>ENA-OQER01000196-OQER01000196.1-human-gut-metagenome-genome-assembly--contig:-NODE-196-length-33887-cov-3.390521_pt1 | contig 33887 bp, 48 predicted proteins | sample MGYA00242797_ERZ504639 | MGnify/ENA primary metagenome ERZ504639 (study PRJEB26092, sample SAMD00036306) | human gut metagenome | host: Homo sapiens | study: EMG produced TPA metagenomics assembly of... | reverse complement strand
AAAATCTATTGACAAATAATAGTGTCAATGATATTGTAATGTTGTACAAAATAATACACAGAAAAACAAAGCAAAGGCGCTTACCGGTAACGGAAATCTGCCTTTGCTTTTTTTTATTATCTTAAAGATATGGGAGGACACAGCAATGAAATTAAAAGACACAGGATTAACTTTTCAGGACATCAAAGACAAAGTAAACAAGTACATGATCGAGACTTATGAACGTTTTGATTTTCTTGCTGAGACAGCAGACGGCATGTATATATACGATGAAAACGGAACACCATATCTTGATTTTTATGCTGGTATTGCAGTAAACAGTGCAGGAAACTGTAACCCGAAAGTTGTAGCTGCTGTCAAAGACCAGGTAGAAGACATCATGCATACCTTTAACTATCCATATACCATTCCACAGGCACTGCTTGCTGAAAAAGTCTGTGAAACGATCGGAATGGACAAGATCTTCTATCAGAACTCCGGTACAGAAGCAAACGAAGCAATGATCAAAATGGCACGTAAATATGGTATTGAAAAATACGGACCGAACCGTTATCATATCGTAACTGCAAAGATGGGATTCCATGGAAGAACTTCGGTGCCATGTCAGCAACAGGTCAGCCGGCTAACGGATGTCAGGTTGGATTCGGACCAATGACTTATGGATTCTCCTATGCACCGTACAACGATCTGGAGGCATTCAAAGATGCATGTACCGAAAATACGATCGCGATCATGGTCGAACCGGTACAGGGCGAAGGTGGTGTACATCCTGCAACAATGGAATTTATGCAGGGACTTCGTAAATTCTGTGATGAAAACGATATGCTCCTTCTGATCGATGAAGTACAGACAGGATGGTGCAGAACAGGTGCTGTAATGTCTTATATGAATTATGGCATCAAACCGGATATTGTTTCCATGGCTAAAGCACTTGGTGGCGGAATGCCGATCGGTGCAATCTGTGCAACAGCAGAAGTTGCCAAAGCATTTACAGCAGGTTCTCACGGAACAACCTTTGGTGGACATCCGGTAAGCTGTGCAGCAGCACTTGCAGAAGTGAATGAACTTCTTGACAGAGATCTTGCAGGAAATGCAAAGAAAGTCGGCGATTACTTCGCATCCAACTGGAAAAACTTCCGCATGTAAAAGAAGTAAGACATCAGGGACTTCTGGTAGGTGTGGAATTTGATGATACCATTGGCGGGGTAGATGTGAAACATGGCTGTCTGGATCGAAAGCTTCTGATCACTGCGATCGGAGCACACATTATCCGTATGATCCCACCGCTTATCGTAACAGAAGAAGAGTGCGATAAAGCAGTTGCTATCATTGAAGATACGATCAAATCTCTGGAAAAATAAATACAGACAAAGTGACAAGGGCGTCGCGGATCATCAGGGTATGTTCGCACGCCTTTTTTGTTACAGAATAAAAAGTGTGATTAAGAAAAAACGGTAACAATTCGTGTGAGAGGAAATCGATATGAGACATCTGGTTATAACGATTGGCTGTGAATATGGAGCCAAAGGAAATGCCATTGGCAGAAAAATAGCGGAAGACCTCAATATCAAATTTTACAATCGTGATCTTGTCGATGAGATCATTGAAGAGGTCGAATTCCGAAAGAGATCATGGAAAAAGTAGAGGAGGGCGGAACGATTGCCGGTAAAGGTGCAGAAGGCGATGTACGTGGCTCGTTTTCCAAGTATGCGGATCTGACTGACCGTGCGATCCATGTGCAGAAGCAGATCATACGAAAACTTGCAGAGAAAGAATCCTGCGTGATCATTGGCCGTTCCGCAGATTATATCCTGAAGGATACAAAAGATATTGATCTTTTAAGAGCATTTATTTATGCTCCGGATGAGGTACGTATCCATAATATTATGGAGAGTCACAACCTTTCTGAAAAAGATGCAAAGATCTTATTACTGGAAAAGATAAAAGATACCATAAACGTCATCTGGCGCTGACAGGCAGCAACCGAGGCGACCGTCATAACCGGGATATTCTTATGAACAGCTCATACCTTGGAATAGAAGGAACTGCAGAATACCTGGAAGAACTGATCAGAAGAAAATTTGGAAGCGAGGAGGAATAAGACTATGGGACAGAAAAATCAGAATTTGATAAAGTATTCAGTGCATGGGAACATTTCTTGTAATCGCTTTTGGCGCAATGATCGGCTGGGGCTGGGTTGTATCTTCCGGAACATGGATCGATGCCGGTGGTGTTGTCGGAGCAGCACTTGCCTTTGCAATCGGTGGTGTCATGATCTTCTTTGTTGGTCTTACCTATGCAGAACTTACCGCAGCCATGCCACAGTGTGGTGGTGAGCACGTATTCAGCTATAAGGCAATGGGACCTACCGGTTCCTTTATCTGTACCTGGGCGATCATTCTTGGATATGTAGGAGTTACCTGTTTTGAAGCCTGTGCGTTTCCAACGATCATCACTTATCTGTGGCCGGGATTTCTGAAAGGCTATCTTTATACAGTTGCCGGATTTGATATCTATGCTTCCTGGCTGATCGCTGCAATTATTGTTGCCTTCTTAATCATGATGATCAACATTATGGGAGCAAAAACAGCTGCTGTTCTTCAGACAGTTCTTACATGTATAATCGGTGGTGCAGGAATTCTTTTGATCGTAGCTTCTGTTATAAATGGTAATGTGGATAATCTTCAGGGACAGATGTTTATGGGTGAGACAACTGGTACCATGGCAAAAAATGTACTGAAAGTCGCAGTTATCACACCATTTTTCTTTATTGGTTTTGACGTTATCCCGCAGGCAGCAGAGGAAATCAATGTACCACTCAAAAAGATTGGTAAAATGATGATTCTGTCAGTTGTACTTGCAGTTGTATTTTATTCTTTTGTAATCCTCGCAGTTGGTTATGTTCTGAATCCGGAAGAGATTGCACTTTCGCAGAGTACAACAGGACTGGTAACTCGATGATTTCCTCGATAATATATCCTTCCCTGCGCATAAGCTATTGGTTAATAAACATGGAAGATGAGGCCTTCCTTTCCCCGGGTCTGACTTCTTCGAACTGATAACAGCCTACCAAACTCCACCCGACGCGTGATTTTTCAGCTTTCCACCTTTTCTGGTGCTGTTGCTGTGGCTTGCTCCCCTCGGCACCGCTTCGGGGACACGTCCCCGCTGCTGTACGCCGATTTGTTAGATTTCCAGACGCGAGCCGACATTCGCATTCGTATTCGAAGCATCGTTATTCGCATTCGCATTCGACACACCGCCATTCGCATTCGCATTGTTGTACCCGCGATAGACCACACGGACTATTGGGGAACTCTACCGCTTGCAAAGTTACTGATTTAACAGGCAAAACAGATAAACGAATTACACTATCATCCAAAATAAAACGGATATACTGCCACCCGCGACGGTGAGCCCCCAATCAATCCAGTCCCAAGGACTTCCCCGAAGAGTATCTTTCAGTTCCAGACAGGAAGCTGCAATGGCCGCAGCATAAAAGGCCGTCCAAGGAGTAAATCCCAATAGACCTACCATCAAACCACCGATAAGATGCTTGTAACGGTTACTCATTTTTAAAAATGCGATAATCTTTTTCATATACCTCAAAATTCTATTTTTTCGACCGGCTTCGCCGGTATTTGAATACCTTTTAAATGGAATTCGGAAACCATCCGAATCCCGTTCTTTCGTTTTTAGTCGCTTCGCTCCACGCTTTGGCGCTTTGCGCTTACGCCACCTCGCGTATCGCCTTGTACGCTGCCACGCTTTGCGCCCGGACGATTTTGCCGCGGAAGGCCAGACGCGAGCCGACATACGCATACGTATACGAAGCATCGTTATGCGCATACGCACTCGACACACCGCCATACGCATACGCACAGTTGCACCCGCGATAGACCACACGGACTGTAGCGGTGCTTATCCAGTACATGTCGGTATAGTAAGTAGAAGATGATCCGTTCAGATTACCTACCGGAATCATGTCCATATACTTGCCGTGCGCCACGCCTGTAATCCACTGACCGCTGTCCTTCTTGCCCTGTACCATACGGATACTGCCGTCAGGCATCCAGATGCGCCATTTGCCCACGTTACCGCTGTCGTTCGGCAGATCCACGCCGTCCATCATGTCATACTTGTTGCCGTAGATGTCCTCATAGCCCAGGCAGCAGATATTGTTCACCTGCACCACAGTCGCCTGTCCGTATTCGTCCCGACTCTTATACCAGGCATACTGGTGCACCAGGCCGTCAATCAGCGAATTCGTGATTTTGTTGTTAATGACATACGCTTCATCGTAGCCGATGGTGTCTGTCATCCCGTGTTCGGCCGTTCCGCCTGTTGTGCGGTTATTGTTATGCTGACCGGCACCGCATTGTTCCTGCATATCCCTGCGCCCGTACTTTGCATAGCTCAGGTTCGCGATGCGGCTGTGCATCAGCGCATCTATCTGCTGCATACCCCGCTGCTGGCTGTAGTAGTGGAAGTCCGTCCAGGTCATACTTGCCGTGGTCGAAGCTCCGGTGATGCAGGCACGCAGTTTACTGCCCACCACCGAACTGCCCACAACGGCACACAGATGCTCCTCATTGGCCACCCAATCCGGTTCCATGTCCTCTATCTTGTCGCTGTGGCTCAGTACCACGCAGTCAAACTCTGCCGTGTTCAGAATGGAGAAATGCAGGGCTGTAGCACGTTCCGGAACGTCTGCTATCAGATACATGCCGGCTTCAAATTTCAAGCCGATGGTCGGCACCACAATACTCTTCAGGATGTTTCCCTCCGCATCAGCAAACACACTGCCGATAAGCCCTGTTCCTGGAACGCTCGGGAAGCGGACACGTCTGTAACCCGACACGTCCACTTTGCACACGGAATAAGCCTTGTCCGTCGTATAGGATTCCATCAGCGTGGGCTTGCCGCTCATGATCTTGCGTTCACCCAGCCAGCCGCCTGTGTCTCCTTGATGGCATCCAGTGTCAGTACCGTCGCCTCAGGCACCGGGGGCATTTCGTCCTCCGGATAACTGCTGTAGCAGGCGTACTTCTTGTTGTTCAAATAATCGTTGATGCCTTTGCTCCAGTAAAACGGCTCATACATCATCCAGTCTCCCTCGCTGCCGTCCAGCTTCGCCACCGTGCAATCGTTCATATCCTCCGCATCGGCATAGAAGTTCGAGCTTTCGTCATGCAGGGGGAAATAGGTCATCTCCCCGTCCGGGTTGTTCACTTCCACCTGCTGCCCGGCTATCTCCACCTTCCGACTCGTGGGCATCCTGGTCACCTTGGCCAATACGCGGTGGCGCTTGGACAGGATGGCATTCACATGCCCGCTCATTTTGTACGTATTGCCGAATTTGTACCCCGTCTTGTTGTCCAGGTTCGAAACATTGGCATCGTCGGCCACGCTGTCGTCAAACTCGATCATCGTATAGGGCGGCTGCTTGATGGTCAGTTCCGGATAACGGGCGGCATACTTCTCCAGTTCCTCATCGGCCAGATACTTCGTCAGGGTCAGCTTGCCCCTCAGTCCCGAATGCCGTCATCCACGGCACCCGTCTGTGTATACGTTCCGTAGTCGTAATACTTCTTCAGCAGGGTTCCGTCGTCTTCCCGGTCTATCTCCAGCACGAAGCGCTCCAGCTTGCCGCTGCCGTTCAGTCTGGCCTGGTGCAGGCGTTCCAGCATAGCGAACCCGTCGATGCCGGGGCAGTTGGTGTAGCGGTAGCCCCGCACATTATTGATCCCTTCCAGTATCAGCCACTATCGGACAGCTTGGTCAGATATTCCAGGAACAGTTCCTCAATCGTGTCCGGCAGGCATAACTGCACAACGGGCGCACCGGTGGCCAGTTTCACACGGGTCAGCCCCGTACCCCTCACGTCCAGTTTCTTCAGGCGGCCCTGCCAGCTCAAGTCCAAAGTGGCCACATTCCCGTTGTCCCCGTTCCGGGCCAGCCGGTTGTTCCGCATGTTCACTTCTTCCAGAAGCAGCATACCATTGGTCGAAGCCATGAACGAGCCGTTCCGGTAACCGCTGGCTTTCTCCACGCTCATGTCGAGTTTTACCAGTGAGGTCAGCAGACCGAAGTTGAAGCCGATTGCGAACGCATCCTCGTGCCATACCAGCTCCTTGATTTTGGCTGCACCGATAATCTTCAGCGGGTCGTTCTCACCGAAGGCACGGGTCAGCTGCAGGGAATGGAGCACGTCCGCATCCACCACGCCGCTGTCGGCCTGCACGCCGTTGCTGGTGGAGAGCTGCACACGGTACGGGATGGTCAGCCGGTACTGCATCGGTTTCAGTTTATAAGCCTTGTCCAGCGATGCCGTACTCTGGTAGAACTGGGCACCCAGCGTGGATACATAGCCGTACTCCACCTGCTTCAGGTCATACCGGCGTTGGATGAAGTAGTTCCGGTGTGCTTTCAACGAACCCTTCAGACCGTAGATTTGCGGATAGTCTGTTTGGCACCGTCAGCACCCACCGGCATTTCGTTCAGGAACGGGTAGATGTATTTGAAGATGCCGGACTTGTTATAGAGGCGTGAGCACCACTTCTTCATCTGTTCGGTATCGAAATGGTCAATGGCTTTCTGGATACTGAAGGCACTCATGAAGCTTGCGCCCCCGTTCCATCCGCTCACCATAATCTCCACAATCATGTCCCAGCAATTGGCCACGATGAGGTTCCACAGCCACGAGTTATGACCCTGCATCACATAAGCCCCGTCGCGCTTCGTCTGGCGGTTGTCGTCATACTTCCCGGTCAGGAACGACTTGTTGTCAGAACCCAACTGGCAGTCGCCGTCATAATAGTCAATCGACCATTTCACACCGTCCCATGTGCGGATAAGCATGTTCTTCGCAAGCTGGTCCACGCCGAGGTTGAACTGCACGTACAGATAGTAGGCAATCAGGTGGGGAAGGTCGAAATACTTCCCGGCCTCTTTCCTGAACGTATCGCTCTGCCACTTGGCGGTAGGGAACTTGTCGCCGTCGTCCTCATAGTCCACCCCCTCGAACGAATGGGATTCCGTGCTGTAAACCATGTTCCTGCCCGCAGCCGTTTCCTTCACGCACCGGTAAACAAAACTCATCATGCGGTCGGTAGCCTTGTACATCTTATCGTACACATCCCCTTTCCCCAAGTGGTCTTTCATATTCGGTTCTTCCTCTGCATCCCCTCCGCCGTCTGTCCAGAAGGTATCTTTCGGGTGGTTGAACTCCAGTCCGCCGTCAAAGTTGTAATCCATGAAATCCTTGTGCTCCGGTTCGGTACTCGGCAACCAGTGGAACAGGCACAGCGGATTCGAGTTGTTCAGCGTCTCGAAGCAGACGGGCAGGTACTGCTTGTCGCCTTCCTCGTCGGCTTCCAGATAGTTCAGCGTGTCGCCCTCGCCCCATTTCTCGCCGCCGATGGTTTCATCCTGGCCGAAGATAGGGTAGCTGTCGCTCTTATCGTTGTTCATGTTGTACTGGCCGTAATAGGTCAGGTCTTCATCAACACTCTTCGCTACGAACAGGTCGCACGGCAGGCCGTCGATGGCCGAACGGTAATCATCCTCCAGCCCGTGGTCTTTGGCGTAACGCTGGGCGGGCGTAAGCAGCCCCATCTCTTTCAGTCCGTCATTGATAAGCTTCGCACCTCCGGTATTGGTGGTCATGGACGAGTCCGAGAAGTCGCATTTGGAACATGCCAGCTTCGCGCCTACGGAGTTCCTGCGCAACTTGAAGAGATTCTTCTTGCCGGTAGTTACCACCGGATTCTTCTGCCTGCCGTTTCCGTCAATCTCCCCGTAGCTCAATGTAACCGTCCAGCCGCTTGCCGTCTTCTGGAAGTAGAAACGGAAGTTCTTTCTGGCATAGTTCACGGAAGAAGTACCCTGAATACGGACATATACGTTGGTAAGGATAAAGTCAAGCGTCCTGTCCTCTCCGTTATAGAAACGGACCTCCCTTACCAGCTTGTTGGCCTTCTTGTCGTTCAGCTGGGCCAGTGCATCCACCACGTTCAGCGTGTCGCTCTCGCTCGGAACCTCACTGCCCACACTGCCCGTGCCTATCAGTACCAGGATCGAGTTCCGGCGCTTCTTCATCAGCCCATCAGCTTCTCCATGCTCACCGTGTCCCCCTCGTTCAGCACGCGGTTGTCCTCATCCAGCGAGCGCACGCCCGGTTCCCCGTCGGCATCCTCCAGGTGGTTTCGGTCCACGATGTAGTTGTTCAGCACCTCGTCCGAGGTCAGCGCCTTGTTGTAGATGCGCACACTCTTCACGTTCAGGTCGGCACCTGCCGATTTGAACTCCAGCTGGCTCTGGATGTCAAAATTCACCTTGTCGAGCCACTTGGAAGCAGCCGACTCTTCACCGTTCACATAGAAACCGATCAGCGTGCGCTGTTCGTTGGTCTGCACGTTCGGATAGAACACGTAGGTAATGCGGATATTCGTACCCGGCTGGAACTTGGTACCCACCGAGTCTTCATAGCGCAGCACCTGTCCGGCATCCATCGCCTCGGTCACCACACCGGTCAGGAACTTGGCCTCTTCCGGAGTCACAATCAGCCCGTACCGGTTGCCGTTGTCCAGCTGCCCCAGGCAGGTGATCAGTTCCGCATTCGTGTCCGTCACGTTCGCCGTGCTGTATTCTATCTCCAGCGTCATGCCCACATCACGAATAGCAAAGCCTTCGGGTTTGTCCGCCTCGTTGAAGGGGCGGTACCCACCGTCAGCGGTCAGGGTCATGCCTGCACCGCCGGCCAGCAGCAGGCGGTCCTTGTGCCAGCCGCTCCTGCCCCGTATTCGTTCACGCTCCAAAGCACGTCCCGGAACTCCATGCGCTTGTCACCGCTCACCCAGCTTGCCGGGTTGTTTTCCGTGTTGCTTCGCCCGAAGCATCAAACGTACACACCGCATCCGGGGCCAGCGTGGCTTCAATGTCCGGGTGCGATGTGGTGTTCACCTTCACCTCAAGCACGGCATCACCGCACGACACACGATAGTCCAGCGGTTCCACATTTACGTTGGTCCGCCCATAGTTTCCGGTCTCGCCGCGCTGCAGCAGGTCTTCCTTCACCACACTGCCCTGGTTCGTTACTTTCACGCGGGCCGTGTACGCATCGCGGTCATAGCCGGCATACGAAAAGCTCCATGCCGTGAACTGCTCTGCCTCCAGCACCGGGTGTTTCCAGTCACGCTGGAACCCCGCTGCCCGGTGGCTGAACATCATGCCGGCATAGGCCGTCACACCTGCTCCGGCCTTCAGCAGGGTCAGGTAATGAACCTCGCTTGTCACACCGGAGTTCTCGTGCAGGGCATAGGCTTCCACCACGTTCGTTCCGTCCTGCATCTGTGCCAGGGGGATGGCCACGTTCTTCTGCTGTACACCGCTTCCGGCCGAAAGGCCGAGGGTATAGGGCTGCCCGCCGTTGATACGGTAATAGATGTTCTTTTCGCCGCTCGTACCCTTGGCTGTGAATGGAATGTTCACATCATTTTTATATCCCCCGTCAGCCAGTCCGTTCCCCACCGAATAAGTGGTGCTTAATTCCATAGCCACCATTGTTACCCGGGCTGTGGCGGTTTTCATCAGCGTGCCGCCCTGGTAGGTACACTGCGCTTCAACCTGCACCGTATAGGTCGTGGCATCCTTCAGGTAGGGCGATGCATCAAAGGTATAACCCTGCCCGGCGGTAACACCCGCAAACTCCGCATCCTGGAATTCGGTAATCACCGTGGAGCCGCGTTTAACAACCACCTTCGCCTTCAGGTCGCTGTAACCGTCAACCTCCGCACCACCGGCAGTACCGACACTTACCGCATATTTTACCACGAACCCGGTACCGAGTGCCAGGTACTGTGAGGAGGGAAGCCCCGCACCGCCGCTGTCAGTCAGGTCAATGTTCACCACTACCTTGTCGTCGTCGGTGTACTTTGAAAAGCGGACTTCCTTCGAACTTTCGCCGCCCTTGTTATCCTTCTGTTTCACGGTCATCACGTACTGGGTGCCGTCCTCGCTGTCCTGCACGTCCACGTCTGTCACCGTGCCAACCAGCGCATCGAATACCGTTCCGGATGTAGGAGGTTTCGTCTCGCCGCTCACCAGTTCCTCGGTAGGGGTACGGTTTGACAGTTCCTTCTTCAGGAACGCTTCGATGTCATCGCCTGCATAGGCATGATAGGTGCCGTCCGGCTGTTTCTGATTCCATGGTGTTTCAAGATTCATCGGATGTTCAGTCGCGTTGATGATTCCGCTTATTTTCCTTTTTGCCATAATACTGTCCTTTTATAATAATCATTCATTTATCAGTTTTACTGCTACCGTTCCATGCGTCCGATCCGTTCCACGGCTCGTCGCCTTTCCAGTATCCAAGTCCGAAACAGCTGCTTATCGCAGACCACACCAGTCTTGCCCCGGCATAGACTGCCGACAGGGCACGTTTCCCCACATACGCAGCCGTTATTTCCTTACCGCCTATGGTTATCATCGTCAATCCTCCTCATAAATCAGATACAGCGTATTCGCATCCTTGTCCTGCAGCGCCTCGTAAGCTTCCCCGCTCATCACCTCATGCCGGTAGGCCAGCAGTCTCAGGCTGCCGCCTGTTCCGGTATATACGGCATCACCCAGCAGGTAGAGCTTGTCCGGCAGGATGGCTGTCCGGTCCGCATTCATGAATATGCCGGCAGGAGGCACACCCGCCACATCCCAGTCCCCGTACAGTGGAGTCCATGTGGTAGGCGAACTTCCCGGCATCCGCTACATACACTACGCTGCCGCCCGGTTTGGTACTCTTGTCAGGTAAAACGTTGCCTGTTTCCATCCATGAGGAAAAGCGTGCGGTAGCCCCGCCGATGGCTGCTGCCGTAGTCTGTTCCACCTTGGCAGCGGCGTTTTCTGCCTTGGCTGCCGCTTCGTTGGCCTTGGTGGCCGCTTCCGTGGCGGCCTGGGTCTTTTCCTCCAGTCCGGCTACGGCTCCTTCCGCTTTCTTGGCGGCAGCCTCGGCACGGGCGGCGGCATCGCTCGCAGGCTTCCCTATCAGTTCCAGGGGGACGTTCACCATCTTGCCGTCCTTCTCCCCGGGCAGTGATTTCACACCGCTCAGCGAGGTGACGGTCTCCAAGTCCTCCACGCCGGTAGAACTCTGGAGTACACGGTCCAGCACTTCCTGAACCAGTTCTTCTTGTGTCATTTCTGCCATACTCATTCGTTTTTATCGGTTTCTGACCCGCCCAGGATTTCGTTCAGGGCATCTATCACATTGGGAAGACAATAGCGTTCCACCGCCATGTGTATCATCCCGGTTTCCTCATCGCTGAACTCGGTCTCGCCGGTACTCTCGAAAATCTTGAACGCAAGCCGATGGGCCTTGATGCCACTGACACGCGTATACAGCAAATCGGCTATCTGCTCACGTGCATCGAAAACCTCCCTCGTCTGACGGGTTATTCCGGTGGGAACGCTGAAATTCCTGAAATCTAACTTTTTCATATATATCTGTTTTTTAGGATGAATGATTCAATATCTGGTAACGGAATCCGTCCGCTTTTGTAATAAGTACCGTTACGGAGTCCCCGGATGCCATCTCGTAGTTTTGCAAATCTTCATTGTGGTTATAGATACCTTTTAGTATGATATTCTTTGAACCGGGTCTGACCCTGAACGTGACAATGGCTGCAAAATCGGTAGGCAAGTAACTCATGCCGAACTTGTATGCCACAGAACTTTCCGACGGCAGCGTAACCTCTACCTTACTGTAGTTGGGTTCATTGTAATACATCAAAATGATATTGTGTTGTGAGAAATCCACCGTGTAGTTTCCACTTCCGAAGGTAAGCAGCTTGGCTTTCGTATTGATAAACGCCGGGGCAAGTAATGCCGCATTGCTGCTGATACCGTAGTTCTTCGTACCGCCGGTAACATCTATAAACAATCCATAGTTCGCTTGGTCGAAGCCGTAATTCCCGTATATATTGGGGGCTGAGTTCACGATACGACCGACAGCGGTAAAAGCTCCTCCTGCAGAAGACGGTATCACATCATCACCGAACATCACATATCCTTTGCTGCCGCCGACACGGAAAAAATCATCATAAATGGCAAGACCGCCACCGCTCCCGTGAGAGTCGGCCACAGAACCGATACGGCCGTTCCCTATCTCAAAGCCGCCGATTTTCCCTTTGCTGCTGTCTATCTCTCCGGTAAACTTACCGTTGGTCGTTTCAATGCTGCCGTCTTCCAGTATCTTGAAGTTGCCGTTGGCCGTTACCAGTCCCTCCAGCTGTATATGGTCGGCTGTCAGCTTGATTTTGCTCACGGTATTTCCGTACTCGTCCTCTTCCTCCACGCTCACCCCGATAAGGGCAATCTTTCCTGTATTGTCCTGCGCATACAGACCGGAACCTTCAGGCTTTATGACAAGCCCGGTCTCTTTCAGCGCATTACCGTCCTTGTCGAAGACCGCCGCTGAAATCTTTACCAGCCGGTCGCTCTGTTCGAACAGTGTACGGTACTTATAGGCCAGTGCGTCCGCCTTGTTGGTGCTGAACACCAGCAGCGAAATGTAAATCACGCCCGTAAACGACAGCTTGAAGTCGCCAGTGCCGTTCCAAAGTCCGTCCAACGTGAACATCTTCTCACCGCCAACGGGCAGGTCCTCTTCATGGCCGAACATGTTGAAGTTCTCAAACCCGGTCTTATCAGCGTTCACAAATTCTATTTTCAACCTTCCGGCCTTGATAACCCGGTAGCTGAACGACAGATACACCACGCCGGGCACCCGTTCGCCCTGGCTGTTCGTCTGCCGGTACTCCGGTACCAGCCGGAAGTCCTCCAGTTTCTGCATGATATAGCTGTTCCGGATATAGGCATAAGGCACCTTGCCGTCGGTCCGTATCTCGGCATGGCCGTCCGGCTTCGTACCGTAAGGACCGCCGTTCGCCCAGATCCAGCGTCCGCCCAGGGTGAACAGCGTAGCCTTGCTGCCCGTCTTCCATTTGTCCATGCCGTCGGCAAAACTGCTGTTGTCCAGATAACTCTGTTCTTCGCGTATTTCCTTGCGCAAGCTTTCCACGGCTGAATGGATTTTCCCCTCGGTTATCTCAAACCGCGTCAGGATGTCCTCGCCCGTCATCAACACGAACGTACCCTTCAGCCACACGTTGTCGGCATACAGGCCGTTTCCTTTCGGCTGTTTGTCTGCCGGGAAAGCGCTGCTCCTGATGCCGTCCAGCTTACCCAGCCGGCAACGAAGGCAGCCGTTGAAGTTCTTGGCCTTCACACCGTCCAGAATGTCGATACGGGGCTGTCCGTCCTCCGTGGCCGCAATGGATATAAGGTTCTGCCGGAGCGGGGTTTCGGTGTTGCCCATCAGCACGCACTCATCGCCTGCCTCCGGCTTCACCCCGCCAAACTCGCTTACCGGGACCAGTACACCGCCGGCTATCACCGAAGCCACCTCCACCCAGTATGCTTTTAGTTTCTTACCACCCGTAACCGCACAGCGCATCAGGTCATGGGCCACAAAGCCCGATTCCTGCTCAAACACGATGCGGTAGTTGTCGCCCTGCTTCACCACGTCCTTGATCTTGCCGTTGGCAGCGGACACCACCAGCTGGCCGCACACGCTGCGCACCTTCTCGATCAGCAGTTCCAGCGCCACCAGGCTTTGCCGGGCAGTCACTTTGTCCACCGTCAGGTTTGTCAGTCCGGTCAGCTGGTCAATCCACAGCTGCCAGCCCTCACCGGTCAGCCCGTCCACAAACTCCGTGCTGCGCAGCAGTTCGCGGATCACGGCAGTCAAGTATTCGGCATTGCCTCACCATCCACGATGCCGCAGGGCTTGCCGCCAGCAGCCTCGCCAAAGCTCACACCCTTCAGGAAGCGGATGGACTCTTTGGCTGTGTCCGGCTGGTTCTTGCTCAGGAACTCTTTCTGGCTGCGCCGGGCGGAAAACAGGTTGTTGTCCGTGGGCAGCGTCTTGTCCCAGCTTCGTATGATGTCCGGAAGGGCAGCGCCTTCCGTCTTTGATTTCGTATAGCTTTTCAGCGCACCGATGCTGTCCGTCACCTTGTCGAACTTGCCCACCTGCAGCGCATCGCTTATCTCGATGTCCATCTGCCCGGGTTCGTTCACCTTGCGGCTGATTTTAGTGATACGGCTCTGACGGTAGCCTTTTTCCGGGAAATACTTCCGGCTCTCCAGCTTCACCCGTCTGCCCACAAACAGGTCTATGCCGTGCTCCTCGATGTATACCGGGTCTGTCGGGGCTTTGTAGGCGGCAATGTCCAGCCAGTGGTCCCGGTTGTACTCGTCCACCGCAACCGCAAACTCCTCTTCGGCCAGCCGGTAATACTCATCCGGCATCCGGATATTCCACAGGATATAGGTGTCGCCTGCTCGGGGCACCAGCTTGCCGCCCGGCAGCTGGGTGTCGTCATCGTAGGGCCAGATGGTGATCAGTTCGAATTCACGTGCCGCGCTGTCGTAGTTCACCTCAAAATAGTGGTCGTCACTCTCCCCGAGTCCGGCCAGGTCGCCTGTCTGGAACGACACACGTTTTGTCTCACCCGCCAGCTCGTACAGGTTGGGGTCAAGTCCAGTTCCCCGTCCCGGAAATAATAGACGGTGAATTTGTTTCCTTCATCGTCTGCCACCTCCTCGCTGCGAACCGAGCTCACCGTACCGACCCGACGGGGGAAGATGCCGCTGAAAGCATCCTGCTCGTAATGGTCATAGATGCCATATTCCTCCACGCCCTGCTCGATGTACTTCCTGCCGCCGGGAAGCATCAGACGCGGGCTGCCGTATTTCTCCGCATCGATGTTGCGGGTCGAGCCTACCGGGAACAGGCGCGTATAGAATTTGGCCGTGTTGCTCGTATCTCTTTCCAGGGAGGTCAGCCCCTTGCCATAGCCAAGGGTGATTTCTTCCCCGTGTTCGCAGCGGCACACGTTCACAGTCTGCCCCTCAACCCACCATTCCACCTTGCCGCCTGCCTTTTCCGCGATGGCTTTCAGCGCTTCGTCGCAGTACATCCCCTCGTAGTCTATCGTGATCAGCTCCGTACCTTCCACCGTACCCGTCTTCCAGTCAGTAATGTGGCCCATGCCGTTATTGATAGCCTTCACCACCATCGCCACATGCTCGCGGGGCGTGGCCGTCAGGGTAAACAGGGGGTTGGTGTCCCCGTCCGTCGTCTCCAGCACCAGGAACCGCTTGATTAGCTCTCGATACCGTACAGCTTCAGGTTATACTCCCATTCACCATCGCTCACCTGCTTCGGCGTGTAGCGTTCTGTCAGCCAGTACCGTTCGCCCAGATAGTCCGTGTAGTCGTTCACGTCCAGGGGCAGGAAGGCATAATAGCTGAACGACAGGGAAAGCACATTGTCTCCCTGCACTTCCTTGCTTTGCGTCGAGCTGTCGTTCACGGCCACATCCGCACGCTTGGTTCCGGCTTTATCATATATCGTTAGAAGCATATTCTAATAGCGTTTGAATGGTTATATAATCGGTTTCGGTTCCCGGAACTTACCCGGAACTTCCGGCATGCACACCTTCCGTCCACAGATAGGTCAGCGGGGTGAACTTCGTACAGTCGGCATACTTCACCCGCAGCTGCAGATCCAGCTGGGGGAAACGGATCTCCAGCCAGCCGTCCTTCCCTTGCTTCAGGAAATTCACAAAGGCAAAGTACTGCTTCATCCAGCCTGCCTGGGTCTTGTTGTAAAGCGCAAAATGCAGCGTCACGTCACGCGCTTCATTCCGTGGGGTCAGCACGGGGCTGTATTTTTCCCCGTGCTCTTCCCGTATGTCCACAGCCGTATCCTTCTTGGCCTTGCTCGGGGTCAGGATGGCCGTCAGGTTCTCCATGCCCCCGCGCCGGTCTTCCACCAGGAACACGCCGTATTCCGTCCAGATGTCCGTGCCGTTCACCAGCACCAGTCCGCTCAGTATATTGCCCATATCACTTCACTTTTAGTCCGTCACGTATCATTTTCTTTATCACTTCCTTCAGTTCGCCCAGGTGTCCGGCGCTCACACCGGTGTTCTCGGCTATCCGGGCAGATGCCCTTCAGCCGTGTCCATCTTCTCCACCACGCTTTCCAGCCGGTCGTCCATGCTGCTCCAGTGCTGCAGCCCGCCGGTGAACATGCCCTCCAGTTTCGTGCCCTGGTCCTGCGTCATGGCCGTAAAGCCGCCCGCTTTCGCACTTTGGCTCGTACCGCCCTGCTGCGTCTTGTCATAACCGGTGGCTGCCGCCAGGTTGTCACGCAGGGCAAGGGCTTCATCCATATACTGCATGTACTCTTCCATCAGCGCGTTCCGTTCCGCCTCGGTCAGTTCGTTGTCCTCCATGGCCTTGCCAAACTTCTCCCACCAGCCTTTCAGTTTGTCGCTGTACATCTCACCGATCTTGTTGCTCAGCATCGCCCGCATGAAGTACTCGGATATATCCTCCGCCGCATCCTTGGCACCGTACTTCATGTTCATCAGGTTGTCGATGAAGCTGCTGTACATACCGTCGAACGAAATGCCCGTCAGCCCTTCATACAGCTGGTCGGTCAGTTCCTCCAGCTTGCCGGCCTGGTCTATGTAGTCATCCAGTTTCTCGGTCAGTCGCCCGCCATAGCCTCCCTTACCGGTATTCTGGATTTGCGTCCACATATCCACGTTGCTGCGCAGTGCCTTCATTTCCTCCGGGCTCAGGCTCCACAGGTTCCCGTCCCACTGGCGGCCGATCTGTCCGCTCAGTTTGTCTATCTGTGCCTGGTTGAAACCGCCCCAGTAGTAGTTCCAGCTGTGGTGACTTCCGTGGTAGCCGGCTTGCGCCATAGCCATCTGCAGGTAGTTCGAATTCGTTTCCTGCTGCATCTTGTACGCGTCGCGGTAAGCCGCCACACTCTTCGTCCCCTGGCTCTGCTTGATGGTGTCGGTCAGATCCTCTATCGAGGTCTGCAGCAGCTCGTTCCGGTCTGTAAGACGGTCTATAGCCGCCTGCACTTCCTTGGCGTTCCCGCCGATGCCGAACAGTTTGTTGAAACCTCCGAAAGACACCGTGTTCAGCAATCCCCCGATACCTTTCACAAGGGAACCGCCTATCTGTTTGAACAGGTCTCCGCTGAGGATATTGTCGAGTATTCCGGTTATCGCATTGAAAATGGTGTCTATCAATGATGAGATAATCGGGCCAATACCGTCTTTCAGCAAATCCAGTATGGAGAGAATGGCCGATATGATCTGCCCGATGACTCCGGCACTTGACAGGTTTCGGACATCCGGCTGATGGCATCCCGACCTTGCCTCCGATATTCAGTTTTGAAAGACCGGTAAGCATGTTCTGGATTCCTTCAAATGATCCCTGCAAGGTTCCGCTCGCAAAGCCGTGCAACCCGTTGGATACCATGTTCAATCCGTCAACCGTGTCCCGGGAGGCACTTTTCACCTCCCCGGCAAGCGCTTCATTTCAGAGGTGGCGTTCAGGTATTCTTCGTCAGCTGAAACGCTGGACGATTGAGCCGTTTGAAGAGCAATTTGGGTACGTTCTATTTCTGCCTGGTTACCGCTTTCAAGAGCCTTGTTGTAATCGGCCTGCGCCGCTTTCAACCGGATGAATGCCGCTTCCTGCTGCAGTTCTGCATTTTGCACACGTGTTACGGCATCCCCCAAAGCGTGCATCTGCGTTTGCAGCCGGGCAAAATCCAATGTCCCGTTGCCACCGGGGAGCATGCTTTGAATACGTTCAATGGCATCGTAAACGACCTGCTGGTCTGCGGCTCCCGTTTTTTTGAACTCATCCGTCTTGACATACTGTTTAAGTTCGCCAAGCAGGTTCTTCATCTGGTCTGCAAGCAGACCGGTCAAATCCCCGAACGCTGCTCCCCAGTCTATCTTCTGGGTAAGGCTTCCATGTCCACTTTGTGCACAGCCGCATCACGCTGCTTCTCCAAAGTCAGCCTTTCGCCCTGGGACTGTGCCTTGCGGATTTTCTCGGCATATTCTTCAGCGATGGCCAGTTTCTGCTGCTGGAAGGTCCCGTATTCCTTCAGATAGTCACGCATGGCTTCCGCCTCTTCCCTGTACACGTCCGCCTCCGCTTTTTTCCTTGACTCGGTGTTTGAGGCACGGGCTTTTTCAAGTTCATCCTGTTGCTCCCGGGTAAGTCCGTTATCTCCGGTAGAAAGACCGGCTTCCTTGTTCTCACGCTTCCAGTCGGCTTCCTGCCGGTTTATCTCTTCTTTCCGGGCGTTATAGTCATATTCGATTTGTGCCAGTTTCTTCTCGGTACCGGCTTGCATGCGGTCTATCTCTTCCTTCCGGTTTTCAGCCTGCAGGGCGGCAAGATCCTGCGCCAGCCTACGCTCTGTGGCAAGCCGTTGCTTGGCTTCCGCTTCCGGATTCTTCCCGGACTGCTTGGGGTCGATATGCCCACCGATATTTCCTTTTTTGGCTGCTTCTGCGGCTTTCTTTACCTCTTCCTCCGCTTTTTTCAGATAACCGTCACGTTTGTTTTCGGCATTTTTCAACAGTACGTCATAAGCTTCCTGATCATGTTTCTTGATGGCAGCCTGTGCGTCATAGAACTGCCCGGATTCTGCCATGCTTGACTGCATGATATATTGTCCCCATTTCCCGAAAAAACCCATGGCGCTTTCCGCCTCTTCCGGTTTCTGCGCCTTGATTTTATTCACCTCTTCATCGGCTTCTGCAGCTTTTTTTACAAGGTTCTGGACATTGGTCTGGTGCAGCAGAACCTGTACATAGTCCTCGCTCTTTTGGATAAGGGTATCATACCATTCGGAAAGTGTTTTATAATACCCGAAAGATTCCCCGTACTTGCGGTTCAGTTCCTCCACCTTCGCCTTTTCCTGTTCCTTGCTGCCGGTGAAGTTCTTTATTTCATCGATGACCGATTTCAGTTCGAAGCGGGTACGCACCATCTGGGCACGGCCGTCCTTCTCTATCTCGGTCATTTCCTTGAGTGATATGTTGAATTCATCCACGCCTTTTTTGGCACTGAACAGGTTTTTCGTCCAATCCCAGATTTCATCACCGTACATTACCAGCAGCATGATGCCGGTGGTCATGGCCGTCTGCCAGGAAAAAAGTGAGGACAGGACCTGCTTCCATACCGGTGTGCCCTTCTTGCCGGACTTCTGCAGCTCATCGTATTCCTTGCGGGCACGGGCCAGTTCGTCCGTAAAAATCGGCAGGTTGTTGCTGATTGCCAGGAAGAACATCTGCGGTCCCATGGCCAAAGAAGGCATTTCACGGGCGATCTGCTGGATACTGTTGTGAAGCCCGCCCAACTGGCGCTGCGCGTTGGTACATCTGCAGGGGTGACCTGCACGGATTCCGATTCCTCCTGCAGCAGTTTCAGTTTGCCGCGCAATTCCTCAAGCTGCTTCTCCAGTGCATGGATCTGCGCGATATTGGCACTCTGGTCCAGATTGGGGGCAGCCGTCTCCCCGGCAAGGCGCAGCCTTTCCAGTTCAGCCTCCAGCAGCCTGACGGTATTACGCAGTTCCAGCGCCTCACGTTCGGCCTTGTTCATGCCGGGCGTGAGTTTGTCCTTCATCAAAAATTCAACTTCTACAGGTTTGCTCATTCCAGTTTGCTTTGAAAAATCCTACTATATCGTTCGCTTCATCCTCGGCGTGTGTTCCGGTCTGGGAGCACCGTTTCCGCCGCCTTGCTTTTTCCGCACATACCGCGGCGCGTCGCTCAGCATCATGATCAGCGTCTGGTAATTCACCCCATCAAGGATGTAATCCACGCTCCAGCCGGTCGCCGATGCAATCTGCCACACGAAGCCGAAAGGGCTATGGGAACCCTCATACCGGGTTCTTAACTCCCCTTCCTTGCCTGGCTCAGTCTCGGAGTCATCGGGTTCGCCCGCGCTGTCGAGCTGATAATACGCATAAAATCCTTCGTGCCCATCAGACGCTCGAATGTTCGGAACATGGCCGTCAGATAACGCCACTCCACAAAGTTCCGCAGTACCCACGCTGTCACCCCGATGCCCACGTGCCGCGACACGTATCCCCGGCATACCGTATAGGCCAGCAGGCGGCTCACAGCCTTACCATGCTCCGCCACAAAGGCCAGTTCCTCGGTCTTGTCCTTCGGTTGCCAATCGGGTTTGACACCCGTCTTCAGGTATTCCCGCGCCAGCAGAATCTGACCCCGCAGCCTCGGACGCTTCATCGTCACACGCACCTCCACCGGGCGTTTCAGCCACGGAAGCTTCCACCTTTTAAGAGGAACGGACACGCCGCTGTCCAGCAGCGCATCCGCACACTCCATCTCTATCAGTTGTTCCAGCCGGTCAGCCATACGTTAGCCCTCCTCACTTTGGAGCGATGCTGCAGCCGCGGCTTCCGCCGGCGGCAGCTTGTACTGCCCCCACTCGTCCGGTATTGCTTCCGTATCGAACACGCCGTAAGGCTGCGAACCGTCCTCCGGCATCGCCACTTCGAGCGTAACCTCTATCTTGGAGGTTTCTGTAAGGGTCAGCTTGCCTGCAGGATTGGAAAGCAGCGTGGCGTTGGGAATCAGTACGCTCTGTCCGGACACGAGGGAGAGTTCCCATGGTCCCTGCATGACAAGCACCTCCGACGGGGCTGTCCAACGATCGGAGTTTTCTTTTCCAAATCTTCTTTCTTATAATGCAGCTGCCGCCAAGCAGTTTGTGCAGGTTCGAATAGTTCATCTGGATCACATTGAACGTCGGGGCGATGCCGCCGTTACTCTGTGGGATGACCAGCACCGGGGCACCCTGCACCTGTTCGGCCTCGATCTTCGCGGCCTCGGGTTTCTTGCCGCCCAGGTCAAACGAGTTCTTTTCAATATACCCGATTGTGAAATCCTTATACTTTACGGCTCCTATGCCGTACATGAAATTCTTGTTCATCGTTTATAAAGTTTGATGGTTAATAACACACCGGCCAATAAGCCGGCCAATACACCTGTGATAAACGTCCGCATCCGGTTCGGAGGGCGTTTTTCTACTGTTTGAACGTCATTTGAAATTTCGCTCTTGGTTTCGCTACGGATGCGCGCCAGCTCTTCTTCATACCATAGCACCAGCTGCTGCAGACTGTCACACGAGGCTTCGGCCACGATGTTCCCGCTGTCGTCGCTGCCTACGGTCAGATTCGCCTGTCCGCTCTTGCCACGGTACACGGCACCTTCAGGAAGTTTACGGAGGCTGTCCGCAGGTATAGACAGCTTCACCGAACTCGCCGGTATACCCGCCATCACCAGTCCCGCCCGTCGGCTTCCGCTCGCGCTGTCGGTGCTTGCCGATTCCGTCTGTATCTTCTCCACCGTCGTGCTCTTCCTGCTGCTTGCGCAGCCCGCCAAGCACAGGACAGTCATCATGATGGCGGCAACTGTTGGCAGTGTCAATGGCCTTGCGCAGTCGCGCCATTTCGCGCTTGTTGGCCTGCAGGTCTTTTCTTGTTGCATTCAGTTCTTCTTTTAAGGGTACCACAATATTGCTCACCAAAACGCGGGTGGCATGTTCTGCGTTATCCACACGCACACCCTCTGCGTCGGCTTCGGCTTTCATCGCTTCCGCTTTCGCTTTCCTCACCGTAGCACGCAGGGAACCGATGGCTGCTGCAGTGCCCACAAGGCCGCCGCTAAGAATAATGTTCATGATCTCGCTAAAGTCCATACCACCCGTTTTTTAGTCAGTCAACCTTTTATTCTGCTTCCTCGCGTTTCTTTCGGAATAGTCCGATAACCCATTGCACCAGTCCCGTGTCGGCTACCCCATTGGCTACAAGTGAGGCACCAAAACCATAGAGCAAGGCAATGTCCCAGCTCACATCACTCACAAATCCGGCATCAAGCACCACAGTAGCATCGCGCACACCAAGCCCACACACCAGCTCACCAGCTGCGTCACCCAGCCTTTCATGTTGGGGAACAAACCTTTCAACCCTTCAGTAAGCACCACCACACCGCCGACGAAACCGGCAAAGGTGCCAATCATTGCGTCATAGTCCGTTGCCGGAACATCGGCCCCTTGGGCCATCACAGCCGATACTGTTCCCAGCATCAGCATCATAAACAGCATAATTCGTTTCATTGATTGCTTCTTTTATTATTGGTTAATACCTATTTCTTTCAGCCATTTCTGTACATCGAAACTGGGGCAGGCTTTGGCCGCCAGCTCGTTGTGTCCCACAATGCGCACATCCGGGAATCTGCGATGGAAGTCCTTCACATACTTCTCCAGTGCCTTTTTCTGGCAGCCGGTGCGGGTGTCCTTCGGGGTCTTGCCGTCCTTGGCCACACCGCCGGCATACACAATGTGGCGGCTCACGCTGTTGTACCCCTTGGCTCCGTTGGTCACTTCCCAGGGATCCACCTGCGCATCCTCGTTGTTGTTCACCAAGCGTTCCACACCGCCCTGCAGGTGGAACAGGTCGGTGTAGCCCACCTGTTTCCAACCTCTGCCACCCTGGCTTACGGGCGAAGTGTGCCACTTCCGGATGTCCGCCGATGATACCTCACGCCCCTCCGGGGTTGCCGTACAGTGAATTACCAGATACTTCAATTTTGCCATACCATCTTATCCTTTCTGGTTTTGGGTAATGGTAATCTTGGCCGTCTTGCTGCGGTCGGCATTGAGCGTAAGGGTCAGTGTACCGGTTTTCTGACTGCCACTGTTTGCACCGGCCGAAATCTTCACGCTTTATCCGTCGCTTCCACCTTGAAGCCGGCAGGGGCACTGCCTATCTCATATTCTCCGCTGGCGGTCACGGTCACTTCTTCACTGCCACCGGTTGCCTCAAGGGTCACACTGGCAGGGTCAACTGAAATCTTCTTCTCGCTCGCCTTGAACACGGGGTTGCTTCGCTTGTCCAGCACCACCACTTCTTCACCGAAGGCAATGTTCGTGTCAGCCTTCATCAGCATCTTGAAGAAGTACAGTTCGCTCGCGTTCGAGATCTTGTCAATCTGAATCACGTCTTCATCGTCCTGCAGGTTCACAGCCGCAAACAGGTTGCCGCCGGCATCGGGCGAACAGAGGGTGCACACAATCAGATCATCGGCCAGGCCGCAAGCGTCTCAATGGTAATGCCCTTGTAGCGACGGCATTCACATCGGTTTCGCTCGTGTTCTTGGACTCGCGCTGGGTCAGCTCGTCATCATACTTGTCAAAGTCGTTCACGCTCATCAGAATGCGGAGGTCCGGGTTGTTGCGGATGGCCACGGGAATCTTCGCACGCATGGCTTTCAGTCTGCCCAGCATGGTCGATTCTGCGCTGTCCACCACAATCACCTCAGTATCCTTGGCCATCTGGGTCAGGATGCCGTTAAACAAGTGGTCGTCATCATCCCCATATTCACCGTTCACATAGTGGTCACCCAGTTCAAACTGTACCCGCTTGGCCAACTCGGCAAGCAGGGCGTTCTGCGCTTCGGGCGGAAGTTCCGAGAATACCAGGTTGCCCTTCGGCTGCCATTTGCGCCAGATGTTCTCGAACGTGCGGGGGTTAAACACCGTAAAGGCCATGAAGTCCACCGGGTCAAGACTCTTTTCGTCGTAGTTGAAGTTGCCCTTCGAATCCTCCACGCCGGGGTTCTCCTTGCGCTTCTGGAGCATCTTGCCGGTCTTCAGGCGCGGCAGGCTGATTTTCTTCTCCACACCGGGAATCACATGATCAGCCCCTTTTCCACAATCTCATTGCTCGTAGCGGCAAGCGTCAGCAACTGTTCCAGTACCTCGCCGCTGTAATTCGTGTTTCTTACAATTATTGCCATAGTTCAATCACTTTTTACGTTTGTCCTTAATTTCTCGCATACGCCTGTTCCAGGGGCTTTCTTCACCATTCGGTTCCAGATGCAGGTCTTCCATCACACGGCGCTTTACCGGCAGTTGGGCCAGGGCCTTTTCGCCGTTCTCGCGGTCATTGGCCAAAAGGTTTTCGTAGATGGGGCGGGTAGTCGCATCAATGCGACCGTCCTGCTCGGCTGCGTCAAGCAGCTGCTTGCGGGCGGCAAGGTCTTCGGCTTCAGCCTTGTCTTCGTAGGTCTTCACCTTGGCCTTCAGGTCGGTGTTCTCTTTCGTAGGATAGGTACCTTGCCTGCCTCTTCCTCCAGTTGGTCCATCAGGCGGAACACATCCGCATCACTCGCGCAGTCCTTGAAGCGCGGGCGTTTCTTTACGTCTTCCAGATTCATGTCTTCTCTGTTTTTTTGTGGCTCAACGAGCCGGTTATTGAATAAAGTATATATCTGCGCCGGTGTACTGTCTGCCGGCACGGGGTCTGCATCATAGATGTCGTCTATGAAACCAAGGTCCAGGGCTTCCTTGGCGGTCAGCCAATGGTCCTCGCCGTCAAAATAGGTCTGTTTCACTTCTTCCTTGCTCATGCCCAGCCGCTCGGCATAGATTTCACTCAAGCTGCCTTCCAGGCTTTCTATCTCTTCCATGCAACGCTGCAGGTCCTGCTTGTTGCCGTAACACCCGCCGCTCACACTGTGCAGCATCAGACGGGCATATTTGCTCATTTCTACGGGCTTGCCGCAAAGGGCTATCACACTGGCCATGCTGGCGGCTATGCCATCCACATAAATGCGGATGTCGGCCTGGCTATGGCGCAGGGCGTTGAATATCGCAATGCCGCTGTACACTTCCCCGCCGTTGCTGTTGATACGCACATGGATGCGTCGGCTCACGCGTTCGGCTTCCATCAGTTCCTGGGCTATGCGCCCGCTTTGCACCTCCGTATAGTCTCCGATGTCCCCGTACAGGAATATCGTACTGGTGCCGTCGTCACTCGTTGTAATATTGAAAAATCTGCTCATCGTCATGTCTTTACCAGCGGTTTCCCCGCCTTTCGATGGTGCGAAAATAGAACATTCCCATGGCACCAAGAAACCGCGTCCGCATCATAACGTTTCTGGCGTTATCATAACGCTGTAACCCGTCATCATGCGTACGCGCTTTTACAAACCCCGCTTTTTCATGCAATTTTGTAACGTGATTTACAACTAAAAAGGACGATTTATGGCAGATTTGACGAATGCCCAGAAAAAGGAATGGGCAAAAACTTTGTACCTCAAGGAAAACCTCACACAGCAGGAAATCGCCGACCGGGTGGGCGTGTCACGGGTGTCCGTGTCCAACTGGGTACGGGCCGGGAAGTGGGAGGAACAGAAGGTGGGGCTTACGCTCACAAGGCAGGAACAGGTGGCTAACCTCTACCGGCAGGTGGCCGAAATAAACAAGGCCATCGCCGAACGGCCCGAAGGGAACGGTTCCCCTCATCCAAGGAGGCTGACATCCTCGGGAAACTGTCGGCGGCCATACGCAACATGGAGCAGGAAGTGGGCATTGCGACATCATCAGTGTCCTCACCGGCTCATCGACTGGGTACGGGCGGCCGACCTCGAAAAGGCAAAGGAAATTACACGCCTGGCCGATGCGTACATTAAAGACAAATTATAAAGGGATAGACAATGAAACAGACTGACAGACTCGCTCTCCTCGATTGGGAGAAGTACAAAGAAGACATCGCAAGGGCTACACCGGTCGATAGGAACATGACGGCAGCCGAACGGGAAAAACACCGGGAATATCTTGAGAAACATCCCATTAGAATGGATCAAGTTCTTTTTTCCGAATTATGTCAAATATGAATTTGCCGACTTCCAGAAAAAGGCTATCCGGCGGATCATTGCACACGATGAATGGTTTGAGGTGCTTTCTTGGAGCCGTGAGCTGGCCAAATCCACCGTCACCATGTTCATCGTCATGAATCTCACGCTTACCGGACGCAAAAAGAATGTGATTCTGACCTCCAACAGCAAGGACAATGCGGTGCGCCTGCTCGATCCTACCGGGCCAATCTCGAAGCCAACGGACGCATCATGGCATACTACGGCAAACAGGAACTGCCGGGCTCATGGACCGAGGATGAATTCACCACCAAAGGGAAGGTCTCTTTCCGCGCACTGGGTGCCGGACAATCTCCGCGTGGTTCGCGAAACGAGGCCATACGTCCCGACGTACTGCTGGTCGATGACTTTGATACGGACGAGGATACCAAGAACCCGGACATCATCCAGAAGCGCTGGGACTGGTGGGAAAATGCGCTGTATCCCACAAGGTCCATTTCCGAACCTACACTGGTCATCTTCTGCGGAAACATCATCGCCAAGGACTGCTGCGTGGTGAGGGCGGGCGAAATGGCCGACTCCTGGGACATCGTGAACATCCGCGACAAAAACGGTTTTTCCACATGGCCGGAAAAGAACTCGGAAGAGGACATCGACCGCACACTGTCCAAAATATCCAAAAAGGCGGCACAGGGAGAATATTTCAACAACCCGATTTCCGTGGGAGAGGTATTCGAAAACATTGCATACGGCAAGGTTCCGGCACTCTCCAAATTCAAGTTCCTCGTGGTGTATGGCGACCCGGCACCGGGCGAAAGCAAGGGTAAGAAAGGCAAATCCTTCAAGACGGTTTCGCTCTGTGGCAAATTGGGTGGCAGGCTTTACGTCATCAAGACTTTCCTGGCACAGGCGCTCAATGCGGAGTTCATTGACTGGTATGTCCGGATGCTTGAATTTGTCGGGGGCAAGACCAATGTCTATTGCTACATGGAGAACAACAAGCTGCAGGACCCTTTCTTCCAACAGGTGTTCAAACCGCTGGTGGCAAAAGTACGCCGCGAACAGAAGATTGCGCTGTTCATCCGGGGCGACGAGGAGAAGAAGACGGACAAGCTACGCGCATCGAGGCCAACCTTGAACCGCTCAACCGCGAGGGGAACCTCATCCTCAACGAGGCTGAACGGGGACAATCCGCACATGAAGGAACTGGAGGATCAGTTCAAGTTGTTCACCCTGACCATGCGCTATCCGGCCGACGGACCGGATGCGGTCGAAGGGGCGAACCGTATCATTGACGAACTGATCAGGCGCATTGAACCGCCCGTATTCCGATCACGGAAGGATGTAAGAAAACGGAATAAGAAAAGATTATGACAACTCTAAAACAATAGGACTATGAGCAAATTTGTTGAACTTACCGATTACGATGCGAGCATCCACCGAGACATCCTCGACGCACTGGTTCGCGAAGACGAAACGGTCATTGAGGTTTGCGAGGACAGGGCCATTGCCGAAATGCGGTGTTATCTGGGCAAACGCTACGACTGCAACAAGATTTTTGCAGCCACCGGCGAGAACCGTAACCAGCTCGTGCTGATGATGGTCATCGACATGGCGGTCTATCACATCTTCTGCATCCACAACCCGCAGAAACTTTCCCAGGTACGCAAGGATCGTTACGAACGGGCGGTGGAATGGATGAAGGCGGTGGCCGACGAGGACATTTCAATCGAAGGGGCTCCGCTGCTGCCCGAGGAACAAAGGGCGGGCAGGTCGGATTTCCGCATTCAAAGCAACCGCAAACGAACGAACCACTGGTAAAAAGCAAGCATCATGAAAAAGAAAAACAGAAAAAACAACAAAGCCGGCATCATCACCGTAGGGGGAAACTTCACGTTGCCGGGACAAAAGAGACCGAATGTGATTGTGCTCACACAGCCCAAACGCTTCGGGCTGGACATTTCCGACTACATGGCAGCCGTAAGGGTGGCCGAGAATGTCGATTTCTCGCGACGTTACAAACTTTATGACTCTACGAGGACATTCTGATGGATACCCACCTTTCCTGTGTGCTCGAAAAGCGAAAGAATGCCGTGCTGTGCTCCAACATGGAATTCCGGGTGGACGGGAAGCCCGACGATAAAATCAACGAACAGATACAGTCGCCCTGGTTCAACCGGCTGGTGGGTGACATCCTTGATGCGAAATTCTGGGGCTTCTCGCTCTGCCAGTTCTACAAGCTGCAGGAGTGGGTGGATTATGACCTGGTACCACGCAAGCATGTGGATCCGGTCAGGGAACTCATCCTGCGCCACCAGACGGACATTACCGGCCATTCCTGGAATGAATATACCGACCTGCTGTTTGTGGGTTCACCGTCCGATTTGGGGCTGTTGGCCAAGGCTGCACCTTGGGTCATCTACAAACGTAACACTACGGGCGACTGGGCACAGTTCTCCGAGGTATTCGGCATGCCTATCCAGGAATATATCTATGATTCCGACGACGACGAGTCACGCCAGCGGGCCATGGAGGATGCGGCCAATGCCGGAAGTCTGGCGCAGTTCTTCCATGCCAAGGACACGGAACTCAAACTCACGGAAGCCGGAAACAAAACAGGGTCTGCCGATGTCTATGAACGCCTCTGCGAGCGGTGCAACAACGAAATTTCCAAACTGATACTGGGCAATACGCTGACCACCGAATCGTCCGAAAAAGGCACGCAGGCTTTGGGTACGGTTCATAAGAAAGTAGAGGACAAGGTACTGGAGGCCGACCGGAAGTACGTGCTCAACGTGCTGAATTACGACATGACGGACATTCTGCTGCGCATGGGCATCAACACCGAAGGGGGTACGTTCTGTTTCCCCGAACCGAAGGAAACGGATGCCGGTACCAAAATATCCATCCTCACGCAGCTGAAGAAGAACTTCAACATCCCCATCGACGACGACTATCTCTATGAGGAATTCGGTATCGACAAACCGGCCAATTACGAGCAGCTGAAGGCGGAACAAAAGACGGCTGAACAAGCGACCAGATTCCAAGCCCGAAGAAGGAGCCGGAGCCAGCGAATAAGGGACGGGATGATGAACCGACACGAACAGAAAAGAAACTTCCGGAACTGGCTCAAAGGTTTTTTCGTGAAAGCCCCGGCAGACGGGGCAGCTTTAGACTGGTAGTCGACAGACTGTATGCGGCTGATAATGGCAGCATCTCCATGGAGTTTGACTTCTCCGAAGAGGTGCTGCGGCGTGCCTTGCTGAACATATACAGCAGGGACTTTCATCCGGCAACCGAAATCGAAATCAACCTGTTCAATGAAATATGGGCAAAGATGGACAAGGCGGCAAAGGAAGGGTTCAGCAAATCCAAGGCCATTACTCCGGACGAGGATTTCAGAAATGCCATACTCCGGAACAATGCCGTATTCTCGGCATTCAAGGTACATCGTATGCAGAATGACATGGCACGACTTTATTGGATTCAAACGGCATTTTAAAACCGTTCGACAAATGGGTACAGGAAGTCTTGCCCATTGCTTCCCATCAGGTTCGTCACTGGCTGCGGACGGAGTATGATACGGCGGTCATCCGGGCGCATCAGGCGGCTGACTGGCAACAGTTCCTGCGCGAACGCGATATTCTGCCCAACCTCAAATGGCTACCGTCCACCTCCATTCATCCGGGGGCTGACCACCGCCCGTTCTGGAATACCATCCGGCCGATTGATGACACGTTCTGGAACATCCACCGACCGGGCGACCGGTGGAACTGCAAGTGCGACCTCACTGCCACCGACGAGGAGCCGACACCACTTCCGGACGAAGACGACAAGAACAAGCCCCAGCCGGACTGGATAACAATCCGGGAACGGACGGCAAACTGTTTTCCGACAATCATCCATATCAGGCAGAAGCCCACAAGGGTGCCCAAAAAGCGGTGGATAAACTTATGGCCCGTATTGACGAGATGATTGCGGAAATGCCGGACTACCTTACCGGGGAGGAAAAAATGGCCATTGCCCGGAACAACCTCGAAATGGAAAAGGCTCTTAAAATCAAAAAAGGAAAACCTATGGATGTGGATAAGGCGGACAAACAGAATGCAAATCCCAAACATGTGGAAGAGTATATTTTGGATTCCAAAGGAATATACCGCGATAAAAGGGGAAACAGATACCGGAAGAACAGCGATTACGATAAAAAACGGGATACTCCATACAGTATCAACTGCCAGACTTGCGCACCGGCATACGCTTTACGATTACGTGGATGGGATATTACCGCCAAAGGCAATGTCGCAGGGTCTAAACTTGAATATCTGAGTAATGGACGTGCTTTTGAAGTCTGGAAAAACACCGACGGTACTCCGGCGCAACATATAAGTATAAACAGCTGGCTTGCGCACAAAGGATACCTGAAAATGACCCCTAAAAGGTACATGGAGTATTTCAATGAGGTATGTAAGGAAGAAGGCGTATATGAATTGTGCATCGGCTGGAAAAGCGGGGGCGGGCATGCTACAATCCTGCAACGGTTTGCGGATGGTGAACTAAGGTATATCGAACCCCAAAGCGATAATTCTGCCGGTTCAGGAATGGAATGGAAAGACGTAAAATATTTATGTGAAATAGGAGCTGCGACTTCCCACAACTGCAGGGGAGTCCTGAGAATTGACAATAAGCTATTCGATGTCTCCTTCCTCGATATTTTCGATACATGAATCGATAACGTCAAGGGATAACGGACCGGTTATTTCGGTTGCGTCTTTACCGTCATACAGATAGACGAAAGGATAACCGGTACAGGAGTCCCCCGGAAACTTGAACACATAGGCTTCCTGGCCTTCATAAATACCAAGGTATTCGAAGGTGTCACCGTATTGCTCAATAAGTACACGGGCCTCGTTCTTTACTTGTTCCGGTATATTCATAACGCATAAAAGGCATATTGGAAGCCTCGGTTGCAAAGTTATAAATTATTCTTGAATTACTGATGATTATGGACATAAAAGATTTTACGGAAATGATAAAGCGGAAACGTGACAGGCTGGACAGTATGATGCGCCGCAAAATGCCAGTCATGGTAGGACGAATGGCCAAAGACCATTTTCAGGATAACTTCCGGCAGGGTGGATTTGTCAATGGCGGTCTTCACCCTTGGCCCAAAGCCAAACGCTGTCCTCGGGAGGTTCCGATGCCGCCAGCAATTATGGAACGCTGCTCTCCGGCAGGAAACATCTGTTCAAATCGGTCGGATATACACCTGCAGACTACCGGGTAAGGGTATTCAACGAGGTGGTCTATGCACCATCAACAACTGGGGCGGGGAAATCGATGTCACCGTCACAGACCGCATGAGGCGCTTTGCATGGGCCAAGTTCTACAAGGCTTCGGGAAAAAGAAAAAAAGCCGGCACAGGGCAAAAGAAACGCGTCAAACGACGTTCCAAGCCGAAGGAACTGAATCCGCAGGCACAGTTCTGGAGGAACATGGCGCTTACCCAAAAAAGAAACTGCACATCCGCATCCCGCAGCGCCAGTCATGGCGAAAGCGAAGAATTGAACCGGCGTATCCGGGAAAAGGTGGACCAGGAAATTACCAACATTTTAAACCAATAACGATATGGACGAAATTTTTATCGCAATCATGGAACAGATTGCACAGGAAATGCCGGAACTCTCTCTCATCGACGAGGACTACGGACAATTGGAAATGGGAGCAGAAGAAGACCAGTACCCGGTCACTTTCCCTTGTGTATTAATCGGAAATACAAACTCCGACTGGCACGACCTCGGATACGGGGCACAGAAAAGCGAATCCGCACTGACCGTCCGGCTGGCCATCGATTGTTACGACGATACAAGCTACGCATCCGGCACGTATGACAAGGTGAGGGAAAGGCAGCAGCTGGCCAAGAAATTATACAAGTCGCTGCAGTGTCTGCAATGCACGGACAACGCTTCGCCGCTGGTACGCGAGAAAAGCCGTTCGTATGCCATGCCGCATTACATCAAGGTCTATGAAATGACGTTCTCATTCACACTGCACGATGAATCGGCCATGCCGTCATCTTATGGGGAATAGTTCCAGCTGGGCGGCAGTCAGACGGGGGGCTTTCACCTTGGAACAGGCTTCAGATTGTAGTCTGTTCCCTCACGTGATTTCCGGCGGATGATGGTCATGATACGTTCCTCGGATATAAAGAATTCGCGCTCCGACAACACTTTTAAAGCATCGTCGAACCGCAACCGCTGTATTTCTGTCCAATAGTAGTAACGACGGCATAGTGCCTCGTCACGCAGCTTGATCAGTTCTTTATCCCGTCCTTTGCCCATACATTTTATTTCTCTTACAAAAATAACTGATTTCCATCTATTTTAAGAACAAAAGCGCGCAATTATAACAACTGCGGCGCTTTCTGTTTATAGGGTTAACGGGTTTCGGCTACAAACGGCAGAAACTGGGTTCAATGCGGGTCCATACGCCGTTTTCAGGGTTGCGGCGGCTGAAGTAGTAGTTGGTGGCATTGCGCTGCACTACATTAGCTTCCTTGAACAGGCGCATGATGTCTGCATACTCTTCATCGAACTTATCTTCCAGTTCATACAGCTTTGAAATGCTCTTGTAGTCCAGGTCGCCCATCTTGTTGCGCTCCAGCAGGGTCATGGCCATCTGATACATCGGATCATCAGAACCTTTCTCGCTGTTCTGCATGTAGCGCTTCAAATAGTCAATCAGACGGTCGGCTGCCATGTCGCTCGTTCATCGAAGCCTTTCACCTTGTTGCTTTTCACTTCCAGACGGAAGTCTCCGTCCGTAATGGTATAGCTGCGCTGTTCGTCGCTTTTCACCTGGCCGTATTCCTTCATCACCTTGGTAAAGGCATCGGCTTCTTTTTCCAGCCATCCGCGGAACCCGGTCACGGCATTCACCATCTCAAGAACGTTGGTCTTTACTTCGTGCATAAACTCACCGCGTAATGCCTCGTAAGTTTCACGACGGGCGATGCGGTCTTCTTTCTCTTCTTGCTGCAGCTGGGCCATGAGGGCTGCTCGCTGTTCTTTACTCAGGGACTTGATGTCCACACTTTGATTGTTCTTTTCCATTTTAAATCATTTTAGTTGTTAATCAGCTATTACTTTGTCATCCTTCAGCAGCAAAGCGAATGTCCTGTCTCTTTCTGCTTTGGTTTCAAACTTCTTGTATGTCTTCCAGCCACCGTTTATGCCGGTACACATCTTTATCCTCGGGCCTGGATAATCATCCTTTCGTATTATACAGAACCCCGCTTTTATCAGCTTGTCTTGGTCATCTATCCTCATAATCATCCTGCTTTTCCGGTTCATCGTCTATCAGCATGGCCTCCCCATTGGCATACGCCCAGTCGGCCAGTTCGTTGAAAAACTCCGCTGCATCCTGGTTCTCCATATCGGATGTCGTAAGGGTCACGTCTTTTCTTATGCGCTCAAGCGCTTCATGTGCTTTTTTATCCATATTGCTCTATTTATCGGTTAAACCTCCTTTTCGTTGGATAGCCCGCAGTTTGATGGCCAGTTGTTCCAGCTCGGCTGTACTAACCTGAACAAAGGGCTTGCCGGCTATCGGGGGTTGTTGCAGAATTCGTTCACCCGGTTCCAGTCGGTGGTGTCTATACCCAACTGTTGCATCAGCTTCAGGCAGACGCTGCGTTTCCGTCGCAGTTCCTCGCGAAGTTTCTGCCGCCATTCGTCTTGTCCGCTCAGTTTCTCCAGAGCAGTACAACAAACTTCATACTCCTTGGCCGTCATTTCCTTCAGACTGTCTGTCCGGTTCCACGTGTACTGCAGCACGATTTGTTTTTTGAATTCCTCCCGATCGCCCTGATAAGGCAGTTTGTTGAACAATGCATAGAACCGGGCGAAATTGGTTACTTCCTGTGCCATATCATCCTTTCACTTTTTTCTCCACTGAAAGAATTGCCAAACTTATCATCATAAGTTTTACAGACTGGCTGTCCTCTTCAAACAAATCAATATCCGCAACCACAGGCTCACCGCTCATGGTGTTCCATATTTGCTCTACCTCTTTCGTCTTCTTTGATTCATCAAAAAGAGATACGCGTCATACTCGGAACGGTCAAATTCAAATACGACCTGAACTTTCTGTTTTTCTTCCATACATTCACTATTAAAAGGTTATTCAAACAATACTTTACAGCTACGTACGTCTGAGCATCATCGATGTACAGCTACGTACTCTGAG
>ENA-OQER01000195-OQER01000195.1-human-gut-metagenome-genome-assembly--contig:-NODE-195-length-33918-cov-5.994496_pt1 | contig 33918 bp, 42 predicted proteins | sample MGYA00242797_ERZ504639 | MGnify/ENA primary metagenome ERZ504639 (study PRJEB26092, sample SAMD00036306) | human gut metagenome | host: Homo sapiens | study: EMG produced TPA metagenomics assembly of... | reverse complement strand
AGTGGCTACATTTTGGCTACAAAAACATTACGAACGAATCGGATTGTGCGGATAATCAATCACAAAACACATATAAAACGAACTAATAATACACTTTATAAGCGTTTGTACGAATGTAAAAGACGAGTTTGAATAGTTGGAGCAGAGCTTCAAAGCCTTTATTTTCAAGGGTTTTGAGGCTCTTTCCTTTTAGAATTGCATTTTGATTGCATTTTTTTATTCAATGGCTCTGTGATAGATTGCTGTATGCTGATTGCTGGTGTAATCGGCAACACTGGTTGTTGCCGGAGTATAAGTGAGAACACCAGTTAATTTTTTGGCAACTTCCACGTTGGTGTTGGGATATAAATGTCCATAGGTTCCTAACGTAGTCTGTATCTTTTCATGCCCCAGACGTTCTTTAATCAATAAAGGATTTTCACCCATACTGATGAGCAGGGAAGCATGGGAATGTCTGAGTGCATGAATCTTGATACGGTGTACGCCTGCCAATCCAGCAAGTTTTTCTAATGCCCGTGGGAGGGTGTGCTTACTGGTGGGAATCCCATTGTAGCTTAGTACAAGGTCGCAGCCCTTTAAAACCTTTTGCTGTACTTCCTGCCATGCTTTCAATTCTTTGATGGTATCTGTGTCAATATAGATAGTGCGAATACTAGCTTGTGTCTTTGGCTCCACAAATTTGTATTCGTCCATTGTTTTATAGTACAGCGTTTTTGTTATACTTAAAAGTCCGGTTTCAAAGTTGATGTCCGACCATTGCAGGGCTGCGGCTTCTCCGATTCTCATTCCGGTCATAAACAGGAGCCAGTATGAAATGAAAAGGTAATGTTCGTAATAATCTCCCTTGTAGAGCAGGGAAATTACCTTTTGAAATTCATCCAGTGTCCAGAAATCCACTTTTGTTTTCTTGCTCTTGATGTTTCCTATCATTCGTGATGGATTTTTCTTTGCAAGACCGAGAACAACTGCTCTGTCAAAGGCAATAGAGAGCATACCCTGTACAATACGGATATAGTTTGGACTAAATTCTTTTGCGAGTTCAAGCTGCCAGTTCTGGACGTTAATGGGTTCTATCTCATCCACCGTCATTTTGTAAAAGTATGAAAAATGCTTCTGAATGGTAGAACGGCGGTTCAGATAGGTGCTTTCCTTTACTTGTGTTTTATACCAAGGAAGATAAGTTTCCTCAATAAACTGTTGAAAAGATAGCTGCTGTTTCTTTTCTGTTAATTCCTCTGTGGATGTCAGCATAAGTTTTGAATATGCTTCTCTGGCTTCTTTTTTTGTCTTGAATCCACTTTTGTATTTCTGAATCTGTTTTCCGGTAATCGGATGAAACCTAAGTTTGCTCTAAAATAATAAGTTCCGTTTTCTGCTTTCTTAATAGGGTCTTTTGCCATGATTTCACTCCTTACATAAATGTGCAAGAAGTACAATCAGTTCGATTTATCAGTAAAAGTAATCCCTAGCAATTCTTCCACAGCTTCTCTGGGAACCCTGTCCAGTTTGCGTGACTGATAGTAGGTATGCCCTTTTGAAATCATAAGTTTTTTTGCTTCTCTTATGATGTCTGCTGCGAATGAAGTTCCATAACCCAGTTCTATTAAGTCTTTTTTTTGTTACTGTAATCATGTTCCTCCTTTCCATAGACCAGATATGGAACCCTCAATATCTGTCTATATTATATCAGATTTTGTGGCAAAAGTAATATTAAGATTGTATTTCCTGCAAATAGTTATTTGATTTTGAATGAAAAATTCTAATTCAAAATGGTATCTAAGCAAGCCGAACAGCTTTCGCTAAAGCTCATGGGAATCTCACCCCTGCATGGTTCTCATCCAGCCGTACCCTTTGCCAGCGGTGCTACATCATCACACGGACTAAGGCTGTACGGAAGTATCATTATCACAATAGAAAGGTCATGGCGGCAGCTCTGCGGTAAGCTACTTATGGAACGCTGGCAGGAATCGCTATCCGGTATCATCCCTCCTTTGGTGGGTTACGGCGTGCCAGCCCAACGGCTCTCTTTCTATCGAAACGTATTCGGCTGCTTTATGCTGCGTTGATTAGACGCTTTCTTTTTCAAGGAACAATCCGGCTTTATCAGCCTGTTAAAATGCACTGGTGATAATGCACTTTAATAGACTGGCAAGCTCTGTCTGGGAAGCATGGGTTTGTCCACGCTTCCACAGGCGAGCGTTATTTCTAGTTTGGTTCCCTGATTTCAAAAGATAAAATCTTTGCAATCAGACGTGTTTCCATCCGGCGGCGTAGGGTTTCATCTACAACCATGTGGGTATTTCCATATTCGTCTTTCATGGGACGCATGGAACGGCTGGCAATAAAACCGCTGTAATGGCGTACAATCTGGTTGACTGCTTCAATATCGCCGTCCGTAGCTCTTACAATCACAGGAAACGGAATCATAGGGTGCTTTGCTGTCATGCTTCGTCCTCCATAAATTTTTTGATAAATTCCAGTCCGGCGTGTCTTCTTCTCTGGATGGTAGAACGGTTGACTTCCAGAATTTTTGAGATTTCCGTATCGTCAAATCCAAGAAAATAATATCGCAGGATAACGTCACGTTTCTTTCCGTCCAGACTTCTAATGCTTCGGCTAACAGGCTGTTTTCAATGCGGACAGTAAATCCATCCATTTCAAAAGTATGGAAGTGGGATGGATAGGTGTCTTCGGAAGAAAACAGATTGACGGTGTAATCGTCCATATCACAGAACAGGGTTTCCCGTTTACACTGTCTGGACAACGCTTTGAGATAGTCTTTGCGTTCATCCTCCATAGCGACTTTACAGATATAATCAAACTGGTTCTCTATGGTTGTCTGAAATTCAGATGGCTTCATTATTGCTCACCCCCTTTCCAGCCTTGAAAGGGAGCGAGTTGATAGGAATTTCTGCTTCTTTCCCCCTTTTCGCTCTTAGTCCCGACAGGACAGGGGGCACAGTTGCATTTTTGAATAAAAAAATACACCCATTTTAAAATAAAAATGAGTGCATGAGAAATAACAGTAGAATAAATATGACTTGTCAGTTCATATTCAAAGTTGGACTTCCACAGTGGAGGAGCTATACTTTTTTTAATGAATGTAGCCTATGTACGTTATATAGCAGCAAAGAAATCCCCATAGCGGCAATCCTCCTAAATGCCGCTATTTATATTCTGCGTCATTGTTGGTTCAGTAATAGACAAAAAGAAGCGGCGGCTCTAAAAATCAAAGCCACCGCTTCAAAAGCACGTGAAAATCTGTCTGCGTTACGACGGCTTTTTTTCTTTTGCCGTCGTCCGGCAGATAACAAACAAATATTATGTTTTGATTTATTTTATCAATATCAACTTACTTTAAGATGAATTTTAGCTTACGGATTTGTAAGATAGAAAAAGAGGGGGCACTTTTGAAATTCCCCCTCTCAAAAGATTATTGTGCACTAATATTTTCGACGATAGACATTCGCTGTAACCGTTTTGCAGGTCCTTTAACTGCCAAAAGAGAAGTCAACAGTACAATAGCGATTATGAGTATAAGGGGAATAAACGGAACACTCCATGCTGTTCCCCAAATATTTGTTATAAGACTTACATAGATAACCCAGTGCATAGGAAGTCCAATGATACAACCCCAAATCACTCCGCTTATTGCGTAGGTTCCTGCTTCTGCGATTATCATTTTTATAAGTTGGCGATTGCTCATTCCAATCGCTCGCATACTTCCGTATTCTTTCATTTTTGCGGCAACTCCCAGATTGATTGTATTCATAATATGGAAAATGGTAATAGCAACGATAATAGATAGGAAGCCGTAAACAAGAACTGCAAAAGTATAATACAGATTTCTTTGCTGCTGCACTTGAGAAAGGCTGTCTGAAAATATTACGCCACCATTAGTAAATATGTTTTTAATTGCGTTTACATCTTCACTGGAAGCGTTGTTCTCAAATTGAATGTCGATAATAGTATAGCCAGTTTCTCCGGTCAGTGCGCTAAAGGTTGCTTCCGAACAGAAAAAGGTTTCCGTACCTTTACACGGGCTAAGGGGCTATCAGACAAAATTCCTGCAACCGTAACAGTTTTTTTCGTATTATTGATAGATAAAGTTATCTTGTCGCCAACTTGTACATTAACATTTCCCGTCTGTACGAATAGCACTTGATTTTCTTGCTGCATAACTGTTTCTATGGAACCTGCTACCAAAGAGTCCGCCGCCCATTGAAATTGATTTTCCTCATAGGAAATAAGATTTGCATTGTAGCTTTTTCCACTATTTTCTGATGGAACATCATAAGCAAACATACGCCCGTATGCCCGCTTGACATCATCATTTTTCTTAATCTGTGCTAACATTTCGCTCTCAATCGAACAAGTATTAGTTTCACTTGCTATGGATAATTCCGGCGTATAAACCGGGGGCACAAAAGCATTTTGCATAAAATCAACAAGTGTACTGAACGTGAGAAACAATGTAATACAGATAGCAAATGCCCCTGTCATTAAAATGTAATTTCTTTTCTTTGCTTTTGCGTGATGAATACCCAATGCGGTTTCAATTTTAAATGTCTTTGTGTTAGCTGCTTTGTGAAATGTAGCTATTTGTCCAGCATTTCCTGATACAGCGGTAAGCGGAGAAACTTTTGCGGCTCTTCTTGCCGGAGAACGAGCAGCCAGTAAAACGGTCAGCAATCCTAACAAAATACTTGCAACTATACTTATCCAACTAATACCCCAAATCGGCATTGAAGAAAACCATTCTGGACTTATTACCCGCATGGCGGCAGACAAAATCCAAACAATCACAATGGAGAATATAATTCCAATGGGAATAGCCGTTTTACACCAATACAGCCCCTCTAAACGTACAAATCGCATTATTTGTCTTTTGGTTGCCCCCAGACACCGGAGCATACCAAAAAATTCTGTTCTCTCTGCGACATTGCTGTTTAGACTGCTTGAAATCATCAAAATGCAAGTCAGCATGACAATAAGGGAAAGAATAAAGGCTACTTGATAAATCTGATTTACACCTGATTTCCCCTCTATTTGCCCTTGTATGCTCAAAAGAGGTGTATTTCCGGTTATCTGTTCATCAGTCAGATGATTGGCTGCTTTTATATCATTGATTGCGTCCGGTATATTACATAAATGTGAAAACTGGGCGACATAACTTTCATTCGCGTTAGAAACAGCAAGCTTCCTAAGCCCTCTGGTGTCATTACTACAATCGGCAAATTCTCAGCAATCAAGTGTGAAGTTTTTGTATCGTCTAAAAAGCCAACTATCTGATAATCTGCCATACTTCCGTTCGGATTATACAATTCAACTGTATCATTCAACAAAACAGAGGCAGTATCTTTAAGTGAAGAAGATATTGCAATCTCGTTTGGCGCGTCTGGATATTTTCCCTCTGCAATCCCGTTCAGAAATATATCGTCAAAAACCCCTTTATCTTGCGCGCTGATAGTAATAGGCTGTTCTTTAATAAAATATCCTGCTTCGGAAGAAACTGTATTATGCCACCCGGAAATTTTTACCTCTGGACGAGCTGAAATAAAGGAAGCTGTCTGCGAATCAATAGCATGAAACGCATAATGCCAGTTTCCGCTTTTCTCTATTTCGTGTTGCGTAACACCCTGTAAATACATATCGGCAAGACCAAACATGACAGCAACCAAAATAACCGCAAGAGTAATACAAATACGGGTCATTCTACTTTGCTTGCGGTGGATTTTGTTGATATAGGGACAAGTTTAAGATAATGCTTCATTTGCTGTCCCCCCTAAGTCTGTAAGAATACCGTCGCTCACACGAAACACCCTGTCAACCGAAGATGTTAAATTATTATTGTGCGTTATCATCAAAATTGTTTGTTTAAAATGTCTTGACGCACTGATAAGCATATCAATAACGTCTTGACTATTTTTACTGTCGAGATTTCCCGTCGGTTCATCGGCTAAAATTAGTTTTGGCTGTGTTATCAAAGCTCTCCCAATCGCTACTCGTTGTTGCTGTCCTCCGGATAATTGTCTCGGTAAATGATAGCGGCGTTCTGCCAATCCAAGTAAATTGAGGATTTCGTTTACTTTTTAGGGTCTGGCTTTTGATAATCTAACAGTAGAGGGAAAATAATATTTTGTTCTACATTCAGCTCAGACACAAGCTGGAAAGACTGAAAAATAAATCCTATGTTGCGTCGTCTGTAAATTGTCCGTTTTTCTTCTTTCATAGAAAACAGATTTTGCCCGTCAATAAAAATAGAACCCGAAGTCGGCGTATCTAAAGCACCGATGCAGTTAAGCAAAGTACTTTTTCCAGAACCAGATTCACCTACAACAGCAGCAAATTCCCCTTTTTCAAGTGAGAAAGACACATTTTTTAAAGCATTTACTTTTGCTTCGCCTTTCCCGTAAGTTTTACATAAATTTTCAACTTTTAAAATTTCCATAAATCATAGACCTCCTTTCTTAAAGGATAACAGGAACAGCTTACAATCCGGTGAATTCCACCTTACGATTTCGTAAGGAAAGAAACTGAAAAAGTAGTACCTTCATGTAAAACACTTTGAACAGAAATGAGCCCCTCTTGTCCCTCTATAATAGATTTTGCAAGAGGAAGTCCTAATCCAATTCCCGGAGTGTTGAGGGAATATTTACTGCGATAAAAGCGTTTGAAAATATGGTGTATATCTTCCGGGGCAATTCCACTTCCATTATCAGAAACTAAAATTCGTATCATAGTTGGTGCACTTTCCCAAGTAATCTTTACTATTCCTCCTATTTCTGTATGGTCTAACGCGTTCTTTACAAGGTTTCCAATCGCTTCACTTGTCCAATCCATATCACACATAATAACTTGATTAGATGTTCCATTTACAATAATCTGTTTTTTTTCTTGTGTAGCTCTTATTGTAAGTTCACTGATAGCGTTTTTAACTAATTCCTGTATAAGACAGGTACGCTTGTCAAAAAGAATATTTCCAGTATCTAAACGTGCGATTTTAAGCATAGACAAAATAAGCTGTTCTATTCGTTTTAAGGCGGTTCCGGTTTTTTGCGAAAATTTTTTTACTGTTTCAGTATTATCCGGTTCCGCTTCTATAATTTCTTGATACATCATCAAAGCTGCTAATGGAGTTTTCAGTTGATGTGAAATATCTGAAATTGTGCTTTTCAAAAATTCTTTTGTTTTATGTTCTGTTTCACTTTTGGCTTTAAGCATAGTTGCAAGCTGTTCAACAGATGCAAATAAATGAAAAAGGTCTCCCTCACTGTCTTGCGGTAAATGACAAGAATAGTCATTGTTAATATAGTTATCTATAATTTTTCCAGACTGTCGATATAGATTATTTCTAATTTGTAGGAAAGAAATAACCCCAATGACAAGAATTATCACTAGACAAATTCCCCCTCCTAATGCTATATGCAAAAAGTGATATTGAAACTGGGAAAAATGTGGCAACAAGCTACCAAACGTATTTGTGGTAATTCCCAAATTATCTAAAAATTCCATTCCCGCGGTACTTATATCTGTGGAAGAAATAGCATTGGCAATTACTTCTTTTGAAACCTCCTGTTCCAACAAGGCAGATACAATAGCTCTATCATGTTCCAGATACATAGACTTTGCTGTATTTAATTGATTTATAGAAAACCATGTAGAAACTCCCACAAGTAAAATACTGTATATAGCAATAAAAAGAGAAAAATGTTTTATTTGCTTGTCACGAAAAATATTCATACTTACACCTCTTTCCACTGATAACCAAAGCCGCGAATGGTTATTAAGCGCTGCGGGTGGGAAGCGTCAGTTTCCACTTTTTCGCGAAGCCGCCGGATATAAACCGATAAGGTGTTATCGTCAACAAAATTTCCTGTACCGTCCCATAAATCATTTAGAATAATATCTCTGGAAACAATGCGATTTGCATTTCGTACTAACAGACAAAGCAGACGGTATTCTGCGTTTGTCAGTTCTAGTATTTTATTGTTCAAAATTACGCGGCAACTTAAAAAGTCAATCGAAATGTCCCCACATTTCAATACACTTGCCTTGTCCTGCGGTGTTACTCCTGCACGTCGTAACAAGGCACGAATACGGGAACATAGTTCCCCCAACTTAAAGGCTTTGTAACATAATCGTCCCCGCCGCAATCCAAGCCACGAATAATATTGACTTCTTCATCAGAAGCAGTCAAAAAGATAATCGGTATCTGTTTGTTATGTTTCCGCACATTTTCGCAAACCTCAAAGCCTGTTCCGTCCGGCAGTGTCACATCAAGAATAAGCAAATCGTATTTTTCGATTTGTGCTAATTGCTTTTCTGCTTCTTCAACAGTACGGGCAATATCAACGTAGAAACCATTTTTCTTTAGAGAGTAATGCAACCCGTCTATTAAGCTAATATCATCTTCTAAAAGTAATAAGTTACTCATGCTTAAACTCCTTTCTCCTTGCGTCAACAGGTTTTTCTGCATCCTTTGGTATCAACCACATATAACCGATTTTTGAAACTCCCGGTATTCTATCTTCCTTACAAAGAATCTGTACTCGTCGTTCAGAAATGCCCCATTTTTTAGCTGCTTCGGGGCAAGACATATATTCCATAACAGTCCCAGTCCTTTCTATAAACCATATTATCATAATTATAGTCGGACATACGAATAATAGCAAGTGCAAACATATGAATTATTATGGCTACAAATAGGAACTGTATAGACGTATTCAGTATGAAAGAGGAACAGTAGAATGTATATGGGTGAATAAATATGGCAAAAAGACCAACAGCTAAATATGACTTTAAGGCTTTCGGACAAGCTATCAAAGTAGCGAGAACCGAACGAAAAGAGAGCCGCAAGAAAGTAAGTGATGAAATGTATATCTCACCACGTTATCTTGCTAATATTGAGAATAAAGGCAACAGCCGAGTTTACAAATTTTTTTATGAGCTTGTAACACGTTATGATATATCCGTAGACCAATTCTTTTTCCGAATAAATCCGCGGAAAAAGATACACAACGCAGACAACTTGATACATTGCTTGATAGTATGAGTGAGAAAGGAATACGGGTAGTCACCGCCACAGCAAAAGAGATAGCCGAAGTCGAAGCAGAGGACAGGTGAATGTCCAGAACAGAATTTTAAAATGAGAAGACACATTGTAATTTTTTGAGAAATACAATGTGTCTTCTGTTTTATATAGCTTATTTCACAATCTTCCAGTTTTCCCCGTTCTTTTCCAGTACAAGGTTAAACTGTGATACCTGTGTTGTCATGGTCTGGTTATCCAGATATTTTACTGCAAGGGAAGCTGTCACCTGATTTCCGTTTCGGTTATAAACCGGATTTACCAGTTCCGAGAAAATATACTCTTTTCCCACAGTTTTCAGCACACCCTCATTTACATAATAGGTCAGTTCCTTTGCGGTTGCCGTAGGGTACAGCTTGAAAAAGGTGGTGAGAAATTCGTTGATTTCCTCTGTGGTGATGGAATCCACCGTACCGTCACTTTGTACCGCTTTGGGAGTGTAACCGGATTTTACGGGAACACTGGTAATGGTTGGATTCTGGATAATCGTCAGGTTTCCAGAGCCGTCCACATAGACTGTCACCTGATAGGCGGAACGGACGGTTTTACTGGATTCCCCCTCTGTGATACGCTGTTCCACCGTATAGGTCACTTGATAATGCTGCTCTTTTTCTTCTGTGATTTCCCATATCTGAAAATCGGTCAGGGCAGACGATACGGGGATGTCCTTTCGGACAGTATCTACATTCAGGGCTTGCAGCTCTCCGGTGAGATACCCTTTTAAAGCGTTTGTCCGGTTGTCAATGGAAGCGGCGGACTGTTCCCATGAATAGTAGACTTCTGCGAAATTCTCCACAAAATTCTCTATCTTGTGAGTGTCGAGGATTTGTTCCTCAATCACTTTCGTTTCATGGACAGTGTGAATGTCTATCGCCGTGAAATTCTTATAGACGGCAAACAGGAAGCTCATTGCCAGCAGCACCCACAGGGCAATCACGGTTTTCTTATGGGTATTGACTTTGTAGACTTTCAGTTTCTTTTCTTTCTGCTTTTTCTGGTTTTCCTCTTTTCTAATCTGAATCATATCGGTTCATCCTTTCTTATTGTTTGATTCGTCCGGCTCCAGCAAGGTGCTGTTGCCAGTAGGAGCCTGTCAGGTCTGCGTAACCAATGGGATTTCCGGCATGGTACATCCGGTTATTTCCCACATACAGTCCCACATGGGTGATGTAGGTTCCGGCGTTGTAGGTAGAGTGGAAAAAGACCAAATCCCCTGCTTTTGCTTCGGACAGGGGGATGTGCTGCGTTACATTGTACTGTTCCTGTGCTGTCCGTGGCAGGGCGATTCCTGCCTTGCCATAGCACCACTGCACCAGTCCCGAACAGTCAAAGGAAGTGGAGGGAGAATCACCCCCGTACACATACGTCCATCCCTCATACTTTAAGGCTTCCTCCATGATAGCCTGCACCGTTTCATCATCAAACTGTGCCACGGTCAGGTATTGCGATACCAAGAGGACATAGAACATATTTCCGTAGGATACCGCCAGCCTCCGTTTTTCTCTACCGCAACAGGGTTGGTGTAGGTGACTTTCTTTCCGCCGGATTTGTCCCTTGCGAAGCTCTCTGCCAGTTCAAAAGTGTATTTTTTCCCACGCCCTGCCACATAGTCTAGGAAGCCGCCGCCGTAGTTGTAGGACTGAATCACACTGTTTAAGTCACAGCCCTTTGTTTCTGCCGCTGCGAGCAGTTCCGAGAAATATTTGCAGCCCTGTTTGATGGATTCCTCTGTACTAAGGGAGTTTGGGGGAAGCCCCAGAGATTCCGAGGACTGCATAACGTCTTCCAGTGTGCCGCCGGATTCCACCTGAATGATGGCGAGCAGCACATTTAAGTATTCCTCTATGCCATATTCCCTTGCATACTTTTCCAGCATAGGTTTATGGGCGAGGACTTCCTGTGATACGCTCACGCCCCCAAAGATAAGATTTCCGCCGCTTCCTCCGTCTTCCTCATCCGAGAAGACAATCACCACCAAAAGGAGCAGGGAGAACATCATCACGAACACGCCGGAACAGGCAAAGAAAAGGTGTCTTAATTTCATGGTTTCTCCCCTTTCTTTTGTTTGGCAGCCGCTTTTACCGTTTTTGTCCACTCCTTTCTGGCGGTGGTACGCCGGATGGTAAAGTTTGATTCTTTTACCGCAGGGGCAGCCCGTTTTCTTTCCGATATCACAGGAGCCGTATCATTCTGGACAGGTCTTGCCGGACGGGGAGTAGCCTGTGTGATAGTGGGAGCCGTCTTTTGTCTTTCATTTGGCTGGGATAGGGAAGCAGATGGGACTATCTGGCGTTCTGTCCTTACAGGTGGCGTTTGTTCATGGTGGATGGAAGCAGCTTTTACCACCGGAACCGAAGCCTGTTCTGCCACAGTTTCCCCATAAGGAACCTGTCCCCGTTCCCTGATGGATAGGGAAGCAGGTGCATGGCTGGTTTTACTGCATGATGTCGGAAATCTTCTGGCTGCTTTGCAGTAACAGGCGTTCATGGACAGGAGCTGCCCCTTTGGGTGCTTCGGAAGCTTTCTGTTGCGGCTGTTTTGCCTGTTCCAGTTCCGCCCTGCGCTCTGCAATGGTATGTCTGCGGCTTTCTGCCTGTGCGTTTCGCTGTTCCGCTCTGGCAGTTCGGGTCTGGGTCACGCTGGAAGTAAAATCCCGTACTCCCTCTGATACCTGTGTTTTCCCGTGGTAAAGGGCGTACTTTGCATTGACGGGCAAATCCTTTGCCTGCTCCCGAAGCTGTCCGGCAGTATCGGCTATCTTATCTTTGGTATCTGCCGCCGCACCTACCGCAGAACCAGCCCGTTTCCATACGGATTCTTTTTCCGGTGCTGCCTGTCCGTCTGGTCTGCTGTGGTCTGCCTGTGTGCGTTTGGAAGAGCCGAAGTGGGAAGCATTTCTATGGTCTGAGCCAGCCTGTTTTCCTGCGTGGTATGCAGCCGTTCCAGTTCCAAAAGCCGCCACAGAACGTCCTAGCTTATGCTGTAAACGGTGCATATGGGCGTGCATGAGCATACGGGGTCTTCGCATGATACGGCTCCCCATGCTTTGGGAATCCCCACTCTGTAAGGAGAACATCCCCATCAAATCTCCCAGCTTGAAATAAATTCCGGCAAAGGTCACTATCTGCAAGAACGCCGTCAGGAAGAACGGATATTCCCCAGACAGGTTGTAGAGCATGGTGGAAATACTGAACGCTACCGTGATAATCAGGGTGATTCCGGCTCTGGTAAGGATAGTGTTGAACAGTTTCGTAATGGCACGTTTGAACATCCCCTCAAAAGAGGGAACCATGCTAAGGAGGAAGCTCACAGGCAGGAACATGGCGTAGATGATAAAAAGCACCTGTGAGAAAATCATTATCCCCGTGAGCAGGAATACAAAAACGGAGATACCGATATTGAACATGAACAGGAAGAAGACGGTTCCCAAACGATTGATGGTCTTTGTGATGGTAAGGTTCGTGTTTTCCCTGTCTTCGATTTCCTCCACTACGATTTCTTCTCTGTCCTGTCCGTTGTTTTCGTCTGGACTGGTTGAAAGCAGGTTTTCCACACGGTCTGCTCCAATGCTTTCCATATCTGAATTGCCATATTGCAACAGGAGCCACGGTTGCTTGACCTGAATGGAAAACAGGCAGTCCCGTATCAAATCCACGCTGTCTTTTCCCTGACTTTCCGAGTTAGGCAGCACAATCTTTGTACCAAGGGTCAGGCTGGCATTGCTGATGTCTGCGGAAAATTCATTGATTTTCCCGATATAATCAGGAGCATAAGCGATAAAGGCAGCGGACAGCACGAACACCACCACGAAATTGACAACGGCATGGATGGCTTTTGTGGTTTCCCGTTTGATAAGCCCTGTGTAGGCAACGTAAATCCCCACCACCAGAATGAGAATCAGCAGAAACCCGATATAAAATCCCTCCGAGGACAAGCCGCCTGTGGTAACGCCTGCAAGGGTCTGCATATTTTTCCCAATGGAATCCGCCGTAGAGGAAATGAAGTCCAGCGAGTAGGCTTCCTGAATCAGATACCCCGTGGCGTTGGAAAGATACAGGCTGATTGTCCAGATAAAATTTGTGATGGCATACAGCCCGTACATCACCTGTTTTCCGATACCGTCCAGCCAGTTCCACGGGAGCCAGTCCCATCCGCTGTCCACATAAAAATCAAGCTGGTAGTTGTCCAGAGGATATTTGCTGTATTCGTTGGCAGCGTCCACCGTATCATCCACCAGTCCGGCAGCGTGGGCGGCTGTGCCGAAGACTGCAAGCAGCAGGAGGATGAGCAGGAGTGCCAGAAGCACCCTGCCAATCATTTTTCCTGCCGTCTTCCAAGACAAGCCCTTTTTTGTGTGATGAGGAACTGGGAATTGCGGTCGGTTGGAAGTTCTATGTATCACCATCATTCCACCTCTTTTCTTACGGGCGGTCTGGTATCAAAGGCGTGGAACAGGTCTTCAAAGATAGGATGGAACTGTATCACGCCCACACGCCCGTACAAATCACTGATAAGGCACTGTCCGTTTTCCAAGTCACGGAGCCGCTTCTGGTTGTTTTCATCTTCGGAATCTACCCCGAAAAAGGCGAGGGTCTTCTTGATTTCGTTGATGTCCGTGGAACGGAACGCAAACTTCAAGCCCAGATTGTTTTTCAGCTTTTCATCCAGCAAATCGTCCGTGTTCTGGGTCACAAAGTAAACGCCTGCGTTCATGCACGTCCGGCACGAACCAGCTTCATGGAAAGGGTCTTGCCCTGTGCCACCTGTAAGAAGCTCCATGCTTCATCCAAATCCACAATCTTAAACACGCTGCGGTCGGTGTGGATGAAGTCGAGGGCAAAGGTGCTGATTACAATGAGCATTGCCACGGAAAGCAGCTCCATTGTGGTGTATTCTTCAAACGAGGTTTCTTTATCTGGCAGCACCAAATCTGCCACCTGAATGATGTTGAGCTGCTTTTCAAAGCTGATGGACTGTGTGACATCTCCATCCGAAAAGAGCAGGTGTGCAAAGTCATAGTCCGTAAAGGATTCGATATGGTCGGCTATGCTGGTGCTGATGGTGGTTCCCTCCGCCCGAAGTTCCTCAATCACCTTGAAAAGCCCCCGTTCCTCACTGTTTGTCACCGCACGAATGGCTTTCCGAAGAACAGGGAACTTTTCCCCGTCACGGCTGGAAATGCCCGTTAAAAAGGTCAAGATGTCGATTGCCAGTGATTCAGAATCCTTTGGGTTTTCCATAATCACATACGGGTCGAGTAAGCCCCTGTTCTGTTCTTCCGAGGTCAGGTTTACGATATTGATTTCATGGGCGATTTCCGGCAGGGTTTCTTTCCAACGTCCCCGTTCCGCTTTCGGGTCAACAATGAGTGCCTGTGCCCCAAATAATACGGAATAATAGACAATCATGTTGTTGCTGAATGATTTTCCACCGCCGAGGGAGCCGACAAAAGCGGCAGCAAGGGCGTTGGTGACGGAGCCTTTTACCCCTTGACTGGCAAGGGCAGGCTTTAAGTACACGTTTCTTCCTGTATCAAGGCTGTACCCGATATAAATGCCCTCCGGTTCCCCCAACATCTGTGTTGCCCCGAAGCCAAGACCAGCAAGGAAGTCACTGGTGACATACTGGATATAATCGTTCAGATACCGTTTGCTGGCAGGGAGAAATTCCCCATGCAGCCCCAGCATATCCCCAAAGGGGCGAACCAGTTTCACGTTCAAATCGTCATAAAAATCTTTCACCTCATTGCAGCGGCGTTTCAGTTCTTCCAAGTCGGGAGCCGTCACACGAACCACATAGGACAGCTTATACATGGATTCCTTGCTCTGGTCTAAGGTGGATTCCAGCTCATTCACGCTGTCTAAAGCGTCCACCACGTTTGTACTGGTTTCGCTGTCATTCTGCCATGCGTGGTTGTCCAAATCTTTCAGCTCTTTTTTCTTGTTCCGCACCGTGGAGAGGGCTTTCCGGTTTGTCACAATCTCCACATTCATAGAGGTATCAATGGGAAAGGTGAATTGCTGCTGCTGATAGTAAAAGATTTCCGAGGATGGGAAGTCCAGTTCCCCAACAATGCTGTTGATGGTAAAGTAGGCAGCATAGACTGTCCCGTCTTCCTGTTCGATTTTCAGATACCGCTGGTTTTCCTCTATCAGACAACGGGTGGGTTTGATGAGGTCATAGTATTTCACCAGCGTTTCCTCCTGAAACCGTTTTTTCGGAAGATAATACTCATAATCTTCGTAGGCGGTTCCGGTCTGCCCGTATAAATGTTCAATCAGATAGCCGAAATCGTCCTTATCAAGCCGCCGTACTTTGAAACGGCGTGAGATTTTATTTTCCAGTAGTTTTTCCATCTTCTGAAACCGCCAGATTTCTTCATTGCTCATGGAAACAAAATCCCCCATGAGCTTGTGGTTGACTTCATGGAGGAAGTCGGAAACAGCAGTCTTTGCTTCCCTGCCAAACTGCTTCATGGTGACTTCCTGCTCATTGACAAGCAGCTTAAAGCCGATAAAAAAGCGGTAGTCCACCTGATTTTCCCCTATCATGGAAATCAGGGCTTCGGTCTGTGCGTCAATCTTTGCACAGGCAACGTCTTTTAACTTGCCTGTCACTTCCTGTTTGGAGCGTTCCTGTGCCGCCCGTATGCTGGATTCCGTGCTGATTTGCAGGGCGTGAATCTTCCCGTCCCTGTTCTGGGCGATAAGCTGCCGGAACGAATCGTGTACCTGATACTTCTGTTCAGGGCTTAAAAAGGAATAGTTGTAGGGAAGCAGCTCATAGTAAGCAAAGCACTCCCCGTCATGGTTGAACACAAGGTTATTTTCGATATACTTAATCGGATATGCCATAAATATCACTCCTTACTGCCGTGATGGGCTGTGCCGGATATTCCTTTTCCAGCTTCACGGGCTTTCCTGCATACGTTAGTTTCGGGCGTACCAGATATGCCAGTACGGATTTCAGGAAGCCGTAAGGCTTCTTCCCGTCAAAAGTCTTCTGGCACATGAACCAAGTGAGGGCAAAGGGTATGCCGAAATATTTTAAAAATGCCCCGTCAATGAACGAAAGAGGAGGAAGGTTCCCCAAGAGTATCACTGCAAGTACCGATACCACGAACCACGCCATCTGTGTGAACGTGATGGGGAATGGCAGCTTAAAATCATTGATGGAATAGAGTACCTTTTCCACCGACCAGATACTGGTATAGCTTCGTATTTTCTTCATGTTGTCCGTCCTTTCTAAAAGATGGGGCAGCAAAAGCCGCCCCTGAAATAAAAAAGCCGCCTGTACTTTCAAAAAGAGATACAGACGGGTCTATCGTATGATTTCATATACGCCGTGGTTCGTGACAATAAAGGTTCCATCCAATTCCATGTCACGCCCATAGGCAGCATAGTCGATATAGTTTTGTAAGTGTGCCGGAAGTTCCCCAAGCTGTCCGCTTTCTTCCAGATAGTAGCGAGCCACATCCGCCATATCATCACAGCCGGAATGGCAGATAATATCGTCTTCATGCTCACAGAGTTCTTCGATACTGCCAAAGTAGGATTGCAGCTCTGATAGTTCCTCCTGAATGTACTCCGGTAAGTCCTCCACCATTTCACACAGGCGGTTGACTTCCTCAATGGGGGTATATTCGTCAATCTCAAAGGGCAGCTCATAATCATGGATGGTGTATTCCTCATATTCATCATTCAAACCGATACGCTCTTTGACTTCCTCAAAGTCCACAGGCGGCGTGAACCATGCCCCCACCAGTTCGCCCTCATTGTATTTGCCTAAGTTGGCAATGTAAATCCGCATTTCTTCCAAGTTCCTCTACCTCCTTTTAGCGGTAATAAAAGATACCATTGTCTGTAAACAGGTAGTTTTCGCTGGTTTCCAGTTCCCGACCAATGGCAGCGTAGTCGATATGGTTCAACAGGTCTGGATGTACTTCTCCAAAGAGCTGTACCTCCTGCACCAGATAACGGGTGAGGGATTCCCCGTCCTGCACCGGATAGCAGCGTATCTGGTCTTTGTGGTCGATAAATTCTGTAAAGCTGGAAAACCACCGCTTTTGTATTACATCCATTTCATAATAGAGGGGCGTTCCCTGCATTTCCTGTACCATCCGGCAAAGGGCGTTGATTTCCCAGAGCTTGTGTTGCCCTCCAATGGAAAGGGCAGCTCATAGTCTTCAATTTCGATTTCTTCCTCACTCTGAACCCCAAGACGTTCCCTGATTTCTTCAAAATCCACAGGGCAGGAAAACCATGCCCCAGGATATTCCTCAAAATCCTCATGGTAAAACCGTGTGGTGTTCAGGATGTAGATTCTCATTTCCTCAATCAGTATCACGTCCTTTCTTAGAAAAAAATGGCAACTAACTTTGTTTGTCAGTTGCCATTTTTCTAATAAAATATTCGCTTTAATTCTTCATCACTATTGATTTTTTTAATTACCCAAGGTTGTAAAAAATAATTGATTTGTGGGTCTAACATACTTACTAAATGAGTTTGTCCGGCAGGGGTTAATATTTGTAAATGTTGAAGTTCTATTACTAATCCATTGTTCATGGGTAATGGCAGGGTGTGAGTTGGTTCACGTAAAAACTCCCGAATGATTGTCATCTGTTCTGGTGTCATATTTTTCAAATATTTAATCTGAGCAGTTCCCAATCTCTTAGAAGCATACTTGTCATAAAAGAAATGAAAAATTTTAGATAGTAATAAAACGATTAGTAAAGCTGTGGAAATCACAAAAACAATGCCTATTGTAAAACCATATTTTTCTCGAAAATTTATAATATAAAACTTTTGGGCTAACTTTTGAGGCAATAATAATAATGTACCACTGGCAATAGATAAAGCTCCTAAAATGTTCGGCGGTAATTTCAAAAAATCAATAAAATCTTTCATACATTTCCTCCACTTTCAATTACTATTAAAGAAATTATACCACCATTCTTAGTTTATCTCAATTATCATACACTATCATATTACATCTTCTTTCTTTGGGGAGTTACGCTCCCCAAGCCCCTAGTGGACTTCCGCCATGAAGCAATCAAGGCTTGCTCCATAACGGAAGTGTAAAATGGGTTTCCTATGCTCCGATAATCTTATTGAACAGTTCCAGTAAGATGTCCTTTACACCGTCAGCATTGAAGACCAGACCGACCGCTACAAGGGACACCACCAGAAAGCCGATAAGTTTGGAAAATTCCCTCTTAAATCCGAGGTACAGTCCAATCACCACGATTGCCAGCAACACAAGGGACTGGGCGTTGGATAAAAACCAGTTGTAAAGATTCTGTCCGAAATTCATAAAAGCTCCTTTCTTTCCTGTAAGAGTTCTTAGCTTCCAAGATTGCCGCCGTTAAAGCACCACCTCCTTTGCAGCGGCGGCTTGCTGCTTCAGGATTTTTTCATGCTTCTCCGTCAGCCTTGCATGGGTGATGATGTCATGGACAATCTGGGTGTGGTTCATCTTATCCAGACGGAGAGCCAGCTTTAAGGTGGGTGCTACCTGATGGGAGAGCCAGTGCAGGGTGCGTTCAAAGGAATAGGGTTCCGGTTTGGTTGTCAGTTTCAGGCTTCCCCTGTGTTCCCCCATAAACCACGCCCATTCCTCACTGATACGCCAGTCAGAACGGGGCTTTGTATCGTCCCTGTCCACGAACCGGACATAGCGGTTGATGATTTGAAAGGCTGTCTGTTCTGGATTGTCATGTTCTAACAGGTCACGGATGGCGTAAAAGGCACGCTCATTTTTCAGCCGGATTTCAAAGCGGTTCTTTACCTCTGCGTCCGCAATGGGAATATCATGCTTCTTGTACTGCTCATAGTCCTTTTCGTAAATGCAGAAGTACACCTCACTTTGGAGGGAACCAATATACAGGGTGTTCCCCATACATTCTTTTTCCCCACGCCGTACCAGTTCGCCGCTGCGGTAGCTTTTGAAGCTGCGGAAGACCGAGATACATTCCTCATTCCGGCACTTCTCTGTCAGATGGGGAATGTTCAGGATTCCTGTTTTGTCATTGATGGCAAGGTCAAGCCGCTTCATTACGCCGTCCTCCATGAGAACATCCATAAAAAATTCATACCAGCTCCGTTCCTGTGCCAGCAGATAGCTTTCAAACTGGCGGCAGCCACGCCCTTTCAGTTCCAGCAGCACCCCCTTTTCCAGTTCCGGCGATACTAGAACGAAAATATCCCCCAGATAGTAATGCTCCGTGTAAGAGTAAAATCCGTAGTCTTCATGGATAAGTAGGGGAGTTTTAGCCGAAGCACGTCTTCCACGATATGCTTCACATCCGTAGTGGGGAAGCGAATCCGAACATAGTCAAAGAGCATTTCAAGGGGATTGTCTGGATTGAAGCGTTCCAGAGCTTCCGTGATGGCTTCCTGTAATGCTTCGGATGGGTGAGCCTTGCCCGTTTCAATATCGCTCAGGTACGGACGGGTGATTCCGGCAGCTAAGGCAAGTTTCTGTTGTGAGATACCGTAAACTTCCCGTTTCTCTTTGATGTCCCGTACCCATGTTTCTTCATTCAGTGAAAATCCCTCCTGTCTAAAAAAGCGTATGTCAACTTTCAGAGCCTTGTTGACACACGCCGGATATGGGAAAATCCCTTGTGTACCGTGGGATTCTGCCCTGTTATTTGGTTGTTGCCTGTCGATTTGTACCCCTCTGTTAGATACGAGGGGTTCATGCTGGCGTGCCTTGCGGCACACCAGCCACAGCAGGTCAGTCCGTTTCTGCGGCTTTCGCTTCGCACGCCGCCTGCACTTCCTGCCTGCTGTCTATGAGTTTTTTTATTTCTTTGAGGAAATCGTGTCCTTTTGGCACAAGGGGCGTGTAAAATTCCGAGATAACGCTGGTTCCCACATCCACATAGCCACGCCCTTTTATCTGCTTTAGGAAGAAATCCTTTGTGGTTTCCCCGAACATCATCCCATAGCCCATTTCCGACATCCGTCCCAGAGCTACACGGAAATTGAACTGGTCACGGATTCCGTCCCCCAGATACTTTGCGTCCGGACGCTGGCAGGCGAGAATCAGGAAAAAGCCAGCCTGCGCCCAAGCATAACGATTTGTTTTAACTTGTTGAGGACAGCGGCGTTTTCCTTTGTGCCAAGCATTTCCATAAATGCCACATATTCATCAAAGATAAGGAAATTTGCAGGAAGCCCAAGATAAGCGTAATTTTCCCCTGTCCGGTAATTTTCCATGAGCTTCATGTCTTCGCTGCGTTTCATCATTTCTTCATAGAAACGGTCAATACAGGCGAGCATATCTTCCTTTTTGTAGTACACATCCGGCATAACCGCCTGTAAATCCGCAAGGTCGGCGTTCTTTGGGTCTAACACGAACAGGGCGGCGTTGGTGCGGAGCAGGGCTTCAATGAGGGTCAGGATGAAATAAGTCTTTCCGCCGCCGGTTCCTCCGGCAATGAGCATATGGGGGAGCTTGTCATACTCCCACCAGACATTTTCCATGAGCCGGAGCCTGCCGTCCTTTGCCTGTACATCTTCAATGGAGATACGGTTCGCAATGGTGTCATAGAGCAGGGTGTACTCCACGTAGGAATCCTTTAATTCCTTATCCTTCAGCTCACAGTACAAGCCGCTTTCCAGCTTTTTCTCCAAGTTTAAGAGCTGTTCCTGATATTTCCCCAAGGTGATTTCCACACGGATATGGAGCAAGCCCTGTTTCATCCTGTAATAGATTTTGGGAAAGTAAGTGATGGTTTCTTTGGAACGGCTGGAAGACAAGTCCTTGAAAAAAGCGTCTTCTTTTCTCTGCTCTGATTCATACCACTTGTTTTCCAACACCATCCTTGCCAGCTTTTGGCGGTGGATGAGCTGCTTTACTCCATCCATGCGGTATCGCCAGAACAGAAGAACTGCTGTAAGGCACACCAGCTGCCACGCCCATACTGAATAACAGGTAAGGGAGATTTACGTCCTGTGCTATCTGGGAGAAGGACACTTCCTGCCAGTTGGTTCCGGCAATCTGCCGGATATGAAACAGCAGGACAACCAGCATGAATACAGGGGACAGAGCGGCAAGGGCAGTATGGAACACAAGGTCTTTATCCGTGGGACGGATACGTTTTCCACGGGGGAAAAGCTGCTTCATGGGAATAATCCTCCTTTCGCGTTCTTCTTATGTTCCTGTTATTTTACAGGGGGAGCGTCTTTCTTCGGCGGCTGCGGATTCATGGCAGCCCCTTTTTTCAGGACAATATCCTCCGCCTTGATGTACCAGTCCACCTCTGCCCCTTGAAAAGTAGCCGTTGCCACGGTGTCTGCCACCGGATTGATAAGTTCCACCTCTGCGTTGTAATCGAACTCCTTTAACGGCACGCTGGCAGGGATGGAAACCTGAATCATACGCCCCTGTCCTCTGGATTTTAAGTCATAGGTACGCTCCTTGATTTCTTCTGATACCGAGCCGTCTTCATTCTGGAGGTGAATCTCACGGCGGAGGGCAGAAAATTTCAATGCCCCGAAAGTTGCTTCCTTGTCAATCACGATTCCGTTTGCTAATCTCATAGTCTGATGTCCTCCTTTTCCTTACGCTTTTACCATATCGTCAGCGTGCAAAATGTAGTTGGTAAAGCCCCTTGTGCCGATTTTATAGCCCTCTGCGGTGATACGGGGATTGACGAGCTTCACACGTTCCTCAAAGTCAAAATGTTTCTCTCCGGCTTCGGCAGGGAGGATAACTACAATATCATCCGCTCTCTGTACGTCCGAATACAGATTGAAGCTGCGGGAGAATACCGTCATGCGTCCGTTGATTCTTCTCTGTTCTGTTTTGTCTTCTCCGGCGAACTCCAAGTTGCCGAATGTCTTTTCCACGTTGGGGATAACGAATTTTAATTCCATATAGATGTACCTGTCCTTTCTGAATGTTGCGTTTGATGGTTAGTTTTGGGTTCTGGTTTGAAAGTCGGAGGGGAACGCTCCGGCGGTGGTGATTTCTTCGTAGTATCACATCCTTTCTGGGGCTATTGAAGAAATTACAGGGTTGTGATATTATCTAGGTGTTAAAAATTAAATCGTCATGGTTAGGATTGTTAGCTTGTGTTTTTTCATGTAGCTCTGTCATGTACTCCCAACAACTTAAAAGTAGATTTCAGTGGAGATTTATAATATCAGGAGGTACGCTTATGACAATAATAACAACTGTAAAAAGCATTATGGTGGGCGACGGAATTTCTGGGAATTTTTGCTAAAGTGTGCAGGGGCAATGGAAAAAATTACGGCTGGCATGACATGAAGAATCCGGGAGGGTCAAATCTCCAATTCCCATCGGGGCTGTTTTCAGCCCCATTTAATTTTGAAACAAAAAATAGACGCCCATTGTTGAACGTCTATTTTGGGATGATATTGAGGTTTGCTGGTCTATCTTATAAAATCTGAATGTACTTCGATTGCATTTTTATTGCATTTTTAATCTGTTTTCATATAGATTTTAGTGGTTGATAGTTCCTGAAAATGCCTTAAAATCAATGATTTTTATTTATATGGCATACTGTCTGTCTGGAGTTTGAATAAAAAAATGGAGCTCGGAAATCCAGTGTTTATGCGGGTTTCCGGGCTCTTGCTATGTGGTTTGAGTACAGATTGAGTACAAAATGTCAAGTTGTATCATTTGGTGTATTTTCTGAACAACGTACTTGTAAAGAGGGTCATCATTATTGCACCTAATAATAATTCAATAGACATAGCAATTTGGCTTCCTGGTGAGAAAGGGCTTGCATTGCCTTGACCTACAGTAATCATGGTGAAAAAACTATAATATAAACTTTGAAAGAAATCTGAAAGAAGAGGAATACATGGTGTATTAAAAATTTGTTTAATATTATATTTTATTTCATCATTTCCAATTTCAGGTATAAAACCAGTAAACATATAAATGCAACTGAAAAAAATGATAATTAAAGCCATTGAAAAGAGTGCGTTATAGGGTTTCTCTCCATAACCAATTACCCATTCAGATAAATATCCAATAATTTTTGAAGGTTTTTTTCGATTACGAGTCTCTGCTTTTTTTCTTTGGTAATAAAAATTTGCATAGCTGTTGTCTTCTTCTCGAATATGATTTGAGGTCCATATTTGGTCCAATGCAAAATAGGTATCAGCAATCTTATTAGAATTTGAAAATTTAAGTTTTTTACGTTGCATCCACTTTTCAAGTGTAAAATTAGCTCTGTCATAATAAGAAAACGCAGTAACATGACATTGCGCATCAACATGGATGTTATCAATAGACCCCATGAATGATAAATCAAAAGCTTTGGAAGGAGAATAAATGCTTGTGTTATTAAAGGTGGTGCTTCCTGTAAATATGACCTTTTTAAAACTCATTCTGTGGAATATGCAATTAAAAAAAGTAACATCAGAAAATGTGGTTAAATCAATATTTCCAATGCTAAAAAGAGATTTTTAAAATTGCATTTTTCAAATGTACAATTGTAAAAATCACAAGAACTGAATCCTTGTTTTAGTTCAGATTCCCAAGGAAACTTTTTAGAGGTCATATTGGAAAATTTACAATTTCTGAAAGTACAATTATGGAAACATAGGTTGTCTATTTCAAATGAATCAAAGAAAAAGTTGTTAAATTCAATTCCTTCATAGTATGTATGTGGAGCGATATTAATTACTCTGGTAGGGGCGTTTTTTGAAAAAAACCTATTACTATCTCCTATTCGCTTATTTTGATTTTTATCGGAAAAAAGTTGAAAATACTGGTAAGGTATTTTAACAAGTTTAAATAGCCGCTTATGGAAATGTTCATAATGTTCCGTTTGGATTTTGTAAGTTTGGTTGAAGCATATTTGTGTATATTCATTGTTGTTTTTAAAGGATTCAAAAAAATAATGTTTTGGTTCATCATGTTTATGCAAATATCGAAAACACAAGTAACATAGCCAAACATTCACAATATAAATGAACTCATAAGAATATATTCTAAATCCAAGAAATAGTCGTTTGAAAGAAAAGAGTTTTTTCATATTGAGTACCTTTCTTATGAATTGAGCCGAAGCCCACTACTGCGATAAAATCTACAATACTCATTGGCTTAGCCCTCCTTTCCAGTGTATTCCCGTAAGGGTTTCTATGTAATCAGAGGGTCACAGTCCCTCTGTTGAAGGACTAACCGCCTACCGTTGTATGGTAGCACCCATGCACTGATTATAACAGTCAGAGTGTATGGCTGCAACAGCAAATTAAAGTAAGTGCAACTATAATAATTGAATTATGTAGGATACTTGCCGATATTGAAAAAAATAACAGTGGAATAAACTTCAGATTGGGGAGTAAATGATATATGGAAATTTTAACTACTAGGGAATGGGCAACTGTGATCTGGGCATTTATTTTATTTGTGTATGCAATGGCACATAGACAGATTAGAGAGGCATTTTGGAATGTTGTAAAAATATTCTTTGGTAAGAAGTTAAGAATACTTTGGGGGATTATTTTCCTTTATGTTTTGGGTATAACTTTAATATTTTATCAGTTACCGTTTTGGGATAATGCTTTTATTAAAGATATTATAGTTTGGTTTGTCTTTTCAGGTTTGATATACTGCATGAATGCTGTTTCAAAAGAGGCAGATGAGGAATATATTAGAAAAGTTTTAAAAGATAATTTGAAATTGACGATTGTTTTGGAATTTATTATTAGCACATTTACTTTCAACATATGGGTTGAATTGGTAATTATTCCGATCACAACAATAATTGTAATTATGAATGTAATTGCAGAGCGCGAAGAGGAGTATGAGAAAGTACATAAGTTGCTAGATATGGTTCTTGCGGTGGCAGGATTTTGGATACTATACGAGACTATAAAGATTGGAATACATGAATATAAAGAACTGGATGCATTAAATACTTTTATTAGTTTTATGATTCCTATTGTGTATTTAATACTAATTATACCGTTAGAATACATACTTGAACTTTATTCAAAATATGAAGTGTTGTTTGTCAGGATGTCATTTAAGGAAGCAAAAGATAAAAAAATTCAAAGAAGACATCGTTGGCTTGTGATAAAAGTATGTAAACTTTCAGTGCATAAAGTGACGCTCTTTCAAAAGAAATATTGGTGCAAAATGTATAGTAGAATGTCTGTAGCAGAATTTGAGAATCTGATAAAAGAATTCAGGAGCGAATGCAATAATGAGAGATAATTTCTGTATTTCGGAATAAATTATTGGATTGATATATGAGTACATTTTGAGTACAATTTTTATGCCAGTTAAAATTATGCCTGCTAATATGGCGAATACAACAATGAAAAGTAGCGAAAACGCTATTGAAATTACAGAAATCAAACTCCTGTGAGACGAGTTCGAATAGAATAATAGAAATTTTATACAGATTGTTTTTATATGGTAGGTAATCTATAGATTATCTGCCATATATTTTTGTTTTTTAACAGTATAGATTTTTAATAATATACAAGAATAACAAGAAAACAAACAAGAATGCAAGAAAAAGGACTTGACTCTAAGATATTGCAGAGGTATTATTAGAGTAAATTAGGAGGGGCAAAGATATGACAATGAGTTCGACAATACAAGAAGTTGTATTAGAATTTTTATCAGACAAACAAGAACATAGTGTGCAGGACATTAAGCATTATCTTCGAGAACAAGATGTTCGTGATTATACAGAGGGGCAATTTGCAGGCTCTTTGAATACTTTAATGAGAAATGGATCAATAAAAAAAGTGGATAGAGGTATATATTCTATAAAATTAAGGAGTGAGGATATGAAAAAATGTTTTGTAGTATCACCAATAGGTGATGAAGGGAGCGAAATAAGAAAACGGGCGGATCAAATGTTTAAATATATAATCGCACCTGTATGTGAAGAAACTGGATTTGAACCTATAAGAGTGGACAAGTTAAATCAACCAGATTCAATAAACCAAACTATTATAGATTACTTATTACAATCAGAACTTGTGATTGCGGATATTACAGGACATAATCCGAACGCTTTTTATGAGATGGGTTACAGAGCTTCAACTGGAAAACCAATTATCCATTTGAAATGTAAAAATGAAAGGATTCCTTTTGACATAGCTGGAATCAGAGCATTTGATTATGACCTTAGTGACTTGGATTCAGTTGAAGAGATTAAATCCAGGTTAATCAAAACAATAGGGGCCCTATCGTTTGATACGAAATCAGATCAAAATAATGAAGACGATTCCGATACTAAGGAGATGAATGGAGATATATCTCAATTGATTCCAATTTTATATGAAATTCAGGACGATATATCCCAGTTAAAAAAGGAAATTCATAATAAGGATACAGAAACAATACAAGCAGTTATTAAGGCAGCAACGCCATCTGCGCCTATAGAGGATTCCAATACAGCAATAATGAAAGCAGTTCTTCCTGAGCTGTTAAGAAATCCCAATTCAATGAAAACATTGATAGAATTAAGTGAGCTGGGAAATAAAAAGAAGTAAGGGAGAATGGAAAACAATATATTGGCGTTTTTAAAGATGATATAAATAAAGGGGAATCATATGAAAAATATGAAAATAGATGCCAATGGAACTGAAATCAGAGTAATGGGAGATATTGTTAATGAAGACGCCTATATTTCGCTCACTGATATTGCAAAATATAAAAATCCAGACAATGCTTTTATTGTAGTGGCAAACTGGATGCGTAATCATTCTACAATTTCATTTTTGGGATTGTGGGAACAAATTCATAATCCCAATTTAAACCTATCGAATTCGATAGGTTTAAAGCAGAGTCAGGAGATAATGCATTTACACTGACACCGCAGCAGTGGATAAAAGCAACGGATGCAATCGGTATCATATCAAAATCAGGTCGATATGGTGGTACTTATGCACACACGGATATTGCGTTTGAGTTTGCTTCTTGGATTTCACCAGAATTTAAGCTGTATATTATCAAGGATTATCAGCGTTTAAAGAAAGATGAAGCAGACCGTTTAGCGATTGGCTGGGATGTAAAGAGAGAACTTTCAAAAATAAACTACCGAATTCATACGGATGCGGTGAAGGAGTTTTTGATTACACCGACGTTGTCCCAACAGGAAATGGCATATACATATGCTTCTGAAGCGGACATTTTAAATATGGCTTTGTTTGGAAAAACAGCATCCCAATGGAGAAGCGAAAAAGAAATAAAGGGGAAGAATTCCAATATCAGAGATTTTGCTTCTGCGGAAGAATTGGTTGTGCTTATCAATCTGGAGGATACAAACGCTGATCTGATAAGACGGGAAGTGCCTAAAATTGAGCGATTAAAAATATTACGGGAAAAGGCATACAGACAATTAGAACTTTTGAAGAAGAATCAAGATACGATTGAAGCATTGAAGAAAAATCTTATTGAAAATACAGAAACAAATAGTTGATTTTCTAAGCAAAGCTGCTTATAATCTGTATCGGAACATATTGCTATTATCCACAGTTACTTATGCTGTGTTATCAACAGCGATAACAAAATGATAACATTAGCTTATACAGGCAGGATAATATGGACAAATCAAAGAATTAAAAGAAAGGCAAATACGATAGCAAATAATCTCTAAACAAAATTGATTAGTAGTTGTCGAGTTTGAATAATCCACACAATTTGACAAAGCCAGTATTTATGCGAGTTTCGAGACTGTGAGAAAAAGTCTGTAAATAAGATTCTTCTATGATATGCAAAGGTGGTGAGCTTACAGTTTGAGCTTTTCACCCTTGTTTTATATATAACAGTTGTTGAATGGCATGTCAAGAGCAGGCGGTTTTCCGCCTGTCTTGATCGTCGGTTTACTCGTTATTCTGGAAGACGACCTTCGTACATAATACTCAGTTCGCCATATACCTGCGCCCAGTTTCGAATCGTACTGGTCCATTTTTTCGTAGCCTCAAAAGTGGCCAGGTACAGCGCTTTTAAAAGGGCCGTATCGCTTGGGAATACGCTTCTCTGCCGATTCAGCTTCCGATAGGTGGAATTCAGGGATTCAATCGCATTGGTGGTATAAATCATCGTTCTGACCGTCGTTGAAAACTTGAAAATTGGAGAGATGGCATCCCAGTTATCCTTCCAGCGTTTCATGGAATTCGGATATTTGGGAGACCATTTTTCAGTTACACGATCTAAGGCTGCCAGCGCTTTCTTTTCATCTGCGGCCTGATAAATGGTCTTCAGATCCGCTGCAAATGCTTTTCTGTCCTTGTCAGGGACATATTTCAGTGTGTTTCTTACCTGGTGTACGATACAGCGCTGATACTCGGTTTTTGGAAAAGCAGCAGCGATTGCTTCTTTGATGCCGGTTAAACCATCTGCACAGATGATTAATACATCTTTGACACCCCGGTTTTTCAGTTCGTTCATAACGGAAAGCCAGTATTTTGCGCTTTCGTTGTCTCCAACGCTGATGGTCAGAACCTTTTTCTTTCCTTCCGTGTTGATTCCAAGAATCACGTAAGCTGCAAGCTTTCGGATCACACCATTATCTCTTACGGAATAGTGAATTGCGTCAATGTAGAGAATGGGATAGACTTCGTCCAACGGCCGGTTCTGCCAGTCTTCGATCTGTGGCAGGATCTTATCGGTTACATCAGAAATAAAACTCTCCGAGGTTTCAAAGCCATAAATATCTTCGATGGTTTCGGAAATCTGTCGGGTAGTCATTCCTTTGGCATACATAGAAATAATCTTCTGATCAATATCAGAAATATCTTTCTGACGTTTTTTCACCACCTGTGGTTCAAATGTTGATTTTCGGTCCTGCGGCACTTCGATTTCCATTGATCCATATCGGCTGTTGACCTGTTTGCGCTTATACCCATTGCGGTAATCATCATGATCCGAACGTTCTGATTTTTCATAGCCGAGATGATCGTCCATTTCCGCTTCCATCATTTCCTTAATGGTACCGCCTAAAAGATCCTTGAGCGCATCCTGGATGTCTTCAGCAGACTGGATATCATACTCTTCCAGGAGCTGATGGATGATGTTTCGTTTTCCTTCGGTCATTTGTACTCGATGTACCGGTTTCTTTTGTCTTGCCATAATAAAAGGTCCTCCTAATGATATTTATTGTATCATAGAAGAACCTTCCAAACATTATTTTACAGAAAAAGTTTCATACTCTCCGAGTTTCAAACAAATTTGCTTAGTATCTGGAAACAAAATGGCAACATTTTGTGGTTATTCGGCGAATAAAAATTTTATTTCATAACGTATATAAAGAAACCTTACTGATTTTCAGAAGTAAAAAACTGAATATCGGTAAGGTTTTCTTTTTTCTTATTTTTCTTTTTTAGTCAATTCTTTTACGAGGTAATCACTCAATTCCTGAGATGGTATCTTGGCACGTTTCTGGTAAGTATCCAGTTCCGGGTACTTATATCTCCATTCATCATATTCTTCCTTGCTGATTTCACCGTTTTCCAGTTTGTCAGCTTGTTCCATCCATGCACGAAGCATTTCATCGGCAGATGAGCCGGGAGCAGATATGGAAGAGTCAAGGCAGAGATGAGGTTGTCCATCTACATTTTTTACCTTCAGACCATACATATCTTCCAGTGCAAATAGTGTATGCATCAGACCTATGTGAGTATCAATATCTGGAACTGTTAAGGCATGAGTATTGATATCAAAGATCTGAGACATTTGTTTTACAAGATTAATCTTAGGAACTCTGGCTTCAGATTCATACTGAGCCATGCGGACATCTGAAGTTTTTCCCATGAATCCCAGTTGTTCTCCGAGTTGCTTTTGTGTCATGCCGATACGGTTACGAAAATATTTGATACGTTGTCCGATTGCCATTCTTGTTTGCCTCCTTATAGTGGTCATTTGTGTTGCCGTAATTAATTGTGATAGAAAATAAAACAATTCTGTTTAGGTTCAGTATAGCATGAGCAATTTCGGATAGCAAGAAGAACTTAAACAAAAAAAATTTAATATTCTCATAAAATCTCTTGACTTAAATTAAAATGTTTAGTATCATGCGAATGTAACAACCTAAACAAAATACGTTAAGATAGAAAGGAGAGATGCGATGTGACGAACAGAACTTTTATGACCGTAGAAGAAGTTGCAGCGGAACTGGGAGTTTCCAAGTCTTATGCTTATAAGATTGTCAAACAGTTAAATGATGAATTACAGAAGCTGGGTTATCTTACGGTAGCTGGCAGAGTAAACACCAATTATTTCCGTAAAAAAGTATGTTACAGCGAAATGTAAGAGAAAGAGAGGAGAATTTGTATGAGTATTTACAAAGATAATGTCACTGGGAAGTGGCGAGTGGTATACCGCTACACCGACTGGACAGGGGAAACACACCAGTCGTCGAAAAGAGGATTTCCTACAAAACGAGAAGCGTTGATGTGGGAACGGGAGTTGTTACTGAAGAAAGAAGCAAAACTGGATATGACCTTCGAAAGCTTCTATGAGATTTATGTGGAGGATATGCAAAACCGAATCCGTGATAATACCTGGGGAACAAAAACAAATATCGCCAGAACCAAAATTCTTCCCTATTTCGGAAAGCGAAAGATAGGAGAAATTGAGCCAAGGGACATTATTGCATGGCAGAATGAACTGCTTGCGATCCGGCAGCCAAACGGAAAGCCGTATTCATCCTCTTATCTGCAGAAAATTCACAGTCAGTTAAGTGCTATTTTCAATCATGCAGTCAATTTTTACCATCTTCCATCCAATCCGGCACAGAAAGCTGGAAATATGGGAAAAGAGGAACACCGGGAAATGCTGTTCTGGACAAAAGAAGAATATCTGAAATTTGCAGATGTCATGATGGACAAGCCTGTTTCCTATTATGCGTTTGAAATACTTTATTGGTGTGGGCTTCGCATGGGCGAGTTATTAGCACTTACACCGGCAGATTTCAATTTTGAAACGCATACACTACGGATTAACAAGTCCTATCAGAGACTGCACCGGGAAGATGTGATTACACCGCCAAAGACATTAAAAAGTAATCGAACCATTAAGATGCCACAGTTTTTGTGTGATGAGATGCAGGATTATCTGAAAATGCTGTATGAGCCGAAAGAGGACGAACGGATTTTCATGATTTCCAAATCGTATCTCCATCATGAGATGGACAGAGGAGCGAAAGCTTCTGGGGTAAAGAGAATCCGAGTGCATGACTTGAGACACTCCCATGTATCGTTGCTGATCAATATGGGATTTACAGTACTGGCAATTGCAGATCGAATGGGGCATGAAAGTATTGATATTACTTACCGATATGCACATCTGTTCCCAAGTGAGCAGATACAAATGGCAGAACAACTGGATATTGAAAGGATGGAAAAATCAAATGGAGAAGAATCTAGACAGTAAAGGAAGATGGAGAAACAAGACAGTAGCTTTCCGGGTATCACCGGAAGAAGCAAAACAGATTGATGCATGTGTACGATTGTCAGGACTCAGCAAACAGGACTATATCACAAAACGGCTGACTTGCCGGGAAGTTGTGGTACAGGGAAATCCAAAGGTTTATAAAGCATTACGAAACCAGATGACAGAGATTTATGGCGAGTTGAAACGTCTGGAAAAGTGCAGTGATGAGAATGAGGAATTGCTGAGTACCCTGCGATTAGTCGCAGAAATCTTAAATGGACTGAAAGGGGAAAAGGAATGACAGCAAAAGAAAAAATGACTGCTCCGGTAACATCTGTTGGCGCAGATGTGGAACAGCCATTAAGTAATAAATTAAACAACCAAAGTATAGCAGATTTGCCCGGTAAGGGCAATCTGCAAGCCACAAATAATGCGGAAAATATAGCAAAATCAGCAAATAAAAGGAATCCGGATGAACTGGAAACCGTTTCTATGATGGAATTGTATGATACGGCATATCCGCCAAAGCTGCCAATCGTAGATGGACTTTTGTATAACGGAACCTATCTGTTTGTAGGTTCACCGAAAATCGGAAAATCTTTCTTCATGGCACAGATCGGATATCACATCAGTAAAGGCCTTCCGTTGTGGGGATTTTCAGTGAGACAGGGAACGGTTCTGTATCTGGCACTGGAAGACGATTATGCAAGGTTACAGAAACGGTTATCACAGATGTTCGGAATGGAAGGCAGTGAGAACTTTTATTTTGCTACAAAGTCCAAATCATTAAATGCCGGATTGGAACAACAGCTTGTGCAGTTTGTAACAGATCATAAGGACGCAAGGCTCATTATTATTGATACGCTTCAGAAAGTCAGGGAAGTCGGTGGAGATAAATTCAGCTACGCCAGCGATTATGAGATTGTGACGAAGCTGAAAGCATTCAGCGACCATTATGGAATCTGCTTTCTGGTGGTGCATCACACAAGAAAAATGGAATCCTCAGACAGTTTTGATATGATTTCCGGTACGAACGGACTGCTGGGAGCTGCGGATGGGGCATTCGTCATGCAGAAAGAAAAACGGACAGATAACAAGGCTGTGCTGGAGGTGGCAGGAAGAGACCAACAGGATCAGAAGCTGTACTTGAATTTTAATCGGGAAAGATGCGTCTGGGAGTTAACCAAAACAGAAACAGAACTTTGGAAAGAACCAGAAGATCCTTTGCTTGAAAAAATCAAAGAACTGGTAACGGATGAACAGCCGGAATGGTCGGGAACAGCAACGGAACTGGTAGAGATTCTGCAGGTAGAGATGCAGCCTAACGCTTTATCAAGGAAATTGAATGTCAGCCTAGAACGACTGCTTTTGGAATATGGGATCCAGTATAAAACAGAGCGAGGACATGATGGAAGAAAAATCAGGCTGACCTTTGTAGGAACAACAGCGTGACGATATGTGACGGTTGTGACGGTATTTTAGATAGCGTGTCGGTAGTGAAAATATCGTCACTATCGTCACGACCGTCACGGAAAGGAAAAATATGGAGAGAAAAATGCAGGTACAGATACCAAAAGATTTGCTGTTGGCACTGTTTCAATACCATCTTGCCGGAAATGAAGATTATTTACCGGAAATTGAAAAAGCATTGATGGAAAAGCTGGACAGCATGGTAAAACGAGAACTTTATACAACTTTTAAAACAGCACCAACAGAGGAAGAACGGGAAAAGGCAAGGCAGGAATATTTGGATAAATGCGGAGTACCGGAGAGCTTTCGCTGGTAACAATTCTGCTTGATTACTTTATAACAGGAGCGTGACACGCACCTGTAGATAGCAGACAAGGAGAAGTCCGGAGTGCGAAGCCGAAAGTGTGTTGGAAACTCGGAAAATGACGGATGCTTTGCAGGTGGCAAAGGGGGCCCTGAAACGGGGCTCCCTTAGAGAAAAACTATAAACAAAGGAGAACGATACAATGAGAGAAGGAAGATTAGGATATAACTATGAAAATGGCAGATACGGGTTATTGTCGATGGACTTATGGATTGATACAGGATTTCACTGCGGGGAATGCCTGGAAGTACTGGTGGACGACCAGTGGGTACAGACAAGAATGGAAATGAATCTGGCGAGAGAATGGTATCTGGTAGGAACACCATACTGCGGAGATCTGGAATATATCCGGGCGAGAATACCAGATTAAATCTGACGAAAAACAGAAGAAAGCGAAACAGACAATCTGCGGTCAGAAAGAAAAAATAGCCCGGATACGGGCATAGAAACTGGGCGGATACGCCCAAGATGAAAAGCATAAGCCGGACAGCAGCTATTACAGGCAACATTTATCAAAGCCCTCGGCGTTTTGAGAGCGAAATACACCCATCGCACAAACTGCGTTTTATGCTCAAGGGTATTTCGTCTGCGAGCTGAAATGCCGAAATCGGCC
>ENA-OQER01000194-OQER01000194.1-human-gut-metagenome-genome-assembly--contig:-NODE-194-length-34065-cov-4.731422_pt1 | contig 34065 bp, 45 predicted proteins | sample MGYA00242797_ERZ504639 | MGnify/ENA primary metagenome ERZ504639 (study PRJEB26092, sample SAMD00036306) | human gut metagenome | host: Homo sapiens | study: EMG produced TPA metagenomics assembly of... | reverse complement strand
ACTTTTGTCTCCACCTTGCTGTTCTTTTTAGTCTACCAGCTTGTCCAGTTCTTTTACATATTCTGTCTGGCTGGAAATCTTGTGTTTTGCCTGCGCCGCATATTTGTTGACTGCCGCCTGCGACTTTTTGATTGACTGCATCGTGCCGGCTCCTGCCACGCATCCGCCCGGACAGGCCATGCCTTCGAGAAGATAACCGTTGTACTTTCCGGCCTTTGCCATTGTCAGCAGTTTCCGGCATTCCTTCAGACCTTCTGCATTTGCCATCTTGATTTCGCGGTCCGGGTATTTTTCACGGATTACATTTTCCACAGATTTTGCAACGCCGCCGGAGACAGCAAAGTTTCTTCCGTCCACCGATGCATCGCTGACGCCGTCCGGATCTTCCTCAAGTGCACTCACATCTACCTGGCGCGCATCGAAAATGCCCGACATCTCTTCAAACGTCAGAACGAAGTCCACCTCACTGCGGACAGACCGGCGCATGGCCTCCAGTTTTTTCGCCGCACACGGTCCGACAAAGACAACCTTCGCATTCGGATTGTGTTTCTTGATCAGACGCGCCGTCAGCGTCATCGGGGTCAGTGCCATCGAGATACAGTTAGCGTAATCCGGGAACAGTTTCTTCGCCATTACAGACCAGGCCGGACAGCAGGATGTCGCCATAAACGGCAGTTTCTCCGGAACTTCGTTCACAAAATCCTCTGCCTCCTGTGCCGCACAGAGATCCGCTCCGATCGCAACTTCAAAGACATCCGCAAAGCCGAGCTTTTTCATCGCCGCACGCAGTTTTCCAGGCGTTACTTTCGGTCCGAACTGGCCGACAAACGCCGGTGCCAGCGCTGCATAGACGCGCTCTCCCGACTGGATCGCACGGATTACCTGGAAGATCTGGGATTTGTCCGAAATAGCGCCGAACGGGCAGTTGACGAGACACTGGCCGCAGGATACACATTTCTCGTAATCGATATCCGCTTTTCCGTTCTCATCTGAACCGATGGCATCCATTCCGCAGGCTCTCGCACACGGACGCTCCTGAATGATAATAGCCTGGTATCCGCATACCTTGGCACACTGACCACATTTGACGCATTTATCCTGATCAATATAGGATCGTCCATTGGTGCGGTCCAGCGTAATGGCCTTTTTCGGACAGACTTCCACGCACGGATGTGCAAGACATCCCTGACATCCCTCCGTGATCAGAACCCGTTTTTCATGACAGGCGTTGCATGCAAATTTGATGACATTAATGAGCGGCGGTGTATAATACGTCTCCGCCTGATCCGCCAGTTTGATATTGTCCGAGATCGGGGCGTGCTCTGCCGCGCTTCTGCACGGAAGTCCCATTGCAAGGCGAAGCCGCTCTCCTACAATCGCCCGCTCCAGAAACACATCATTTCTAAAATTTCCGACCTCACCGGGAATTACACGGTAAGGAATTTCTTCGATCGTCTTTTCCACCGGGGAGTCCACGTCATACGCCATTTTTGCAACTTCCGTAAAAATGGCATGGCGGATTTCCTGAATTCTTGTTTCTACTCCTCTCATTCTTTCTTCCTCCTGCCGTATTTTCCTCCGCATCTTTTCAGTTAAAATTTTTCCGCTTTCTATTACTATACTTGATTTCGAAAGTATTGTCATCTTTTTTCCGTATTTTTGCCGAAAAAATTTCGGTCTGCACAAAAAAGAACCTGCCGTCTCTGTATCATTTCACAGAAGTGACAGGTTTCTTATTTTTACCGCTCCCAGAGATCCGGGGCGAGTTCGTCTTTTTTCATACGCTGCATCAGTTCATCCACAGCCTGTTTCGGGTTTTTGTTTTCAAACAGAACCTGATTGACTGCCTGAATGATCGGCGTTTCGATTCCGAATTTTTTCGACAGAGTAAGACCCGCTTTTGCGGAATAGACGCCCTCGACGATCATCTGAACCTCATCCATCGCCTGCTGCATCGTTCTGCCCTGGCCGATCAGGTATCCGGCTTTCCGGTTCCGGCTGTGAACGGAAGCACACGTTACAATCAGGTCGCCGATACCGGAAAGACCGTAGAAGGTTTCCGCATGGGCGCCCATCGCCGTGCCGAGCCGTGCAATTTCCGCGATCCCGCGGGTAATCAGAGCCGCTTTCGTATTGTCGCCGTAGCCAAGACCATCCGCCGTTCCGGCTGCCAGTGCGATGACATTTTTCAGAGCTCCGCCAAGTTCAATTCCCGTGATGTCCGGGCTTGTGTAAACGCGGAAGACCGGACTCATGAACACATTCTGCACATACAGTGCGCTCTCGCGGTCATGCGCGCCGACAACGATCGTGGTCGGCAGGCCGCGGCCGACTTCCTCTGCGTGGCTCGGTCCGGAGAGAACAACGACATTCGCTCCCGGCACTTCCTCCTCGATGATCTGAGACATCGTCATCAGGGTATCGGCTTCCACGCCTTTTGCCACATTGACGATGAGCTGGCCGTCTGGAATATCCGCCGCATACTTTTTACATGTGGTTCGCACGTACGGGGATGCTTTTGCCATTACAAGGATGTCCTGTCCGGAAAGGGAGCCGCGCATATCGCAGGTGAATTTCATTTCATCCGGCAGTCTGACGCCCGGAAGCTTCGTCAGATGCTCTCTGTGTTCCTTTAAGCTCTTAATTTCCTTTTCATTTTCCGAGCAGATCGTCACGTCATGCCCGTTGCTGCAGAGCAGGAGGCCGAGGGCGGTTCCCCAGCTTCCTGCTCCGATGATGCTAATCTTTGCCATATTTTATTTCTCCGACTTTTTGGATAAATACGTTTTCCGCTCTGTTCCCGCGATGAGACGCTTGATGTTTGCACGGTGCTCCCAGAAGGCAAGCACGGCAAGAAGTGCGATCACCACGTACATCTCATAGAGATACGGCGGTTCCAGCGCAAAGCAGCCCGCCTGTCCCATGATAACGGCCATCGCAAAAAAGACAACGTAAACCATCATGGAACCGAGGGAAACATAGTGTGTTACTACAAGATTCAGGAAAAACAGCGCTGCACAGACCAGCGTGATTCTCCAGTCAAACGAGATAATCAGACCCGCGGTCGCAGCGATTCCTTTTCCGCCGCGGAAGCCTAAGTAAAACGGGAAGTTGTGGCCGAGAATCGTTCCAGCCGCAGCATACACCGTCAGCATTTTCAGCATTTCCGGGTGCGATGCACCGAAGATCAGGCGTACCGTCAGGACCGCCAGAATGCATTTGATGCAGTCGCCGGCAAGCGTGATGGCGCCTGCTTTTTTCCCTAAAGTCCGGAGCGCGTTGGTCGTTCCTGCGTTTCCGCTGCCGTGTTCCCGGATATCAATTCCCTTCGTCCTTCCATAAATATATGAGGTCTGAAAAAGGCCAAATGCGTATCCGATCAAAAGGCATATGATCCGTACCATAACTCTTTACTGCTCCTTCTCTTTTCGTTCTCTGATGATGAATTTCAGCGGTGTGCCGCGGAAGCCGAACGACTCTCTGATTTTATTCTCCAGATATCGAACGTAGGAGAAATGCATCAGTTCTTTGTCGTTGACGAAAATAACAAATGTCGGCGGTTTGACCGAAACCTGTGTCATGTAGTAGATTTTCAGTCGTTTTCCACGGTCTGACGGCGGCTGCTGCATTGCCATTGCCTCGGTCAGAATCTCGTTCAGGACACCGGTCTGTACACGCAGGTTCTGATACTGCAGAACCATATCGATCGTTTCAAACAGTTTCGGAAGACGCTGCCCGGTCTTTGCAGAGATGAACAAAAGCTCTGCATATGGCATGTAAGCCAGTGTATTTCTTACTTTTTCGGTAAAACGATAGATCGTCTTATCGTCTTTTTCCAGAGCATCCCACTTGTTGACGGCGATAATCATACCTTTTCCGCGCTCATGGGCGATACCGGCAATTTTTGCATCCTGCTCTGTGACACCCTCGGTTGCGTCAATCAGAAGGACAACGACATCGGCACGCTCTACTGCAGAGACGGTACGGATGATACTGTATCGCTCCAGCTCTTCTTTTATTTTATTTTTCTTCCGAAGACCTGCGGTATCAATAAAAATATACTCATTTTCATTGTGCATAATCGTGGTATCAATCGCGTCACGCGTTGTTCCGGCAATATCAGATACGATGACACGGTTCGATCCCAGCAGCTTGTTAACCAGGGATGATTTTCCTACGTTCGGCTTTCCTACGATGGCAATCCGTGGAATTTCACTCTCCTCCTCGTTTTCCATCTCCGGATCAAAGTATCCTGTCACCTCATCGAGCATATCGCCGATGCCGAGCTTTCCGGATGCGGAAATTGCATGCGGCTCCCCGATGCCAAGGTTATAAAATTCATATACATCCATCATCTGACGGTCAAAGTTATCTACCTTGTTGACAACGAGTACAACCGGCTTGCGGCTTCTTCTCAGCATGTCTGCCACTTTTGCATCCGCATCTACAAGTCCCTGACGGACGTCTGTGATAAAGATGATCACATTTGCGGTGTCAATGGCAATCTGCGCCTGGTCTCTCATCTGAGAAAGAATGATGTCTTTGGATTCCGGCTCAATACCACCGGTATCTACCAGTGTGAATTTGTGATTCAACCACTCTACATCGGCATAGATGCGGTCACGGGTTACACCCGGTGTGTCTTTTACAATCGAAATATTGTCTCCGGCTAATACATTAAACAGGGTGGATTTACCCACGTTCGGCCGGCCCACAATTGCTACAATCGGCTTGCTCATACATTGTTCTCCTTCTGTGTATCATCTCCTGGTTTTCCTCCACAACGGCTTTCACCAGGTCGCTGCCCGGCTCATCGATAATCTGTACCGGTGTTTTCAGGCGCTCTTCCACCTCTTCCACCGTCACATCGTCGAGAAAGACGTTTTTTCCCGAACGGAGCATGTTGCACGGAAGCAGCAGGCAGTCGCCAAGATCTCTTCCCTCTAACTGCTCCATCAGATCCTTTCCGGTAATCAGACCGGATACGGTAATGGATTCTCCAAAGAAATAGTTGATAATCGTGACAACCTCCGCCTGTACATTCGGATATTTTTCACGAATTTTCTGCATGTGTTTTTCCAACGACGGCGCCGCAGCTTTTCCGGTCGCAATCGTTACATGGCGGTGACGGTCATCCCCTTCTCGTTTCGAAAGTTCTTCCGCAACCTCGTCCTCCAGAAGCCGGAGCATTCCCACTCCGTTTTCCAGCTGGATATAGCCATCGTAATTTTCCTCCTCCGGGATCGGCTCTCCCGCCAGCAGATACCATTCATCACCAGCATGGATAAAGTGAAGTCCCCACTGTTCATACAGCTTTTTCTGCCATTTGTGAATCGTGGCAAGAACTTCTTTTGCATCCTCCTGGTAAACGGTTCCAGAGGCTCCAGTCCGTCGCGGTACTTCGAAAGTCCGACCGGGACAACCGAAACACTTTTCAGATGCGGCAGATATTTTGACAGATCCGAAATACTGCGCTCCAGCTCTGCGCCGTCGTTGTATCCCTTGCAGAGCACAATCTGTCCATTCATCTCGATTCCCGCCTCGTAAAGGCGCTGGACCTTCGGAAAGATATTGCCCGCAAAACGGTTGTGCAGCATTTTGCAGCGGAGCTCCGGGTTCGTTGTCTGGAACGAAATATTGATCGGTGCCAGATGGTAGCGGATAATCCGGTCGATATCGTGGTCGCTCATGTTGGTCAGTGTAATATAGTTTCCCTGCAGGAAGGACAGACGCGAATCGTCATCCTTAAAATACAAGGTGGGACGCATTCCCGGCGGCATCTGATCGATGAAGCAGAAAATGCAGTTGTTGCTGCAGGAACGGTACTGATCCATGAACTCGTTCTCGAATATGATGCCGATTTCCTCGTCATACTCTTTTTCGATTTCCAGGTCCCATTCCTCGCCGTCCTTTTTCCGGATCGTGAGTTCCAGATACGTGTCGTTGGTCTGGAAGTGGTAATCGAAGACGTCCTCGATGATTTCCCCGTTCACGCGGAGCAGTTCATCGCCCGGTTCGAGTTCCAGTTCTTCGGCAATACTGCCCGGTTCTATTGTCTTGATAATGTGTTTCGTCTTGTTTTTCACAGATCTTACGTTTTGGCCTTTCCATTTACTTCTTTATAACTTCTCTTTGCCCAGTAAAAAGCGTGCTTTTTTTTGCATACCTTCCGGACATTCATCCATTATAATAACAACAACCTGCACAAAAAGCAAGGATTCTTTCGTTTTTTGCTTGACGCGCCCTTTCCCAAGATGATATAAATAGGAAGTAAATGGTTTGTAAAAAATGTCGATTACTGGAGGTTTGTATGGCTAATTTAGATTTACTTGAAAATTCCATTCCGGTTGCTCCGTTAAAGCTCGCCGCTCTGCCGGGCAGCATGGAAATGGCAAAAAAAAGTCGATGCGTATCTGGTTCAGTTCCGTAAAGAGCTCGCCGAGCGCCGCAACGGGGTTTCCTTTTCCGGATATTCTGAGGATTCTTTTCTGATTGACTGCGAGTGCCCGCGTTTCGGTTCCGGCGAAGCAAAAGGAAAGATCAACGAATCCGTCCGCGGTGCCGATCTTTACATCCTGGTTGATGTCTGCAACTACAGCATCACTTACAAGGTCTGCGGCTACGAGAACCACATGTCACCGGATGACCATTATCAGGATCTGAAACGTATCATGCTGCTGCAACGGGAAAAGCACACCGGATCAACGTAATCATGCCTTTCATTTATGAAGGAAGACAGCATAAGCGCACCAAACGTGAGTCTCTCGACTGCGCACTTGCTCTGCAGGAGCTGATGAATATGGGCGTTTCCAACTTCATCACCTTCGACGCGCACGATCCTCGTGTCATGAATGCAATTCCGCTCGGCGGCTTTGACAACTTCATGCCAACCTACCAGTTTTTAAAAGCCCTTCTTCGTTCTGTTCCGGATCTGACGATTGACAACGATCATCTGATGATCATCAGCGGACGAGGGAGCGATGGCGCGTGCCGTATACTTCTCCAACGTGCTCGGCGTCGATATGGGTATGTTCTATAAGAGAAGAGATTACTCCACCATCGTAAACGGAAAGAACCCGATCGTGGCACATGAGTTTCTCGGTGATTCCGTAGCAGGAAAAGATGTTGTCATCATCGACGATATGATCTCCTCCGGTGAGAGTATGCTCGACGTTGCAAAACAGGTCAAAGAGCGCGGCGCTGACCACGTCTTTGTCTGCACCACCTTCGGCCTCTTCACCGATGGTCTGGAGAAATTCGATGCTTACTATGAGAAAGGCTATATCAGCAAAGTCATCACCACCGACCTGACCTACCGTACACCGGAACTCGTTTCCCGTCCTTGGTATGAGCCGGCTGAAATGAGCAAATATATGGCAAGCATCATTGATACGCTTAACCACGACGTATCCGTTGCAAAAGTACAGTCTACGACAGAGAAAATCAATAAGCTGCTGGCAAAACACAGATAATCGATTTTGTGTCCGCCGGATGCATACAGCAAAAAAACGGATCTGTTTTTTCCAGGTCCGTTTTTTGATGCTTTCTATTCTGTTTTCGATCCTGTTTTCAGACCAGGGAAAGGAATGCCGCGAGGTTTCCTCTTTTTCCCTTCGATGCACGGTGGGAATACAGGAAATCCGGGTTGCAGCAGGTGCAGAGGTTCGGCAGATGAATCTGCTTCTCCGGCACTCCTGCTGCAAGAAGGATCTGATGATTCGCCTCCCAGAGATTTAACTGGTATTTTCCATCTGGTTTTCCGTAGAACAGTTTCTCATGCAGTGTTTCCGGGAATGCTGCCCGGAACTCTTCGATCACGTCACCGCTCACCTCGTAGCAGTCCTGGCAGATCGACGGGCCGACGGCTGCGATCACATCTTTTGCTTCTGTTCCAAACCGTTCGTGCATCGCATCGAGCGTTGCCTGTCCCATCTTGTGGACCGTTCCACGCCAGCCGGAATGTGAAAGTCCAATTGCACGGTGCACCGGGTCGACAAAGTAGAGCGGCACGCAGTCCGCATAGAATGTCGCAAGTACGACGCCCGGCTCGTCAGTGATCATACCGTCAATATCATGAAATCGCGGTCTCTTGTCACGCCGCTGCCGCAGTCTGCTTTCGTCACATAACGGACCTTCGTCGTGTGTGCCTGATCGGAGGTAACAATGTTTTCCACTTCAAACCCCGCCGCCTCACAGAATCTTCTGTAATTCTCCCGCACATTCGCCGATCGTCGCCGCGCGAAAAGCTGAGATTCATGCTGGAAAGATGTTCCTTACTCACCCCGCCGATCCGTGTGGAAAATGCATGGCGGATGCCCTCAATTTTCTCAATCGCCGGCCAGGTCAGATAGACCACGCCGTTTTCCGCCTCGTTGACATGCATCGTTTTTTTATCGTTTTGTTTCCATTGAATTGGTATCATAAAACTCCCTTCCTACCAGCCGCTCCCCTGATAATAAAACGCGTTCGCATAGACGCGGATCTCCTCCGGTGTCTCTGCCACGACGTCGAAACGGCAGGGCACATCCATCGGGATCTGGTGGAGCATGCGGTAGTAATCTGCTGTTTTTGAAATTTTCTTCTGTTTCTTTCCATCCACGGCGCTTGTCGGGTCTCCGGCTGTCCGGCCGGTGCGGTATTTTACTTCGATAAAAATGTATGTGTCGTCCTGTTTTGCGATCAGGTCGATCTCACCGAAGCGGCACCGGAAATTCCGCACCAGGATGTGATATCCCAGACTTCCAGATATTCTGCCGCACGGCTCTCCTGTCTCGTTCCTACTTCCCGCTGGTTCAAATGCGATACCCTCTCCTTTTTTGATGCGGTGCCTTTACACGAAATGGCCGATAAACGACTGCCGGTGGATCGGTGACGGGCCGATTTCTTTTAAAGCAGCGATATGCTCTGCCGAACCGTAGCCCTTGTTCGATGCAAAACCGTAGCCCGGAAGCACCTTGTCGTACTCTTCCATCAGGCGGTCCCTTGTCACCTTCGCAACAATACTTGCCGCCGCAATCGAAACACTCTTGGCATCTCCCTTGATGATCGGCACCTGGCGGATGTCCACCTGCGGGATTTTCACCGCATCGTTTAAGAGTACATCCGGCTTCACGGAAAGCTTGCTGATCGCCTCCCGCATCGCCTCGTACGTTGCCTGTAAAATATTGATCTCGTCGATCCGCGCCGGGGAGGCATAGCCGATGCCGACGGCCACTGCCTCGCGCATGATCACATCGTACAGCTCGTCGCGTTTTTTGGCCGTCAGCTGCTTGGAATCGTTCAGATACAGGATTTTACTGTCACGCGGCAGAATGACCGCACCTGCGACCACAGGCCCGCCAGAGGGCCTCTTCCGACCTCGTCGATGCCGCAGATCCAGCCAAGATCCTCATATTTGTGCTCGTAGATCTTCATCTGTTCCGTGCGCTCGCGCTCTTTTTTTAAGGCCTCTTCCTGTTTCTGGTATTTTTGAATCAGATTTTGTACGCCGGCACGGGAATCCTCTTCGTATTCCAGATAAAGGGCGGGCAGCTCCGTCTCCGAAGCTGCCGCAAAAATTTCCCGTATGGCGGATATCGATTGTTTTTTCTCTGTCATCGTTGTTCTCCGCATTTTTTATTTTGATAAATCCATTTATTCCGGTTTTTCCAGCGTGATTCTGCCGAGCTTTCCGCTCCGGAAATCATCCATCAGAAGCCGTGCTGCTTTTTCGTAATCGAGCTCATTTCCCTTTTTCAGGCATCCGCGCACACGCGCAATCTCACCCAGGATTTCCACACGATCCGTCACACCTTCAAAGCCAAAGCGTTTCTCCAGCGTTCCCAGATACTCTGCCGTCAGATAATCGATGACGGACAGCGCCAGCTCCTCCACGTTCAGGATCTCATCGTTGATGGAACCGATCATCGCAAGATGCAGTCCCACCTGCTGGTCCTCAAACTTCGGCCACAGGATACCAGGTGTGTCCAGAAGCTCCAGCTGTTTGCTCAGACGGATCCATTGTTTTCCCTTCGTGACGCCCGGTTTGTTTCCGGTCTTCGCACAGGCTCTGCCCGCATACGCATTGATAAATGTCGATTTTCCGACGTTCGGAATACCGACAACCATCGCGCGGACCGGACGGTTCAGGATGCCGCGTTTGCGGTCGCGCTCGATTTTCTCTTTGCAGGCCTCCTGTACGGCGCTGTTGATCGCTTTCATGCCGGCTCCGGAACGGGAATTGACCTTCACAACAGAATATCCCTTTCCCTTGAAATATTCCATCCAGCATCGTTTCCGCGCTCATCGGCAAGGTCCGATTTGTTCAGCAGGATCAGCCGTGCTTTGTTCTTTCCAAGTTCATCTATATCCGGGTTGCGGCTCGCTGCAGGAACTCTCGCATCGACCAGCTCAATCATCAGGTCGATGAGCTTTAAGTCTTCCTGCATCTGTCTGCGGGCCTTCGTCATATGACCCGGGTACCACTGATAATTCATGTTTCTTCTCCTTCTATGCTGCGTTTACACGAAACCGATTTTCTTCCACGGCGAAATCGTAAACCAGAGCTTTCCGACAATGCGGTCCGAATCCACGAGTCCCATGCCGTTGTGGCGGCTGTCCTCGCTGTTGTTCCGGTTGTCGCCGAGTACAAAGTACTGTCCCTTCCCGACCGTGATCGGCTCGGAGGCAAGTCCCGCGTTTGTGATGGCCGGAAATTCATCTTTTTCATTATAGACTTCCCCGTTGATGAGGATCTGTCCGTCTTTGATCTGTACCGTCTCGCCCGGCAGCGCAATCACACGCTTGATGTGGATGCTCGCCTTCTTGTCCTCACTCGTCCGGAACGCCGATGATATCCCCCGCGTTTCGGAGAACTTAAGCGGTACCAGGCGGAGTCCATCAGCACACGCTCCCCCGGCACGAGAGTCGGCTCCATCGAACCCTCCTGCACCACGACACTTCTGCAGAAAAACCAGGAAAATGCCGCGGCAAGAAGAATCGCCGCAATAATTTCCAGAATCCATACAAACGTGGAACGGATCTTTTTCTTGTAGAAATATTCCTTTACATATCTGGTATTCATACCCATAGTGTAATTCTCCGTAAGACAAAACCGGAGAAACACAATTGCTCATGTTCCTCCGGCCATCCTTTTAACGACTTATTATTTTACCAGCTCTTTCACTTTCGCTGCTTTACCAACACGGTCTCTTAAGTAGTTCAGTTTCGCACGTCTTACTTTACCACGTCTGATAACTTCTACTTTCTCAACGTTCGGAGAGTGTACCGGCCATGTTTTCTCAACGCCTACGCCGTTGGAGCTCTTACGAACGGTGAAGGTCTCTTTGCTTCCGCCGCCCTGTCTTTTCAGGACAACGCCTTCGAATACCTGGATACGCTCGCGGTTACCCTCTTTGATTTTACCGTAAACTTTAACGGTATCACCAACGCGGAACTCCGGTGCTTCTGCTTTTAACTGTGCATCTTCGATTTTCTTAATAATGTCGTTCATTTCTTTATCTCCTTTTTTTACCCTGGATGTTCTTAATGCCTTTTTGCAACAGCGGACCATCTCTTTACTCACAACAAGATATATTATACTATAATGCATCCGCAGATGCAAGTATTTTTTCACTTTCCATTCGCCGCTGTACAGCAGACTGCGAAGCGCGAAAGAAAACCGCTGCAGGCCGTCCGCGGACGGTATGCCGGTAAGCCGTGCGACCAGACGGAAACCGTTTTTTTCCAGCTGCTCTTCGAGTTTTTCTTCCTCTTCTGAGAATCCGTCCGGGCACAAAAACACCAGCGGTGTTTCTTTTCCGGCAAAGCTGCGGATATACTCGCTCTTTGCTTTCATACCCTCCTCAAGCGTTCCCGGAAGCTGCAGAATCAGCAAATCATGGTCATCAAACAGATTTTTCTGTTTCCGGATCTTCTTTCGTCCGAGATCAAGCTTACACCATAGCGTGTCATGCCTGCCAAAAGATCGTGCGCCCAGGCAGACGATTCCTCTTTTTCATTGCATGCGCAGGAAATCTGGAATGCATTTTCCAGAAGGTCCGGCCGCCGCTCGGCTGTCCGCACCAGGGATGCCTCATGACGCCACGCTTCGATCTTTTTGTGGTCACCGGAAAGAAGCACCTCCGGAACTTTTTTCTCGTGCCATGTCTCCGGTCTTGTGTAATGCGGATACTCAAGCAGATTGTCCTGCAGCGACTCAAACTGCGAAGATTCCTCGTTGCTTAAGACACCCGGCACAAACCGCGATACCGCATCCACCAGCACCATTGCACCGAGTTCTCCGCCTGTTAAAACATAATCCCCGATCGAGATATAGTCCGTTACCACTTCCTGCAGTACGCGGTCATCGATGCCCTCATAGTGGCCGCAGAGCAGCACAAGATCGTCCTCAAGCGCCAGCTCTTCCACCATCGTCTGGTTCAGTACTTTTCCCTGCGGTGTCAGATAGACCGTGCGCGGCTTTTTCCCGATCTTTTCGGCTACCGACTGGTAGGCGCGGAACACCGGCTCCGCCTCCATGACCATGCCCGCACCGCCGCCGTACGGGTAATCGTCCACGCGGTTGAATTTATTTGCTGAAAAATCCCGGATATTCGTCGTCTCGAGGGAAATATAGCCGTTGTTGATGGCTCTTCCGAGGATGCTGGTGTGCAGCCCCTGCTCGATCATCTCCGGAAACAGCGTCAGAATATGATATTTCATCGTTCTTTACTCTCTTTATCAGTCAATCAGGCCCGGAAGAAGGTGAATCGTCATCTTCTGCTCATCCAGGTCCACATCCAGAATGCAGTCATGGATCGCCGGAATCAGAACCTCTCCGTGCTCTTTCGAATCTACAATATAGACGTCGTTCGCACCGGTCTCCATCACATCGCGGAGCGTGCCGAACAGTTCGCCGTCCTCGGTGTACATCTGCATTCCCTGCAGGTCTGCGATATAGTATTCGTCCTCTTCCAGCGGAATGGCATCCTCTCTCGTCACATAGAGGCTGCAGCCTTTATACCGTTCGATATCGTTGATGTTGTCAATTCCTTTGAATTTTACAATGGCAAGCTGTTTGAAAAAACGCACGCCAGTTACATGGAGTTCTTTTTTTCTTTCCTGTATCGAGAAAACGCGGTCCAGAGAAAGACGCTCCGGATCTGTCGTCGGGTATACCTTTACCTCACCGCGTACGCCGTGGGTTGTGGTAATTACGCCAATCTGCAAATATTCTTCCATTCAAAAACCCTTTCCAACCAGTTCTACTGTGTATTGCGACTTGAGAAACACGCTTTGCGAGTTTCTCAAGTTATCGCGGCAGTCGCCAAGGTCCCGTGCAAGCACGGACTTTGTCTCGTTGCCCGCGTAAAGAAAGGAACCGGCAACAACTGTCGGTTCCTTTTCCTATCTTTTACTTACTGTAAAATTTCTACGACAACTTTTCTGTCGCTCTTTGAGGAAGCTGCTTTTACAACCGTACGGATTGCTTTCGCAATGCGTCCCTGACGTCCGATGACTTTTCCCATATCTGACGGATCTACTTTGAGTTCCAGCAGAAGGTCATCACCGCTGACGGTTTCTGTCACAACTACCTCAGATGGATGATCAACCAGAGATTTTGCAATTACTTCGATAAGTTCTTTCATTACAAGATACCCCCGTATGAATTATTTCTCGATACCAGCCTGTTTTAAGAGTTTGGCAACGATTTCGGTCGGCTGTGCGCCGTTAGCCAGCCATTTTTTAGCAGCCTCCTCGTTGAAGCTGATTGCGCTCGGCTCGCGATTCGGATCGTAAGTTCCGATCTCCTCGATGAAACGTCCGTCTCTTGGGGATCTGGAATCTGCTACAACGATTCTATAAAAAGGAGCTTTCTTCTGTCCCATTCTTCTTAATCTCATTTTTACTGCCATTTTTCTTTACCTCCATTGTAAATTCATGTATTTATTTATATTTTTTCTTTTATGCTAAAAGGGAAGTTTGAATCCTCCTCTTTTACCACCCTTACCGACCATTCCGGTCATCTGTTTCATCATTTTTCTTGACTGTTCAAACTGTTTGATGAAACGGTTTACCTCCGCGATGTCAACACCGGCGCTTTTGCAATTCTCTGCTTTCTCGACGGATTGATGAGATCCGGGTTTTCTCTTTCCTTTGGCGTCATAGAAAGTACAATAGCTTCCTTTCTTGCCATGTCTTTTTCATCCACCATGCTCTCAAGATCCTGACCCTTCATTTTCGCGCCGACGCCCGGAAGCATATTCAGGATGCTGGAGATGCCGCCCATATTGCGCATCTGCTCCATGGAATCCAGATAATCGTTGAAGTCGAACTGCGCCTTCTTCATCTTCTGTTCCATGGCTTTTGCTTTTTCTTCGTCGATGTTTGCCTGCGCTTTTTCAATCAGGCTCATCACATCGCCCATGCCGAGGATACGGGACGCCATACGGTCCGGATAAAACTGCTCCAGATCCGAAAGCTTTTCGCCCATGCCGACATAGAGAATTGGTTTGCCGGAAACTGCACGGATTGAAAGTGCCGCACCGCCTCTGGTGTCACCATCTAATTTTGTAAGTACTACACCGTCGATGCCGACTTTATTGCTGAACATCTCGGCCACATTGACTGCGTCCTGTCCGGTCATAGCGTCTACTACCAAAAGGGTCTGATCCACAGGAACAGCCGCTTTGATATCCTGTAACTCCTGCATCATCTCTTCATCGATGTGCAGACGGCCTGCGGTATCCAGAATCAATACGTTAAAGCCGTTTGTCTTTGCATGCACCAGCGCTGCCTTTGCGATATCCACCGGACGGTTTTTATCTCCCATAGCGAACACTTCCACGCCCTGCTTTTCTCCGTTGACCTGCAGCTGTTTGATCGCTGCCGGGCGGTATACGTCGCAGGCTGCAAGGAGAGGTTTTCTTCCCTTGGCTTTTAACTTTCCTGCAATCTTTGCGGTTGTGGTTGTTTTACCGGCTCCCTGAAGACCTGCCATCATAATAATGGTAACTTCGCTCGCCGGGCGCAGTGCGATTTCCGTTGTCTCGGAACCCATCAGCTTAACCAGCTCGTCATTTACGATTTTAATGACCATCTGACCCGGATTCAGTCCGTTCATGACGTCCTGTCCGACTGCCTGCTCCTGTACGGATTTGATAAACTGTTTTACTACTTTGAAGCTGACATCCGCCTCGAGAAGTGCCATTTTTACTTCCTTCAGCGCAGTCTTTACATCCGCCTCGGTCAGGCGGCCCTTGCTTCTGAGATTTTTGAAAACATTCTGGAGTTTCTCGGTTAAACTTTCAAATGCCATGCTCAAAGCTCCTCTAATATATCCGATGCAATTGCTGCAATCCGCTGCATCACATCTTCTTTCGGGGTATCACCAGAAGGATCTGTCAGCTTTCGGATCTCGTTTACATTCTCCCGGATCTGCACAAAGCGTTGTACCAGATGAAGCTTTTCTTCATACTCTTCCAGTGTCTTGTTGCAGCGTCTGACCAGATCGTGGACTCCCTGGCGGGAAATGCCCCGCGCTGCCGCAACCTCGCTCAGGGAAAAATCGTTGAGCACCACGTCCTCATATACCTGACGCTGATGTTCAGTCAGAAGTTCGCCGTAAAAATCATACAGTAATGTCTGTTCCAATATTTTTTCCATTGCGATCACCTTGGTTATCATACACGAAATGATGCTGGGTGTCAAGTATTTTTTCTTGACAGTTTTAAAATTTTTCTGATCCGTTTCAAAAGCCGCAGAAAAGGCGCATTTTCCGCGTTTTTTCGCAGAAAACACGCCCCTTTTAAAGACTTTTGTATACCTACTGCAGCTCCGCAATCCTCGTCACAGCCACATAAATCGACTGAATTTTGTACCACGTCGGATAATCCACAATGCCGGAAACCGGCAGGCCGAACAGCCGCTGGAACGCTTCGACGGCGTCCTGCGTCTCTTCATCGAAATAGCCATTTTCATAGACCGTCGGAATCGATGAATACACCTCCGCAATCACGTTCAGCTGCTCCTGTATCTGCAGTACCTTGTTCCCGGACGAGCCGATGGTGAGGTCATACCCCGGCCAGGAGGACGGGATGCCGGAAATCTCCTCCGCCGTGTTGATATACATATTGTCTCCATAATAATTGCGGAGAATCTGAATCGTTGAATACCCTTGGTCCGCCAGGTTTTTGGACCCCCACTGGCTCATCCAGTTCGGGCAGCTCACACGGTTTCCGTCACAGTACTGCGTCAGAATCGGCTGTTTCACATTCGGGCGCGACAGGTAATCAGCAAAAATCTCATCGACCACAAGGGAAATGCTGTCGAAAATATTCCTGCCGTAAATCCATTTGTGATCGTAGGCCGTCGACGAAGTGATCGTAAAATCGTATCCCTTGTTGCGGTACCATTCTGTATAGACACGGTTCAGCGTAAATGACATGATTGCGAGGATATTCGCCCGGATCGCCGCATCCGGCCATGTTGCATAGATTTCCGAGCACGCCACGTTTTTGATGTAGTCGCGGTACCGCACATAATAGTCGCGTGCCGTGCTGTCGGTCGGCGCTCCGTCGTGGACGATGATATACTCCGGGATCACGACACGGGACAGCACAATCTCACCGCTCTCCCTCGTCGGCTTGATCTCACTTTCCGGAATTTTCGCCGGATATTCGCCGAACAACGTATGGTCCGGGATCGTCACATCCGCAAACGCTGCGCCCTCTGCCAGTTTGAGGTCCACCTGCTGGACGGACTGTTCTCCTGAAAGAAGCTCGGAGCCCGTCACTTCAACCGGTTCATACCCTTCCGCCTCCACTTTCACCGTATATTCGGAATACGGCTGATTCACATTCGGTTCCAGACTGTACTCGAGCGGCGGCGTCGCCAGATCCAGCGTCTCCGTTCTGCCGTCCCCGTCGGTAATCAGCTCCTCGATCACATTCTGCGGATCTCCCGTATACGAAACCGTCACCCGCGCCCCGGAAACAGGCCGCGCCTGGATTCTTGTATTTACCCGGATTTCCAGCCGCCCGCGGTCAGTCATTTCCTGCTGCATACGCAAATTTTTCATAAAAAAAGCCCCATATCCTGCACTCCTTTTATGGTATGCAGAATATGAGGCTTTGTTGCTTTTCATTTTTCGATTTACAGGATCCGCTGGACGTCGTGGATCATGACGTAGACCATCAACGCCATCAGAAGCACCAGGCCCGCGAAGTGAACCATACCCTCCAGGTCTCGCCGGATTGGTTTTCTGCGGATGGCTTCTATGATCAGAAAGACAAGCCGTCCGCCGTCGAGTGCCGGGAGCGGCAGCAGGTTCATGACGCCAAGGTTCGATGACAGCAGAATCACCATGTTCAGCATCGTCATCACCGTAACCAAAACGCCCTGCGATTTTACATCATCATAGGCGGTTCCGATCGCATCCACCACGCCGACCGGGCCGGAAAGATCGTTCACAGAATACTGTCCGGTGATCAGCATACTGACGCTGTCAATGACGGTGCGCACCCAGTATTTGATCTCCAGCACGCTGTATTTCAGCACGCCGATCGGGGACTGTTTCTCCCGGAGCTGATACGAAAACTGTACATTCGCATACGTATTTTCAACCGGTGTCACCGTAATCTCTTTCGTCTTTCCGCTGTGCTCATACTCCAGCGTCACAGCGCTTCCATCGAAAGGATGCTCTGTCTGGTAAGCAGTAAATCTGCCACACAGGTGATCGCGCTCCGTTGATCGATACGAGCAGGTCGCCCGCGACAACACCCGCAGCGGCAAGCGGCATATTCTGCTGCACATACGTGAATTCCATGCCGCGGTCACAGTCATCGTAGTTAAAGCCCATCATATACCGCGTTGTCACCGTCGGTTCATATGTGATCGTTTTCTTTTCCCCGTCGGCCTTTTTAACCTCCAGCGTAATCTCATCCGTCGGCACACCCCGTACCGTCATCACAGAGTTCAGCTCTTTTCCGATGGAAATATGTCTTCCTTCATAGGAAGTGATGATATCTCCCGCTTCCAGGCCTGCCTCTGCCTCCGGCGAACCGTCTGCCACTTCTGTGACGCGCGCCGGGGAACTTCCCGCGTAACTGATCACAAAGATTGCGCAGAAAAATGCCAGAATCATGTTGAACACCGGTCCCGCCGCAACGACGGAAATTCTTGCCCACACGGATTTGCTGTTAAAGGTTCCTTCCCCCTCCTCTTCACCGTCCTCGCCGAGCATCTGGCACGCACCGCCGAAAGGCAGAAGTTTTAAGGAATAGACCGTTCCTCCTTTTTCTGTCTTTACCACCGTCGGGCCAAAGCCGATCGAAAATTCCGTCACGGTAATACCATTCGCTTTCGCCAAAAGAAAATGCCCCAGCTCATGGATAATGACGGTGATTCCGAAAATGAGTACGGCTATCAGGATTTTTACAATCATGCTGTCTTATTCTCCCATCTTATATCTGTTCGCAATCCATTCATACGTCTCCTGCTCCGCCGCGAGAATCTGCTCCAGCGTCGGATCGGCAATCGTTTTGTGTGCTTCCATTGCACCGGCGATCACGTCGTAAATCTCGAGGAAACGGATCTTCTTCGCGAGGAACAGTGCAACGGCGCGTTCATTTGCCGCATTGAAGACCGTCGCATGGAGCCGCCCGTCCGGGACGCCTGCATTGCCATCGGAAGGCCGAGGAAGGTATCCATATTCGGTTCTTCAAACGTGATCTGTGTCAGCGCCGCAAAGTCGAGGCGGTCGCCTGCAAGGAAGCGGCGCTCCGGGTAATACAGTGCGTACTGGATCGGCAGTTTCATATCCGGTGTGCCAAGCTGTGCCATGACAGCGCCGTCTTTAAATTCTACCATGGAATGGATAATGCTCTTTGGCTGTACCACAACCTGGATGTGGTCGAGATCAACACCGAACAGCATTTTGCTTCCATGACTTCCAGTCCTTTGTTAACGAGTGTCGCGGAATCAATCGTGATCTTGTGCCCCATCGACCAGTTCGGATGACGGAGCGCCTGCTCTACCGTTACGTTTTCGAGCTCCGCTCTTGTTTTTCCGCGGAACGGACCGCCGGATGCAGTAATCAGAAGTTTTTCAATTTCTTTTCTGTTTTCCCCGTGCAGGCACTGGAAATCGCCGAGTGCTCACTGTCCACCGGAAGGATCTGCACACCGCATTCCTCTGCCAGCGGCATAATAATGTGTCCCGCCGTTACCAGTGTCTCTTTGTTTGCCAGTGCAATGTCTTTTCCTGCCTTCATCGCCGCAACCGTCGGGCGAATGCCGATCATGCCGACGATCGCTGTCACAAGGATTTCGCTCTCCGGCATCGTGCAAGCTCGATCATGCCGTCCATGCCGCTGCCGATTTTTACAGGAAGATCCTTCACTCTGTCACGGAGTTCTGCCGCTTTCGCCTCATCGCCGACTGCCGCAAACTTCGGATGAAATTCCCGGATCTGCTGCTCGAGCAGTGTAATATTACTTCCGGCGCTGATGCCGACCACCTCAAGATCGCCGTTGGCACGCACGACATCGAGGGTCTGGGTTCCGATCGAACCGGTTGAACCAAGAATTGCTATTTTCTTCATATTCCAGTTTCTCCCATCTGCTTCCCGTTTATGCTGTAGGGGAAGCTTTTTTAATGAATCAGAAGCACCGACAGGAAATAGATGATCGGTGCGGTAAAGATCACGCTGTCGAAGCGGTCAAGAATACCGCCGTGGCCCGGAATCAGCTTTCCGTAATCCTTGATGCCCTGATTTCGTTTGATTGCGGATGCCGCAAGGCTCCGACCATGGAGATCAGCGCGCCGACACCGCAGATGATGGCGTATTCCACCATGCCGCCCTTTGTCGCAGCCGCATAGATGATGCCGAGCAGAATCGCTCCGACGACACCGCCGACAGCTCCTTCTACGGATTTTTCGGGCTTAAAACCGGCGCCATTTTATGTTTTCCAAAGAGTACGCCGACACAGTATGCACACGTATCGCAGCCCCAGGAGCACAGGAAAATCAGCCATACATGGAATTTTCCGCCGTCCAGCATACGGGTCTGATATACATAGGAAAGCATTACGCCGACATAGACAATCGCAAAGAACGCCGGCATCACCTGATTGGCGTTGTATTTCGGATAAGTAAATACGTATACTGCCATCAGAAGCACGAGATCCAGGATCAGCGCGAGCATCTGGTACATCGGGTCATGAAGCAGCAGGGACAGATAGAAAATCACAACGCCCGCATAGCCCGTAATTTCCAACAGATTCCATTTATCTTCTCTTACCTTCATCACGCGGAACAGCTCTCCTGCACCGATCAGCGACAGGCACAGAACCGTCATATAGAGCACGGTTCCGCCGCTGCAGATCGTAAGCAGCGCCACAAGGACGAGCACGATGCCGCTTAACAGTCTTGTCTTAAACATCTTTTTTATTCCTCCTTCACGCCGCCGTAACGCCGGTCTCTGTTATTATATTGTTCGATGGCTTTTCTCAATTCCTCTTCGTGGAAATCCGGCCACGGACTCGGTAAAGTAAAATTCCGTGTAGGCAAGCTGCCACATCAGGTAGTTGGAAAGGCGCTGCTCGCCGCTTGTACGGATCAGAAGATCTGGATCCGGGATTCCGGCGGTGTCGAGGTAGCTCTCAAAACACTGCTCCGTCAGTTTTCCGTTCTCATCAAACGCATTCTCTGCGAGAGTTCCGTTTTTCACATCCTCGATCATGCGGGTCATGCCGCGCAGAATCTCATCGCGGGAACCGTAGTTCATTGCGATCTGGAAGTACATGTGATCGTAATCTTTGGAGCACTCCTCCAGTTCATGAATGCTGTCCTGAATATCCTGCGGGAATGCGCTCGGATCTCCGATGATTTTGACGCGCATCTGATTTTTATGTGCTTTTTTGATGCATCGTTTCAGATACTGGCGGAACAGCTTTAAGAGGCCCTCCACCTCGGCGCGGGAGCGTTTCCAGTTCTCGGTTGAGAACGCATAGACGGTCAGATATTTGACACCCATGTCTTTGATCACGTCACACATTTTTTCCAGATTGTCGCATCCGAGATATGGCCGTAGCCGCGCGGCATATTGCGTTTTTTCGCCCATCTGCCGTTTCCGTCCAGGATGATGGCGATGTGATTCGGCACTTTTAATTCATTATCCATACTTTTTTCCTCCGTAAACGATAACAGGCTGCCTGCAAATGACAGGCAGCCCCTCGTTTTCTTTGTATTACACGGTCATAATTTCTTTGGATTTTACGTCCACCATCTGATCTACTTCTTTGATATATTTGTCTGTTAATTTCTGGGTCTGCTCCTCGAGCTCTTTGATTTCGTCCTCGGAACGTCCTCTTTGGCAAGTTTCTTGAACGCATCATTGGCATCGCGGCGGATGTTGCGGATGGCTACCTTTGCGCCCTCTGCTTTTTTCTTTACCTCTTTTACCAGCTCTTTACGACGGTCCTCGGTAAGCTCCGGGAATACCAGACGGATGACTCTTCCGTCATCGGACGGGTTGATGCCAAGGTCAGACATCATGATCGCTTTCTCGATCTCTTTTACCAGGGATGCTTCCCACGGCTGGATCTGGATCATACGTGCTTCCGGAACAGAGATGTTTGCCACCTGCTGCAGCGGAGTCGGTGTTCCATAGTAATCTACAGTAATGCGGTCCAGTACGTGCGGGTTTGCACGGCCTGCGCGGATGGTTCCGAATTCGGAATCGAGCTTGCAATGGATTTGCCCATTTTTACCTCAAACGGTTTTACTCTCTCGTCGATCTGATTTGCCATATTAAATTTGTCCTCCTGCTATCTCTTATACGGTCACAGTTCTGCGAACTGTGACATTCGCAGCTCTCATTTAAAGTTGCTTCGCAAAAGGAGAGCTGCTCACACCTGAATCATTTTCTTACGCAGTAAAACAGCAAGTGTTTTACTGCTGAATTTTTATTAATTATACCGTTACTCTTGTGCCGTTGATTTTTCCGTTTGCAGCATTTACAATGCTGTTCTCTTCATTTAAACCAAATACCAGCATCGGCATTTTGTTTTCCTTGCAAAGGATGGATGCGGTCATATCTACCACTTTCAGATCCTTTTCAATGACTTCCTGAATGGAAATCTCGTCAAATTTCTTTGCATCCGGGTTTGTTTTCGGATCGCTGTCGTAGACACCGTCTACTGCTTTTGCAAGCAGAATCTCGTCTGCCTCGATCTCGATCGCGCGAAGTACGGTTGCCGTATCGGTTGAGAAATATGGATGGCCTGTACCGCCGGCAAAGAATACAACCATGTTGTGCTGGAAATATTTGTTTGCACGGTCTTTGGAAAATCCTTTTGTGAACTCTCCGCATGGAAATGGAGTCAGAACTGCGGTCATCATTCCCTGGGAACGGAAGATTTCTGATACATAGATACAGTTCATAACGGTTGCCAGCATACCGATCTGGTCTGCTTTGGTACGGTCGATATTTTCGGAACTGCGTCCTCTCCAGAAGTTTCCTCCTCCGATTACGATGCCGACTTCAATCCCCTGGTCTACCAGAGTTTTTACCTGTTTTGCCACTTTTGTGACGGTCGGCTCGTCAAAACCGGTGTGTTTCTCTCCTGCAAGAGCTTCTCCGCTCAATTTCAGTAATACTCGTCGTTTCATCTTGCATCCTCGTTCCTTTATGATATTTTTTCACAAATGTCTTGCATTTATGAAATGATTATACCATCTGTTCCCAAAAACGACAAGGGCAAAATTCGTTTGTGTTCCGCAGATCGTCTGCCGCTGCGAGAATCCGTCTCCACTGCAGATATTCCATCGGCGTCCGGTGCAGATACGCTTTGAAAATCCGCTGACATTCTCGTGGAGAGAGGTGAACGCTTGCGGCGGCTTCTGCGAACCGACGGCCTGGATCATCTGCTGTGTGGTAATCTGTATTTTTACATTCACCATTCGAAAAGAATTCCGCGATACGGCGGCATAAAAACCATAAAATCTCTGTCGGAAGTTCAGACTCCTGACAGAGATTTTTTATAGATTCATTTTAGATCTGCGCTACGACAAAGATATCATAAATTGCTTTGATTGCTGTTTCAAAGTCGCGGTTTTCAACGCCAATGATGATGTTGAGCTCGCTGGAACCCTGATCGATCATCTTGACATTAACGTGTGCATGCGCCAGTGCAGAGAAAATCCTTCCGGCTGTGCCTCTCGTTCTTCTCATACCGCGTCCTACAACAGCAATCAGCGCCAGATCGGATTCAAGATCAATAGAATCCGGCTGTACGGCACGATGCAGTCCTGCGATAACCTGCTGTTCTTTTGCTGCAAACTCACTCTGATGAACAAATACCGTCATGGTATCGATGCCGGACGGCATATGCTCAAAGGAAAGATTGTTATCCTCAAAGACGCCAAGTACTTTTCTGCCAAAGCCAATCTCGGTATTCATCATGCTCTTCTCAATCGTGATGGATGCGAAGCCTTTCTTTCCTGCGATACCGGTGATTGTAAATTTCGGTTTACTGCAGGTATTCTCCACGATCATGGTTCCCGGATCCTGCGGTGCGTTGGTGTTCAGCACGTGGATCGGGATTCCCTCCTGACGGAGTGGGAAGATGGAGTCCTCATGAAGGACGGTAGCTCCCATGTAGGAAAGCTCACGCAGCTCACGGTAGGTAATGGTGGAAATGACTTCCGGATCCTTGACGATACGCGGATCGGTTACCAGGAAACCGGAAACATCGGTCCAGTTCTCGTAGATGTCAGCGTGTACGGCCTTTGCCACGATGGAACCAGTGATATCGGATCCGCCGCGGGAGAAGGTTTTTACGCTTCCGTCCGGTTTTGCACCGTAGAATCCAGGAACGACTGCGTTATCCAGATCTTTTAAACGCTCGGAAAGCACTTCGTCAGTCTTGTCTGCAAGGAAGTTTCCGTTCTCATCGAAGCAGATCACTTCTGCAGAATCAATATACGTATATCCCAGATAATTTGCCATCACGATACCGTTCAGGTACTCTCCGCGGGATGCGGCGTAGTCCTCTCCGGCTGCTGCGGCAAAGTTTTCTGCGATTTTTTCAAATTCCGGGGAAAGATCCAGGCTGAGGTTCAGACCGTCGACGATCTCCTGATATCTCGCTTTGATGTTCTGCAGTTTCTTCTTGAAATCTCTTCCAGCAACTGCAGTGCGATAGCAGTCATACAGCATATCGGTTACTTTCGTATCAGCAGAATTTCGTTTTCCAGGAGCGGAAGGTACCACGTATCTTCTTCCCTCATCTGCGCGGATGATGTCTCCGACCTTCTTAAACTGCTCTGCGCTCGCGAGGGAGCTGCCGCCGAATTTTACTACTTTCTTCATAATAATCTCTCCTTGCGTTCTTTTCGGATATCTTTCGAAATCTCGTTTTTCAGCCCGTCACTTTAACGTTAGAAAGCTGTTACGTACTAGATTAGAACAAAATCCCGTATGCGTCAAGAACTTTTTGGCTGATTCATTCATTCCACAGATAAATTTCCGGTTTTTTCTCCATTTTATAGGAGAATGTCTCTCCAAGCCCGTAAACCGCCTGGCTTAATACGTACTCGCCGTTGTTTGCATAAATTTCGATCATATTCGGATCCACGAAAATCTCAAGAAGATCGCCCTCTTTTAACTGCGGCGTCTCGGCATGAAGCCATCCTTTTGCACCGGATGGATAGACATCCGTGCGGTCTGCGCAGACTTTTCCGCTCTGCCGCCAGATCTTATAGCCGCCGATTTCCAGGCTCTCACCCTCTTTTAATTCGGCGCGGATCATGGCACACTCTCCGCATGCCGAAACGAGGGAATCCGTCTTTTTGCAGAATCCGTCGCGGATCGCAGGCAGAACACGGAAGTAAATATGATCGTTCTGTACATCCACCACACGCGGCAGGCAGAACATGCCTTGCCATATACCATCTACCGGTTCCGGCATCCGAAGCCATGCGATGGAAATCCGGTTTCCGTCCGCATCCGTCATGGTCTGCGGTGCATAGAGGTCACCGCCGCAGTCCAGAAGCTGCCAGTTCTCCGGAAATTTCATTGTGCAGGTTTTTTCATCAAACTCAGGCAGCATACAGATCGCCCGATCCGCATAGCCGTCGGGGTCCTCGATCAGTTCCATCGGGGAGAATACAAAGACGCTGCGTCCGTTTACGTTAAAGAGATCCGGGCACTCCCACATCCAGCCGAGCTTCTGTTTCGTCGTCGCCTGTCCGGCCAGATGCCAGTGGGAAAGATCCTCACTCTTATAGAATAATGCCTCGCCCTTGTGATCCTTCGTCGTGCTTCCAAGCACCATATACCATGCGTCGCTTCCCTTCCAGACTTTCGGGTCACGCGTGTGCGTATTGTCGCCGATTTCCGGATCGGTGAGTGCCGGGATAACAACCTCCTTATCCCCGAAGACATCAAAATGCATACCGTCCTCGAAGTAAGGTGAAGCTGCGCCGAGGTAAAATCCTGATCAAGGCACTGATGAATATCCTTCGGATTTACCTGATTATAGTGAACACCCGTGTAAAAGAGATGCATCACGCCGTTCTCTTCTACTGCGCTTCCGGAAAAGCAGCCGTTCTGGTCCTCGGAAAGACTCGGGAACAGGGCAACGCGACATGCTCCCAGTGAATCAGATCCGGACTCACCGCATGGCCCCAGTGCATGGTGCCCCAGCGCGGCGCGTACGGAAAATGCTGATAAAAAAGATGATACTGTCCCTTATAATAAATCATGCCGTTCGGGTCATTCACCCAGTTGCCCGGCGCTTTTACGTGTAATCTGTTTTTCATGTGTTTGATTTCCTTTCTGTCTCTTTCTTGTTGTCTCTGATAAGAAAAGCCGGAAAAAGAAAGCATTTTTAATTCCGCCCTCCTTTGCCCGGCTTGTTCTTGATTTCTATGATTTACTTATTTGACTGCTCCGGCTACGACACCGTTGATGATCTGTTTCTGCAGTGCCACGTACAGAATCAGGATCGGGATGACGCAGAGCAGAAGACCTGCCATGATGGTTCCGTAATCTGCGGAGTAAGTTCCGTAGAAGCTGTAGGTGGAAAGCGGCAGAGTCAGCAGCTTTTTGTCGGTCAGCACCAGGGACGGCAGCAGGAAGTCATTCCAGAATGCCATTCGCATTCATGATTACCATGGTGGAAATGATCGGCTTTAACAGCGGGAACACGATGCGGAAGAAGGTCTGGGTGTGGGTACAGCCGTCGATGTAAGCGGCCTCCTCCAGCGCCAGCGGGATACTTCCGCGGATGAATCCGTGGAACATGAACACGGACATCGCCATGGAAAATCCGGTGTGCATGAAGATCAGGGTCAGTCTGTGGTTCAGAATGTTTAAGGTTCCGCCGTATACACTGACAAGCGGGATCATGATTGCCTGGAATGGAATGATCATGGATGCAACCATCAGTGCAAAGATGATATTGGAAAATACGTTGACATTACGCACGATGTAGTAAGCCAGCATAGCTGCGAGTACCGTAACCAGTACGGTTGCTGTTACGGTTACAACCAGAGAGTTCTTGAAGGCATTCAGGAAGTTCATCTGATTGAATGCTTTTACAAAGTTGTCAAACGAAAGACCTTTGATCGTAAACAGCCAGGAGAACGGGCTCTTGATGATATCACGTTTCTGTTTTAAGGAGTTGATGATAACCATGACAAACGGGAACATGAACGCACAGAAAACGATGATCATAAGGAGCATAGCCAGCGCGTCAGTTACTTTTTTCTTTGTTCCGCCAATTTTCTTCTGATTCATTATGCTTCAACCTCCCTCTTCTTGGTGGTGTATACCTGAATACCGCTGATGCAGGCTACAATGATAAACAGGATAAAGGCTTCTGCCTGGCCGACACCGAACTGTCTCGATGTGAATGCTTTCTCATATACGTGCATGGCTGCCATCTCGGTGGTTCCGTACGGAGCACCGCCGGTTAAGGACAGGTTGACATCGTATACCATGAACGCACGGGACAGGGTCAGGAAGAGGCAGATAGTAACGGAGGACATCATCAGCGGAAGGATAATGTTTTTCATTTTTACCCAGCCGGATGCACCGTCGATGCTTGCCGCCTCGAGCACGTCCTCGGAAAGTCCCATAAAGCCGGCGACGTAGATCAGGATCATATAGCCTGCCAGCTGCCATACTGAAACGAGCACCAGCGCTGCAAATGCTTTGTTCGGGGTAGAAAGCCAGGAAATTTCAAACAGGCTCCATCCTGTGGTCTCACCGATGCTGACGAAAACACGGGAGAATACGAACTGCCAGATGTATCCAAGTACGATACCGCCGATCAGGTTCGGGGTGAAAAATCCGGCGCGGAAGAAGTTCTGACCTTTGATGCCGCGGGTCAGAATATAAGCCAGTAAAAAGGCGATCACATTGACGAGAACAACAACCGCAATGACATATTTAAAGGTTAACAGCAGGGATTTCCAGAACTGCGCGTCGCGCATAACGGCTGCGAAGTTGGAAAGTCCTACAAAGTTTTTCACGCTGGAAACACCGTTCCAGTCGGTTAAGGTCAGGTAAATACCGTAGATAAACGGTACCATGACGACTGCCAGGAAGCAGAACAGGCCCGGCAGCGCAAATACACAGAAATCTTTTCCCTTGTTGCTTGATTTCATTTTCGTTCCTCCTTCATATCCTCCGGCTTACTGCTCATCCCAGTATGCTGGATGGAATCTATCAGTTCCTCGCGGTCACTTCTTCCGGCCAGATATTTCTGCATTGCCGCACCAAGGACAGACCAGTGATCGTTCGGCACGATCGCAGATGCGTTGAATGCTCCGCCGTTCTGTACTTTTTCGTAAATGTCGCGGCTTAACGGATCGCTTGGCTCGTTCGGGTTGTTTTTAAACGGAGGGATCAGGCTGCAGGTCTTTACAACCATCTGCTGTCCGATCTCACTGTAAACCAGCCAGTTCAGGAACTCTTTTGCTGCTGCTTTCTGCTCGTCGGTAGCCACGATATCATCCAGCATGATCTGTTTGGACGGGGATGCCTGGATTTTGCTGTTGACGAAGTCGTCCGGATCATTGTTCAGGAAGTATGGAAGGAAACCGTACTCGTCGGTCGTCTCGGCTCCTGCCTCCTCAAGGTTCGGCCATGCCCAGTTTCCGTTGAACCAGAAAGCGGTTTTTCCGTCTGCCAGGTCAATTGCCATCTCATCGTAATCTGCGCCGAGTGGATCGCCCTTTGCTACGTTGTACTCTTTTAACAGGTCAAAGGTATTCAGGAACTCGTTCATGCGGGTGTAGTCCGGCAGATATAAGGTTCCGTCCTTCAGCTCGTTGATGACTTCTGCTGCACCGTCGGAGGTTCCGTTGTATGTCTCGTAGATGTACTGCAGCTGGTGTGCTCCAAGGGACCAGTCTTCTTTTGCCATGGAGATCGGATTCTTCATTCCGTTGTCCCGCAGGCTCTGGAGAAGTGCTGCGAAATCGTCCTGGGTTTTGATATCGGATGGATCGAACTCGGTACCTAAGGTATCTTCAATCACGCTCTTGTTGTAGATAATACCGCGGCCCTCGATACAAAGCGGGAAGCTGTAAACCTTTCCGTTGATTTTGGTCAGGTACTCTTCTGCCTCGCCGGTCCATGCTTCATTGCTTAAGTCGGCTGCTTTTTCTTCTGCCAGTGCAATGACATCGGTCGTATCCAGAATGGAAAGTGTCGGCGGGTTTCCGGAGTTGTAGAGGCTGACTACTTTGGTATAAGGAGAATCGCCGTCCGTTACCGGCATGATCTCAATATGTACGCCTGCTTTCTCCTCGAACACTTTTGCAATCTCTTCCAGTGCTGTCTGGATTTCTGCTTTTGTGTTCATGATGACGATACTCGTTCCGGAAAGCGACGTATCGTACTGGAAGGTATCGGTGGTCATGTCGATCGGCACTTCTTCTTTTACTGCGTTCGGGTCATCCGGATCGCTTGCGAAGCCGAAGGTGCATCCGGTCAGTGCAGAAGTAAGAAGCACGCCAGACATTCCAAGAGCTGCCGCCCTGGCACTAAATTTCTTTCTCATCACAATTCCTCCTGTTATCTCTGGACAGCGGGTCCTGTCCTTCGTTTTGTGTAACCGGTCAAGTAACCGGTTACTTTCATTGTCTTTATCATAGCATTGACAGTGGGTTTCGTCAATATTTTCTTTACTTTTCGTGATTTTCCATAATTTTGTTTTTGGCTTTTGTGGAACTTTTACAAAACCGGTTACTTAACCGATTCCCGCTTGTTCCGGCGGGCGAGAAATGTTATACTATCTTCATATATTATTTGTTTTTTTCTGAAAGCTTACATGATTCACGCAACACTTTTGAAGGGAAGGACACTTGAACTTATGGCACGAAAAAAATGTAACCTTTAATGATATTGCACAGTACACGCATTTTTCCAAAACAACCATTTCCCGGTATTTCAACAACCCGGATTCCCTGACACCGGAAAATCAGCAGATCATTTCCGATGCACTGGATAAACTGAACTATAAAGAAAACAAAGTGGCAAAAATTCTCGCGAACGGACAGACCGAATTTGTCGGCGTCTGATCCCGAGTCTCTCCATGAACTACTATTCCGAGATGCTGAATCAGATTCTTGCTTCTTATGAGAAATATGGCTATAAATTCCTCGTCTTCGCCGGAAACGGCCACGACGAGACGGAGCACCGCTACATTCAGGAGCTGATGTCGTACAAAATCGAGGGCCTCATCGTCCTCTCCCATACACTCTCCTCCCGCGAACTCTCCGATCTGCAGATCCCGGTCGTTGCAATTGAGCGCGAAGACCAGTTCGTCAGCAGTGTCAATACAGACAACTACCTCGGCGCGTACGAAGCGACTTCGCTTCTGATTCATAACCACTGTGATGTCCTGATTCATCTGAACTCACCGACCAAAGAAAATGTTCCTGCCTACCGCCGTCTCGCCGGTTTCCAGGATGCCTGTATAAAGGCCGGTGTACCGCACAAGGTTATCATTCGGGATTTTGGACTCTCCTATCAGGAAGCCGCAGCACCGCTGCAGGAAATCTTTGACAACATCGAACAAAAATATGCCGGTCAGAAAAAGGGCATCTTCCTCTCCAACGATGATCATGCCAATATTCTTTTAAATCTTCTGATCCGCAAGTACCATACCCTGCCGAACGATTACGAACTCATCGGCTTCGACGGTGCGCCGATTTCCGAGCAGGCTATCTATCCGATCAGCACTGTCGGCCAGCAGATTGACCAGATTGCAGACGAGGCTGTTTCCCTTCTGGTCTCCCAGATGCAGGAACGGAAAAAACGCCACCCGGTGCCGCTTGCCGAGCCGGTTCACAAGACCGTTCCGCCGCTTCTGATCCGGCGTCAGACGACCACTTGATTTTAAAAGCAGATTTCTATCATAAAAATGTTTTTATCAAAAAGTGTCATCCACCTGCGGGCTGTGTGCCCTGCAGCTTGTGGATGACACTTTTCTTATCTTCTTACTCTTTTTTAGTTCTGTCCGTAATAAGCATTTGCACCATGCTTACGGTAATAGTGTTTATCCTGCAGCTCCTGCGGTGCCGGCTGGATTCTCGGGTTGATGGTCTCGGCACGGTATGCCATTTTGGCAACCTCTTCGAGGACAACAGCATTGTGAACAGCCTCATGCGCATCTTTGCCCCAGGTGAACGGTCCGTGGTTCTTGCAAAGAACGGCCGGAACGGCTTTTACATCTTTTCCCATCCGTTTGAACTCATTGACGATCAGATGGCCGGTGTTTTCCTCGTATGCCTCGTCAATCTCTTCTTTTGTCAGGCAGCGCAGGCACGGTACTTCACCGTAGATGTAGTCTGCATGGGTTGTTCCGTAGCACGGAATGCTTCTTCCCGCCTGTGCCCAGCTTGTCGCATAGGAGGAATGGGTGTGAACAATGCCGCCGATCTCCGGAAATGCTTTGTACAGCTCCAGATGGGTCGGGGTGTCAGAAGACGGACGGTAGCGTCCTTCTACTTTGTTTCCGTTCAGATCCATGACAACCATATCGTCCGGTGTCAGCAGGTCGTAATCCACGCCGCTTGGTTTGATGACGAACAGACCGCTTTCCCGGTCAATCTCGCTGACATTTCCCCAGGTAAAGGTAACCAGTCCGTATTTTGGAAGAAGCATGTTGGCTTCGTATACTCTTTTTTTCAGTTCTTCTAACATTGTGTTGTCCTTTCTGTCTTTCCCAAACGATGGTTCATTTTAAGCTCTCTACTGCTGCACGCTCAATCGGCAGGCCTTTTTTGTAGCGCTCGGTGAATACTTCAAATCCAGCGACGTCTGCCGGGTCCGGATCCATCTTGGTTCCGGCATTTCCTGCGAAGACTTTTGCATCGAGGTAATCCTCGAGTGTTTCATTCTCTTCTTTGTTGATCATATAAGAAGCCAGCAGTGCGATGCCCCAGGCTCCGCCCTCTCCTGCTGTCTCCATGACGGAAACCGGTGCGTCGATGCACCTGCGAGGATCTTCTGGCCGACACCTTTTGTCTTGAAGAGACGCCGTGGCCGAGAATCTGGTCGACCTGCACATGCTCCTCTTTCATCAGGATATCAAGGCCGACTTTCAAGCGCCAAGGGAAGTAAACAGGTTGACTCTCATAAGTTTGCCAGATTGAATTTCGCATCCGGAGTACGTGCGAAGACAGGACGGCCCTCGTTGAAGCCGGTTACGTGCTCGCCGGAGAAGTAGTTGTAGGCAAGGAGTCCGCCGCAGTCTGCGTCGCCCTCCAGGGCTTTGTTGTACAGCTTGCCGAACAGATCATTCGTGCTGATTTCCATGCCGAAGGTCTGCGCAAATTCACGGAAGAGATTGACCCATGCATTCAGATCAGAAGTACAGTTCTGGCAGTGCACCATGCAACCGGATGACCGGACGGGGTTGTTACCATATCGATCTCCGGGTATACTTTGGAAAGGTTCTTCTCCAGAACGATCATAGCAAAACGGAAGTTCCGGCAGACACGTTTCCGGTTCTGACGCGGACGCTGTTTGTTGCTGCCATACCTGTTCCGGCATCTCCCTCCGGCGGGCAGAGCGGAATGCCTGCTTCCAGATTTCCGGACATGTCGAGAAGTGCGGCACCTTCTTTTGTCAGAACACCGGCATTGTCACCTGCGGTCAGAACGTGCGGCAGAACATCGAGTGCTTTCCATGAATATGCTTTGTCTGCGACTGCCTCGTCAAATTTGGCGATCATGTCGGCAAAGTAAGTGTTGGTTTCAGAATCGATTGGAAAGATTCCAGATGCCTCGCCGACACCAACGACACGCTCGCCGGTCATTTTCCACTGAATGTATCCGGCAAGGGTTGTCACGTAGTCGATATCTGCCACATGCGGCTCACCGTTTAAGATTGCCTGATACAGATGGGCGATAGTCCATCTCTGCGGGATGTGGAATCCGAAAAGATCGGTCAGCTTCTCGCTTGCTTCTTCTGTGATATTGTTTCTCCAGGTGCGGAACGGCACGAGGAGGTTTCCTGCTTTGTCAAATGCCATATAGCCGTGCATCATGGCACTGAAGCCGATGGCTCCGACGCGGGTCAGGGTGATGTCGTATTTTTCTTTAACATCAGCTGCCATTTTGGTATAGGCATCCTGCAGGCCCGTCCAGATGTCCTCGAGGGTGTAGGTCCACACGCCGTTGTCGTAGCGGTTTTCCCACTCGTGATCTCCGGATGCGATCGGGGCGTTGTCTGCGCCGATCAGGACGGCTTTGATTCTGGTTGAGCCGAGCTCAATACCAAGTGCTGTTTTCTGTTCGAGGATTGCTGTTTTTGCATCCATTCCCATTGTTTTTTCCTCCCTTGGGTTCTTTTCTATTTTTTCGTCTCTGTTGACAGATTTTTTCCTGCGGTGGATTCTCTTACGATGAGTTCCGGGGAAATCAGGCGTTTGACGCTGCTTTCTTCTTCCGGGACTTTTCTGATTTTTTCGAGAATGAGCTCTGCTGCCATCTCACCGAGTTTTTCCTGCGGATGGGCAATGGTCGTGATCCCGATCGGACTGCTCTGGCCGATCAGCGAGTTGTCGTATCCGGTGACGGCGATGTCTTCCGGCACGGAGATTCCCTTTTCTTCCAGCATGGAGATGACGGCGAGCGCGATCTGGTCGTTGTAGCAGACGGCGGCATCGACGGACTTTTTGCTGTCGAGCAGCATGGAAAGCATCAGGGACGGTTTGGTTTTCCGGTCCTCGGTGTGAAACCAGATGACGTTTTCGGGATCATACGGGATTCCGCTTTCCTGCAGCGCCTGCACGTACCTTTATGGCGCTGGGCGCCTGGCTGTCGTCGGCCTTGAAGATGCCGATGATGTTTCGTCGGCCGGTCTCTAAAAGGTGCCGGGTCAGCAGATAGCCGCCTTTGCAGTCATCCATCAGAATGCAGGGCTTGTCTGCCATTTGGGGGTAGCAGCCTGGATGAAGACATACGGGATCTGGTACTTGTCCAGCATTTCGTACAAGTTGATGTGGCGGCAGAGGATCTGGCTTTTGCTCGGCTCGATGATGAGGCCGTCGATGGGCTTGTCGAGGAGTTCTTTTAAGACTTTTTCTTCTTTGGAGCGGCTGTTGCAGGTGTTCTTTAAGATAATGCTGTAGCCGTTTTCGCTCAGCACTCGATCCATTCCCTGGATGAGGCGGGGGAAGATGTAGTCGGACAGGTAGGTGGTGGTGACGGCGATGTTTTTTGAATTATGACGCTGGATTACGCGCTCGGAGCAGAAGGTTCCTTTGCCGTGCTGGGCGGTAATGTAGCCTTCATTTTCGAGAAGAGCGAGGGCCTTTCGGACAGTGTGGCGTGATAGGGCGTATTCCCGGGTCAGTTCGTTTTCGGAGGGAAGCTTCTGGCCGGGTTTTATGGTTCCGGAGAGAATCTGCTCTTTTAGGGCTTCCATCAGGGTGTAGTATTTGGCTTTGCCGGTGGTTGGTTCCATGTGATTGGTGATTCCCCTTTCTGGAATTTATAATACAACTTGTACGGTTGTCGTGACAAGTTGTATTTTTGTTGTGGGAAAGGGACGCTCAGG
>ENA-OQER01000193-OQER01000193.1-human-gut-metagenome-genome-assembly--contig:-NODE-193-length-34087-cov-2.059894_pt1 | contig 34087 bp, 44 predicted proteins | sample MGYA00242797_ERZ504639 | MGnify/ENA primary metagenome ERZ504639 (study PRJEB26092, sample SAMD00036306) | human gut metagenome | host: Homo sapiens | study: EMG produced TPA metagenomics assembly of... | reverse complement strand
CCAATTTAGAATGTTCCTATTTTTTCACATTTCTTATAAATTTAGGAAAGTTATCCACATTGGATAATTATACTGATTCCTCTACGAGAAAAAATGTTTTTCTCTGCGATGGTGAAGATATGTCTTAATTTCCATTTACAACAAAAATAAAAAGAGGCGAGCCAAATCAAAATATCATGCTTTCTGTTAATGGTTGATGTAGTGAAGGATAGGGACATAATTCCTGCCAAAGTAGTTTATGTTCGCAATCGCAACAAACGCAAGGAATCTCTCTGCCTCATTTCCACAGATGTAAATGCAAAAGCTACCTTAACTTGAGCAGAGAATGCAATTATGGATGCACTTCCTGCATTGTTGAAAACAAAACTCCAAGCTGCTTAAGGTCTGAACATTGACAACTGAATAACTGCCAGGTATTGAATTTTCAATGTGCATAGCTAAAATCTATGTGCGAAGTTTGAGAAATTTATTTATTATAACGAAATGTAGTCCAAGCTTCCACATCATGATATAATTATTTTGTTTCAGAATGATAAAGAAGAACCTGAAAGATCGTATCTTCAGGTTCTTTTCTCGCTTTATTTCATAGAAAGCACATAAATATCATTTCCATTTTTCGTGCACAATGTTTCTCCCCTGAGGAACATCCACTCAAAAGAATCCTGCTCTGCTTTCAGAAGTTCGGTTTCTTCACCGCTTAAAAGATTAGATTTCTGTTTCCATGGAAACATCAAATTGTGCATCCGGATTTTCCTCATAATCTCCCACTGGCACATACACAGAATAATAAACAACATCCCCATCCACAAAATAACTGCCCAGTGAGCAATCCTGTTCTATGGGAAGCTGTATTTTATTTATATCTACAGTCAAATTTTTTCTGTTCTCTGCGGATTGTTTTGTTTTATCCGAAGAACATCCTGTCAACAGTAAACAAACGAATAAAAAAATACATACTTATCTTTTTCATATCTGACAGCCCTCCTTTACTGCTAAATTAATTTCTCTTTTTCATCTTGTCAATATTTTCTGGCACACTTTGTCTGGTTTTGGCATACTTTATATGCACATATAAAAATAGATGTGTTACTATAAAAAATATATAAATAGAAGAAGGGAACTATTGTGAAAAATTATTTATGCCATTACTCCATTTTGTATTTATTCTTTTTGTTTTACTTTTTATTATGTTGCGGATTATCTAGCTCCAACGCATAATATGGAATTAGCTGGTTACTTGTTTGCATTGTTTTATCTTTTTCATGCTCTGATAGGTGTATTTGTTTTAGGGTTTATTTTCGGAAAAATCACACAAAAAGATTTGCCTCAAAAAAACTCATTCATTCTTTATGGCTGGCTGTATTCACCTTTGTTGTTATATTTATAATCGGAGGATTGGACGGTATATTCTCTCAAATGCAATTTCGCTCTCACCAAATGACTATAGATGATTTTATTTTTGGTATTTCCCACCCTGATACACATTACTTTGCTATTGGTACATTCTGCTCATTTTTTCTTGGTGAACTGCATGAATATTTCATTTTGAAGAAAAAGCAAAAAGAAGAGGACGGGATTAAATAAAATTTGATTCCGTCCTTCTCTTCTTATATCATTTAATCATTTTTCAAAACATTAAGCTGTATACTCCTCTATTGAAATTTGTGTTTCAATCTTATCTTCAAAAGCATGTGCTACAATCTCTATAAACTCTTCATTAAATTTACCAAGTGCTAAGCCAAATAACCCTGACAATATTGTTATTTCTTGTTTAGCAAACCGAAATGCTACCGCATAAATGGAATCCGCATCGAATTCTTTTAACAATTGCTGTTTAAAAATATGATATCTTCTTTTATAGTGTTTTGACACATTATAATAATCTCAAAGGCAGCATAAAGCTTTGTGTCTGCCAAATTATATACCTTTGAAATATTATAGGCATCAACATCCTGTAATAAATCAACCTGACTAAATCCGCCATCTTTTTATTGACATTTCTTCGCCATTTTTACCATACAAATGGTAATTTTGTAACCCATTAGCAGGTGCACCTATGATTGTTTGCAAATCTTCTGGTGTAAAATAATTATATCCTCCAAAATTCAATGTGTTTTGCAACCCCCCTCCCATTTGTAAAAGATCTCCAGCCCATCCTGCAAATGCATCAATATCTCTTTCCAGAAAATCCAATCTTCAATCCGGTTGTACTCACTATACATGCCCCTAAGGTTGCTGCATAATGTGTGATTTCTAATTGCCGCTTTGTTATTGGATCTATAACAGATACCTGATGTGGATCCAGATCAGGATAAGTTGACTTCACCAGTGCTAATATTTCTTCCTTTAATTAACTCGACTTTTTGACAGGCAGTGTATCAACAATGATTCTTCTGATACATCAATATCATCGAGATTAGATTTCCAATGAAACACAATCGGCTCTTCGTTTATTTCTGCAAAATATCTGTTGATACGATCAGTAAGTTCCTCCTTAGATTTAACACGGATACCTCTGAGCATCTGACGAATCATCTTGCTAAAGAAACCTTCAACCATATTGAGCCATGATCCTGTTCTCACAATAATAAGTTATTTTATGTGGCTTTATATCTGCCTCGTCAAGAATTATATTTACTGTATTTTTATGAATAGTGGAATGAATCACGCTATTTTTTATCTTTTTCGACAAATCCTTAACAAAAAGGACAATTCACCTAAATTTCAGATAAACTGTCCCTTTACTATCCTACATGTTTTATATTTTTGTTATAATACTTTCGCAAGAAACTTTTTGTTCTCTCATGTTCCGGCTGTTCAAACAGTTCTTTCGGCGGTCTGTCTTCCACAATCGTTCCATGATCCATAAATATAACACGGTTACTCACATTTTTGGCAAATCCCATCTCATGTGTTACGACAATCATTGTCATTCCCTCTTTTGCAAGAGAACGCATAACTTCCAACACTTCTCCGACCATTTCCGGATCCAAAGCAGATGTTGGCTCATCAAATAACATCACTTCCGGATTCATTGCCAATGCACGCGCAATTGCCACGCGCTGTTTCTGTCCACCAGATAATTTATTCGGATAGGTATCTGCCTTATCCTCCAGTCCTACCCTTTTCAAAAGCTCTACTGCTTTTTTATCCGCTTCCTCTTTTGTCCATTTTTGGAGACGTACTGGTGCAAGCTTGATATTTTCTTTCACTGTCATATTCGGAAATAAATTAAAATGCTGAAATACCATACCAAGGTTCGCCCGAAACTCATCTAAATCTAACCCTGGTTTCAATATATCCTTTCCATTAATAAGAATCTCTCCTGCATCAGGCTGTTCCAGTAAATTAATACACCTCAAAAATGTAGATTTTCCGGAACCGGAAGGTCCAATGACACAAACACATTCACCTTTTGTTATTTCAATATTGACACCGTTTAATACATGGTTATTTCCGAACGATTTTTCCAAATTATGAATCTTAATCACTTTCCTTCAGCCTCCTCTCAAATTTTCCAAGCAGAATCGACAATACTTTTACAATCAGATAATATACGATACCTGCTGCCAATAAAGGGATAAACATCTGATAAGTACGTGATGATACATAACTAGCTGCCTTGGTAAGATCAACAATTCCTACATAGCCTAAAATGGATGTTTCTTTGATCAACTGGATAAATTCATTTCCCATGGCAGGAAGAATGTTTTTTACTGCCTGCGGAATCACGACAAAACGCATCGTATCATTATAACTAAGACCAGGGAACGTCCTGCTTCAGATTGCCCCTTGTCTACAGCCTGAATACCACCACGAATCACTTCTGAAACATAAGCTCCACTGTTAATTCCAAAACTTGCAACTGCAGCAATGTAACCCAGGCGGCTATGGAAAACTGCAAAATATACGATCATCAGCTGAAGCACCGACGGTGTTCCTCGAATCACATCCACATAAAAGGCCGCAACAGACGAAGCAATTGTCCTTTTTCCTCTATGCTCAGCGTTGATACGTATAATCGCAACCAGTAATCCAAGGATCACACCGATCAATACGGAAAGCAGCGATACGATCAATGTCGTACCAAGACCATTTACATAATATTTCCATCGATTATCCTGTACAAAAATAAACTTCAGAGTTCCGATAAAGCCATCTTCTTCCTGTGTGGCAATGATCTGTTCGCTCTCTTCTCCTGAAAAATACTTTGCATACAAAGTATCATAGGTTCCATTTTCTTTTACCTTGCAAGACCATCATTAATCAGCTCTGTTATTTCGGTGTTGCCTTTTTCAATACAAAATACGGTATCCTCTTCAGTTCCTTTCACCGGGACTGCTTCAATTCCATCGGTCTGTTTACAAAAAATCTCTGCGATGATCGTATCAATGATCACAGCATCTGCACCTTTATTCTTCAGTTCCATAATTGCACTGGATGCATTTTAAAACGCTTTACCGTTGCATCTTCTACTACACCGTAATCTGTGTTCTCACCTGATGCGATCATATCGCTCTGGGATCCTTCCAATACAGCAATCGTCCGTCCTTTTATGTCTGAAAAATCAGTATATTTCTCATCTGTCCTATATACAAGACTCTGGGATCCTGAATAGTATACATCTGAAAAATCTACGCTCTTTGCTCTTTCTTCTGTAGGTGCAATCGAAGCCGCGATTGCCTCAATATCTCCTGCTTCAATAGATCCAAGCAATGAATCAAACGGAAGATCTACCCACTTCACTTCAAACCCAGCCTCTTTGGCAATAGCATTCATCAGGTCAATATCAAATCCCGTAAGATCCCCGTTACTGTCAAGATACTCAAATGGTGCATATTCTGCATTTGTTCCGATTGCAACCGTTCTCTTTTCGTCTGGATAAGCATGCATCGGTATTTGAATTATGATGATCATCATCAAGAAACATACAATTACTCTGTTCAGCCAGCATTTCCTGTCCATCTTCATGGCACTCCTCCTACCTGTGTCTTTCGTCATTTATTGGATGTACTATATCATAATATAACGTTATATTCAATTGTTTTATGCTTTACTGTTTTAATTTTGTATAATTTTAACAATTTAACGTACCAGCTTTTGTTAGAATACACACATTACTCTTTCCATCCTATTTCGAAATTCATTATGATTCTTCGTTAGTCCTAATTATGAACGCTACTGCTTCCGCAAGCTTTTGATGTCCCGCTTCCGTAAAATGGATTCCATCACAGCCAATACACTCTGCCCCAAGCACCTCGCGTGCACTCAAAAATTCTGCATGATGAAGCGCGGCAATGCTCCTATATTCTTCTGTCAGCCCGCCTGCCTTTTGTGCAGACTCTTGCGGTAAATTCTATCCAGTCTTTTTTAGGATATAATCTGCGGTCGCGATAACTATTTTTTCAGGAGTCTGACTTTTCCGTCTGCATGTTTCCTCTATCTTCAGCAGTACTTCATCCAATCCATATCCAATCTCTACTGTATTCACTCCATAGCGTGTCTTTGTATCATTTGTTCCTAACATAACAATGATATAATCCAAAGGAAATTGTGAGATCAGACATGGATACAGATAATCCAAGGCAGCTGTTCCCGGTTCAATTTTATCTGTAAATGCAGTTGTCCTTCCATTCATTCCTTCTTCGATCACTTCATAGTTTTCCCCAAGTGTCTGTGCAAGCTTTCCAGTCCAGCGCACATTTTTCTCATATCGTTCCCCACTGCCTGGTATATATCCCCAGGTATTTGAATCTCCAATACAAAGTATTCTTTTTCCCATTTTGATCATTCCTTCTTCGATAACCAAACTATTTTAATATCATTCTTTCTATCATGCATTTCATCATTACCAGTAAACACACAGTCTTCCCATTCTTAAACTCTATGTACCTGCATGGTTCGGATAAAGATTAAAGAAACTGCGAAACTCACGTCTGAATAAATGATTTATAACGCTTTTTGTTCCGCAGTTTCTTTCTCATATTTCTTTTATTGTTTATTCATATTTTTTGCCGTATCCAAAAGCACCATTCATTCCACATACTTGGAAGCAAATTCTGCAGCAGCTGCCAGACTTTCTCTGATTGCAGTTTCTCCTGTAATTCCTTTTTTCAGGTGATCTGTATAAGCAACCATAAACGATGTGATCAGAGAATCTCCTGCACCCATGGTGTCAACAACTTCCTTGATTGGTACCGCTTTCTGCACATAATATTCCTGTCCATCATATAAAATACAGCCATCTGCACCTCTGGACGCAACAGCAAGCTTTGGTCCATAGGAAACGATCTTTCAGATGTTCTCTGGCTTCTTCATCTGTTCCGTCAAAAGAACAGAATGCATAATCAACCGTAGGTGCTACCTCCGCATAATAAGAATCTTCTGAGTCATCTGAAAAATCAAATGAAATCGGCACGCCCGCCTCATGGATTTTTGGAAGTTCTTTCTCCATAAAACAATAATTTCCAGAATGTACAAAATCAAACTGTCTGATATACTCAAGATCAAATCGATCCAATACATATGGTGTTTTTCCGCGGATACCACCTTCATTAGATCCTAAGAACACTCTGTCCCCATCAACTAAAGTTGCACGCGCACAACCATTTTCTCCTTCTAACTGTTTGCACTTTACTGTCTCAATCCCAATATCATCTAAAGCATACATAACATGTTCTGCTTCAGCATCATTGCCGAAATATCCCATATATGCACTTCTTTTTGCGCCAAACATTTTGGCATATACTGCAAAGTTTACACAGTTTCCACCCGGATACATTGTTTTAATATGCTCATATTTATCTACAACATTATCACCAAAACCTAATGCGCTTACATCATACATTTTCTCATTCTCCTTTTCGCCTGCCATAAATTTCAGGTCATTGCGAATTCCAGTTTTCTGATCTCTTATTGTATTTTTAGAATTCCGCAATGATCCGTCTCTGTGATTAATATTCAACAACACCCCATGTATCTTCTCATGTCAGTTGGATGACATCTCTTATCCTGAAGAGCATTTCTGTATGCTACACTCATTGCATAAAATACCATTGCGTTAAAGTACTCTACGCAGCTGTCGTCAATTGCGTCAAGTCCAAGGTCATTTGCATCGATCACTTCATATTTCTTTGCATATTTGTTCAGGAATACTTCTGCTCTTTCGTCCATAACACGGTTTCTTCCGCGGCTCTTTAATAAAATATAAAGATGATCTTCATCTGTTACTTCAAATGGTCCATGGAAGTATTCTGCTGAATTTAAATAGCAGCAATCCATCCACTGCATCTCCTGAAGTGAGCAGATAGCAAATCCATATGCAGCTGCATAAGCTGCTCCTGAACCCATGATATATAAGAACGGTTCTTTTGCATATTTTTCAGCAAAAAGCCATGTTCTGTTTTTTACGCTCTTGACAGCAGCTCTTACGATACCATCTGCTTTTTCAAGTCCGTCTGCAACTGCATCGTATAATTTATAGTCTGGCTCCTGTGCTTTCATTAACTCATTCAAAATGTTTAATACAATACCCTGTGGTTTATCCTTTTCATTTGTATCATCTTCCCATGAATATACAATTGGATTTAATGAACTGTCATCACAGGCTGATCCAGGTGTATGTGTCATTGCTACAACTGCTGCACCAAGATCTTTTGCTAAATGTGCTGCATCTACGGTCTCTTTTGTATTTCCACCATGAGAGCAGATAAATACAAGACTTGTTTTTCCAAGGTGTGTCGGAGGTGTTACAACAAATTCTTTACTTGTGATCCAGTCAGCATGCATTGTCTTGGATTCGGTACGTACGAAATAATATCCTGGATAAAGATCTACTAAAGATCCTCCGCATGCTACAAAATATACATCTTCGATTTTTTCTCTTCCGTTTAAAATTTTGTTTACTAATTCTTTCATTGTTTTATTCTCCTTCTATTATAAAAATTTTATATTTAAAGCATTGCTGAAATAGTACAGAATACCAATGCCATTACTGTTACTAAAATAAAGAACTTCCAGATTGTCTTCCACCACTGACCAAAAGTAATCTTACATACAGCAAGTCCTGCAACGGTCATACCGGCTGTCGGGCTTAACATATTGGTCAGCTGATTTGCAAATTGAAGTACTGTTACACTTGCTTCCGGATTCACACCCTGTAAATCACATAATGGAGCCATAATTGGCATTGTCAGGGATGCTAATGCAGAAGATGATGGAACAAGAAGTGACAATAATGACTGAACCAGATACATTACTGCAACAAATGCTGCACTTCCCACACCTGCAAGTCTCCTGATAAGTAATTCAGGATCGTATCAATGATCATTCCGTTTTCTGCAACAACCAGAATGCCTCGGCATACACCAATTACAACTGCTGCAAACGCAAGATCTTTTACACCGATCACGAACTGTTCTGCGATCTCTTTCTCAGAAGTCCGCCAACAATACCCATTAAAATACCCATTGCAAGGAACACACCGGAAATCTCATCCATATACCATCCATGTGCAAGAATACCGTACACGATAATTCCCATTCCTACTGCAAATACAAGTAATACCAATTTATCTCTTAAAGTAAATCCTGTATCCTTTTCATCCATCATAAATTCCTGTTTTTTCAGAAGGTCATCCTGATAAGTGATGGATCCGGTTGGATTTTTCTTTACTTTCATTGCATATCGCATAACATAAGCAATGGTAACTGTCATCATAATTGCCCACCAGATATATCTGTATACAAGCTGTGGGTTACCATGGATTCCAGCAACACCCTGTGCGATCAAAACGTTGAACGGGTTTGTTGTAGATGCTGCATATCCAATCTGTGGTCCTAAGAATACGATCATGAAGGTCGTCATGGAGTCATATCCCATTGCAAAGAAAATAGGGATCAACATAACATAGAATGGAATAACCTCTTCTGACATACCAAATGTCGTTCCACCAATTCCTAACAGGATCATCAGAATTGGGATCAGTAAAACTTCTTTGCCTTTTAATCTTAAAATAACCTTCCGGATTCCGCGGTTCATCGCATTTGTCTTTGTTAAAATCTGGAATGTACCGCCGATCAGTAAAACGAATGCAACAACATCTGCTGCTGCCTGAATACCTCTTGTAGGTGCCATTAAAATTTCATGCAGTCCTTGTCTTAAATCACCGGATTCACTCACTTTATCTATCACATGATAGGTTCCGGCTACAGCAACTTCACGTTCTCCTGCTGCTGTATCAATTAATTGTCTGTCAAACTGTCCACTTGGCAAAATCCATGTCAGGATTGCAAATACTATAATCAATATAAATGCCAGCGTATATACATGCGGCAGTTGAAGTTTAAATTTTTTCTTATTTTCCATTTTCAAATCCCCCGTAATCAGCCTATTAAGTAAGGCTTATAAGCTTCCATATTCCGTTTGTCATGTGATGCCGGATCTTCGAAATAATCAAAATCTGTAATTTCCTGACCGAAGTATCCCTTGTATCCACGTCTGACAACCGTATCGATCCATTCTCCAAGTGGATGATTGCCATCTCCCCAGATCAGATGTCCGTATGGATTTCCATCGATGAAATGCATATGAATAATCTCATCGCCAAATGTATCAAACCACTCGTCTATGGTCTCACCGGCAACTCCCATTGCAGTTGTATCGATCATTACTTTCAAATTCGGATGATTCACTTCATCGTGCATTCTTTTGGCATCTGCAAGTGTTACAACAAGTTGGGATTCCTGCGGTCTTAATGATTCCATTGCCAGATTAATATTGTGTTTTGCTGCCTCATCTGCCAGTCTTGAAAGCATTTCTCTTGAACGCTTCCATGCTTCTTCACGGTCTTCATTCCAATAACCCCAGCCGGAGTTAATTGCCATTGTTTCTATACCAAGTTCTTCTCCAGCCTTCAATGCATTTTGCAAAATATGCAAAGCTTTTTTCATAAAGCTCCGGCTCCTGGGCTGCGAACTGATATTGATAAGTACAATTTTCCGGAGTCAGGATCTTTACCTGCATTCCTCTTGACTCTACTTCATGCCGGACTCTTGTGCAATCAGAGTAAGACATACTGTCCAAAAAGAAATGCGGTGCACCGGCCCATAACTCAATCGTCTTCACACCAAGCTTCTGCTGTGCATCCAGAAAATACGGGAGTGAATAATATAAATAATGAATGTTCATTCCTGCAATTCTGTCTCTGTTAATCTGTGCCATGTTTCTTCCCCTTTCTATCATCATAATTTTTTATTGTTCTTTTGTATATACCGGTTTTCCATTTACCATTGTCATGGAAACTTTTACATCTCTCATCTCGCTCATCGGTACCTCAAAGACATTCCGATCAAGAACTGCTATATCTGCCAGTTTTCCTGCTTCTAACGTTCCAATCTTATCTTCCATTCCTATGTTATAAGCCCCACCATACGTCCATGCTTTTAACATTTCAGCAATCGTAATTGTGTTCTGCACATTGTACTGTTCTTTTCCATCCGGGAAATATCCACCGCAGCCATGGAAAATTGCTTCCGGAATGTCAGTGATCATCAGTGGCAGATCTGTTGCTCCTGATAATGTCATTCCTCCATCAAGCATGCCTCTTCGATTCCAGAAATACTTGCCTCGCTCTGTTCCGATCGTCTCTTCAATCGATTTTTTCACATCATCCGCTGGATCCAATGACATAATCTGGAAATAGATTTCTCCAGTATACCAATTCACTACCACTCTTTTTCAAATCCGCCGGATTAGAAATTCCATATCTGTCACAGCATGACGGTTCACAAGCTTTCCATCTTTCTTCTGACATTTATCAAAAATACCAGCCACTTTATGTACTGCTCCATCCCCCTGTGCATGCAAGGAATAACGAAATCCATTTTCATCAGCAAGCTGCACTTCTTTTTCAATCATTGGATAATCCACCTGGATACTGCAATGCATATTCGTTCCCTCATAAGGCTCTAACAGATCACCCTTTGTACTTGCCACTGTTCCATCTGTCATCCGGTTATATCCGGAGAACCGGACGAAATCACCCTGGAACTTCTCTCTCATTCTTTTTCCATGTTCAATGTTGATTCCTTCACCAACCGGCTGCGACATAAAAAATGTTCGAAGTGACAATTCCTTCTTTTCTTCTTTTTTCTTTCAGAAATGAGTCAAATCCGTAAAAATCATCAAATCCCATTTCTTTTACCGTTGTAACTCCACGGCTGTTCATCAGCTTCATATAATCTTTAAATTCCGGTTCTATGAAATCCCGATCATTTAAATACTCCGGCATAATCTTGTGATAGGCTTCCGGATAGCATTCTTTCGGATTAAATCCATATGCTTCTTCCGCTTTCCGGTTCATCATGCATGTGCTACGGTCTGCTGCAAATACGATAACTGCCCGATCCGAATATGCTTCATTCAGCTTTTCTTCCAGACCTTCCGTTTCGAATCCGTTTGGATTCCATCCATGTCCAAATACAGTGGAAGGTTCTTTCTCTTTTTCAACCTGCTCCTTTATCTTCTGTAAAACTCTTCCTGCGATGTTATGCCAGACATATCAATTCCAATATGGAAAATCGCATAACCCGTAAAAAAGTATGTACATCCAATAAATCCCGGTGTCACCAACTGATCTCCCAATTCCGAGAACCTCTGTCCTGTTCGTCAATCCAATCACTTCCATCATCTGTTCCAACCGCCAGGATATTCTGTCCGCTTACTGCAACATATCCTGCAAATGGGTTCTCAACAGTAGATGTAAAAATATGATCTGATCTTAACAGATAATCTGCTTTTTGCTTTCCCATGTTCTCCCTCCGTTCTTATTTCTTCATTTGATGATTATGTTATATCATATCATAACGTTATATACAATCATTATATAACGTTATATGTTCACTTTCTATATATTCACCAAAATTAGCTTCCTGTTTTTATAATATATGCACAATTTCCTGTTCCTATCCTGTGGTTTATCTTTTACTTTTTTTTGTTATGAAACAGATGGATTTTGTTGTTATTTAAGTCTGTTTCCGCTATAATGTATCTGTGAATCGTATAGCTATAAATAATATACGTTGTATGTTTAGAGGAGAATTATAATGAAACTTGATATGAATGCAGAAACTCCATTATATATGCAGCTAAAAGAAGCGATCAAAGCTGCAATCAAAGATGGCACTTATCCGGACAACGAAAAAATACCTACTGAAATAGAATTAAGCGAACACTACAAAGTCAGCCGCATCACCGTAAGACGTGCTGTTGAAGAATTATGTCAGGAAAATTATCTTGTAAAACGTCAGGGAAAGGGAACTTTTGTAAAATCCCGCAAGATCCAACGCAAAATGGAACATCTTCTTGGCTTTGCTGATGCATGTAAAGCAAATGGATGTATTCCATCCCGCCTTTTGATCAAACGCTCCGTAACCGAGTTATCTGAGGAAGAAGCCAAAACAATGAATGTTCCAACTGGCTCAAAGGCAGTCTTGATCGAACGTGTCGATCTTGCCGATGGTATCCCAATGATTTATGAAAGCAATCTGTTTCCTTATCCAAAATATGAATTTCTTTAGATGAATCGTTGATGGTTCCCTTTATCAGCTTCTAAAAGATTCCTACCATATTCAGGTTAAGGGTTCCCGTAATTCGTACCTTGAACTCGTACGCGCTTCCGGTTCGCTTGCCAAACATTTGCGTGTCACCAAGGAGAACCTTTATTTTATTTATACTCCGAGATTTTTGACACAGACTATAATCTTGTTCATATTTGCCGTGATTATATCCGCGGAGAACAATATCGATTTTATATGGACGATTATACAAGACCTTAACTTTAATAACCGTTCGCTCTGTAAATATTCTATGCCACAAATAAAAGAAGCAGTTACTTCACGAAAACTCGTGAAGCAACTGCTTCTTTTATTTATAATGCTATATAGCGTCTGTTGATTAAGCAGCTATTTGCAGCTTCCAACTTTCATATCTGTTCTAATCATGCAAAAATCGGAACTGATACAAAAAATTGCAAAGTATTCGTCTCAGAATCCTGAACAGTTTCGTTACGAATGCAGATAATGCGATAGATGTCATCTGTCTTTCCCTATCACAGCATCTTCTTTTTCCGCAAAAACAGCATGGTAATGATACAGATCAATAATGTGATAATACAAATGATCAGAAATCCGTGCGGTGTATTTGCAAACGGCATCCAGTTTTCATTGACATTCATACCGTAGATACCGGAAATGACCGTTGGGATTGCCATTACAATTGTAATAGATGTCAGATATTTCATAACGTTATTCAAGCGGTTATCCAACAAAGAGGACATCAGCTCTCTTGTTCCGTTGATGATATCTCGGTAGATGGTTGTCATTTCGATCGCCTGACGGTTCTCCACTATCACATCATCCAAAAGTTCCTTATCTTCCGGGTACTGCTCCAGCCGTTTATAGCGCGTCAGCCGGTCAAGCACTACCCCATTTGCCCGGAGCGATGTTGCAAAGTAGACTAATGTGGATTCCAGTTCGTGCAGGTTGATCAGATCAGAATCGTCTGTATCGCTTCCGACACGTTCTTCTATCTCAGTACGTCTTTTATCGATGATCCGGAGATTTGCCTGATAAATTGCTGCTGTCCGGTACAGGATCTGATACACAAAACGAAGCTTCTTCTTTGTGCTGAATTCTTTCACACGGCTTCGCACAAAGTTCTGCAATACCGGTGTATCCTCCGTGCAAATTGTGACAATGATATCCTGCGTCAGGATGATACCAAGCGGAATTGTCGTATATGTTCTCTGATCATGACGTATCTCAATGGCCGGAATATCCACCAGTATCAGCGTATAGCCGTCCTGCAGTTCAATACGGGAACTTTCTTCAACGTCGAGTGCAGCCTTCACGTCATCAATATCTACCATTAATTTCTCAGCAATTTCCTCACACTCATCATGTGTTGTTGATCATCTGCACCCATACACCATCACTTAATTTTTCTTCTTCATGTATGACCTGATCGTCCGTCCTATAATAAGTCATCATAATTGTCACCTGTTCCTGTATTTCGTCGCGTTTTCTCTAATAAATATCATAACACAGTTTTTTTGATGTTACTACGATATTTTTTGTAAAATGCCTTTTCATTTTTTGCGGTCAGGAAGCTGTACCAGAATGATCGCAGCAAACATTAATACACAGCCGATCAGTTCCCTGAGAGAAAGCGTCTGATGCAGGATAAGGAATCCTGCAATTACTGAAACCACTGATTCCAGGCTCAAAATTAACGATGCAACCGTTGGATTCATTCCTTTCTGCCCGATGATCTGCAGTATATGCAATGCCGCAGGACATGACACCTGCGTATAGGATCGGCATCCATGCAGCAAGAATACTCGTCAGCTGTGGTTTTTCCGTGAGAACCATCCCTACACCGGACAGGATTCCACAGGTGAAAAATTGGATACAGGATAATTTCACTCCATCCGCTTTTGGGGAAAAATAATCAATGACTAAAATGTGTAAGGAAAATGCCAGTGCGCAAAGCATCAACAGAAAATCGCCTTTCTGAACAGAAAATCCACTCTCTGTCATGCATAAAAGATATAATCCGGCTACTGCGATCCCAACACCACACCAGACTTACCGCTCACTTTTTTCTCAAAAAAATCCCAAGTACCGGAACAACCACAATGTACATTGCTGTGATAAATCCTGCTTTTCCGACAGATGTATACATGATTCCAAACTGCTGCAGATTACTTGCAATGCAGAGAAGCACACCGCAGGCAATACCGCCAATGAAAAGTGTCTTCCGCTCTTTGCCATCCATTTTTTTTGCAGCTTCCGTGTTGTCTTTTCCATTTATCTTTCCCAAAAGGGCAATGCATGGGAGCAGTACCACACCTCCAATGATGCTTCGCATCACATTAAACGTAAACGGACCAACATAATCCATGCCGACACTCTGTGCAACAAATGCCACACCCCAGATGGTCGCAGTTAAAAGTAATAATAATGATTGACGTAAGATAAATTTATTCATAATCCTCCTTGTTTGCGGAGCAAATGCGACTGTCCTTACAGGAGCAGAGGATTTTGTCTCCCTGTTTTCTATAACAGAATAGGGCGGCTTATAAAGCCACCCTGCTTAATCTTCAAAACTAAGTTACCATTTTCGGGCAATTTGTGCAAGCATTTCCACAGATTTGTTATGAAAAACTGATGCCCAGTTTATAAATATCTTAGAACTGCTTAAGAGATTCTTCACTTTCCAGTCAAATTTCTGTCACAAATTTCCTTTAATATAAAACCATCAAAAGGAGCTGCCGGTTTCAAAGCAGTTTGGGGTTGGAACAGTTCCGTCTAAATACAATTCCTGTGGACATTATTTTTCCAATGTCTACAGGGTTAAAATATATATGGGCACATTTCGTAAAGTTCGAAATGCTGCCCTCCTTTTTAATGTCCGTCGCCGATTTAAATCCGGTATCTGACACGATTTTTTCACTGTTCTGTTTCACGGTATCGGAAGCGGTGTAAGCACTGTCCTCATACAAAAAGATATGCAGTTCTTTTACATTGTCGCTCAGATCACACGGTATCACGACATCACCTGTTTTTTGCTCAAAACCTTAGTTGTCTTGGTAAATGGAAATCCTGTGGTGTCTCCAATGGAATATTGGAAAACCTGTGACGCAAGCGCTAACAGTTCTGCATTTGAAAAACTGGTCTGGATATCACCACATACCTCATTGATGAGCTTATTTACGGTTGTAAGATCGGACTGCTGTGCTTTTTTCACCATCGCGGTCAAAACCGTACGCTGACGCTCTGTTCTGCGGTAATCATCACCGCCTCCATATCGGATTCTCGCATATGCACATGCCTGCACACCATTTAAAGTATATGTGCCTCCCTGCGTAAGATTCTCGGCCTTATTTCCGGTCAATTCGTTTAACTCCCGGATATATCCGGTCATGAGAGACGCCTCATCATCTGTGATCTCCATGTCCACACCGCCAAGTAAATCGACGCATTCGATGATCGAGTTGAAGTCGACTGTCACATAATCTGTAATGTTTAAATCAAGGTTTACATTTAGCATGGATATCGCCTGCTCCGGTCCACCCTTAGCGTAGGCGGCATTGCATTTCTGGAAAATTCCATCTCCGGTATCCAAATAAGTGTCGCGGTAGACAGAAACCAATTTTACCTCTTTTGTATCATTATTAATATTGGCAAGCATAATGACATCGCTCCGCCCCTGCGACAAATTTCCATTGGAGCGATTGTCCAGACCAAACATCGCAATGGTCTGGTAACCCTTCATAATTTTCTGGGATTCCTGCGAAATATCCTCATTGACCTCAATTTTGTCCATATCCAGCTTTGTTTTCTCAATTTTGCTTAATTTTGACATAAAAAAAAGAACTACCGCAAGAATAAGCAATAACACGATCTCCACGATAAAAATCGTGTTGCGCCGCCTTCTCGCTGCCGCTCTTTTCTGATATCTTCTGCTGTTTTTTCTGTGATCCTGTTCCCTTCTCGGATTTACGTTTTCTCTCTGACTCATTTTTCATCCCCGGCTTTCTTTTTTGTAATCATTCAGTAACTTTTAAATTTATGTTACAAGAGAGCCAGTGATTCAATCAAGCTTTTCTTAATCATTCTTAATATCTGTCGTATAATTTCTTATGAAACTTTTAAGGACTGCACCTTTTAAACCGCTGAATAACCGCTGATTCTCATGAAATAGCAAAGCAGATATAAGAGCAGTAAATGCGCCGGATAGAAAACATAGAAGAAATATTTCATTTTCCAGCCGTGGGTTCCGTTTTCTCCCGTATCCACAGGGTTAAAATATATGGGCAGCATTTCGGAAGTGGAAATGCTGCCCTCCTTTTTACTCTCAATTCATCCACAAAATTACACCTATTGCCTGTACCAAACCATTTCCTGCAGATTACACCAGAAATAATCATCTGTACAGCCTGCTACATAGCATGTAAACATATCTCCAGCCTTGCTGTCATCATAATAAAAGCTGAGTCTTGGGCATAGCCCCTGTTGGGAGCGGTCCGTCAGTTCCCATACATATGGTTCCTGATTACAAAATCCTGTATTTCCAGATTCTAACGTATAAATATAAGCACCGTCTTCCTGAATACGGAACGCATACCCCAGCTCGGACAATACCATGTGCCAATGAAATTCTTTTCCATTGTCTCAGCATAATCATCAAACACATCAAAGCCTTCCACCGAAGATGCATCTGCTGTGATCTGGAAAGACGCATATTCACTGTCTGTGATCGGTCCAGATTTCACTATATTGCTCTGATCCGGTTTAAGTTCCGTATCTTCTATTATTTCTGATGCCGTCTCTGTGTTTTCAGTTTCCTGATTTTTTATGTCAGCTTCTGTGGAAATCTCTGTGCCATTATGATATGTTTCATCCTGGCTTTCCTGCTGCTTCCCCGTCTTCATTGCTTCCCATTGTGTATGTATATCACTTCCTGCACCCACAAAAATCACAAGACTCAATCCTACAATAAAGCACCACATCAGCACGAGGATAAAAATAGTTAAAAATCTTATTCCTTTCTTTTTTCCTAGTCCCTTCCCCTTATTTTGGGAACGTCTCAGAAGATAAACAATCCTTACACTGACTAAAATCCACAAGCCCACTAAAAGCAGCGTTGCCCCAATAAGCATAAAATTATAATAACTATCTGAACTTCCCACAACAAATGTCCAGATTCCATAACCGATGGCAGTTGCAGCCATCAATATTCCAAACCAAAGATTCAGATATGGCTCTGTTTTTGTGTCCTGTTCTGCCATGATCTCCCACGTTTTTACAGTGTCCATCAGCCTGGTCTGATCCCCGCTTCTGAAAATCTCCTGTAATTCATCATCCGACAGCTTAACGGTCTTAGAAGGCACCGCAGAGCAATGCTCCAGTTCGATCTGCCAGCTGTCCTCCCTCGCACGAAATGATGCTGCTGCAAGCAGAAAATAATAGGTCTTCAATACATTTTTTTCCAGACTTTCTACCGCAATCTGGGAAAGTGCCTGTTTTGCAGCCAACGGTTTTTCCATCAGGATATCCTGCTTGGCCATTGTCAGCAGGGTTATACTCTTTAAGAAAAATTTTTTATTATGATTTTCGCGATAGATGACCAGATTATAATCGTGCTTTTCCTGCAGCGTAAAATCCTTCATCCGCTTTGCGACAATTCCATTATGGAAAATGCGAAACCCCATCATAGAAAACATGCATATAACATAAAGAAGAATGTAGCTTGAAAGCTTTATTTCTATCTGTGGAAACAGTATTTTATCCACCATACCAAGAGCAAATAATAACAGCAAAATCAGATATCTGAGCGCACACTCTCTCTTTGCTCTCCGTATACATTTTCTTGCCATTTCAATTCCGCGGTTGTCGTACAATTCCACTGATTCATTTGTGTCATATATATTCACGATTCCTGCCCCTTTTGTATTATGTCAAGCTTGTATTTCATTTTCTATCAAAAGCTAAACCGCTGAATATCCGCTGATTCCCATGAAATAGCAAAGCAGATATAAAATCAATAAGTGTGCCGGATAGAAAATATAGAAGAAATATTTCATCTTCCAGCCGCGGGTTCCGTTATAAAATGCGATCGGGATAAAGCCGAACAGCGCCGGTGTCTCCCAGATGAATGATGCGCATCCTGCGATGATCTGCCACATTTTTTTTCTTGCGGAAAATGTATAAGACCATGATACAGAATACACCTTTTTCGGCATAATCGGTCTTTAAAAAATACGCCAGTGCCATTCCTGCTGCCACGATCAGGATATACAAGATCACCTTCAACGCCTGATTCCACTCTTCTTTTTCTTCCACTGCACGGTAAGCGATCATCGTCAGCAAACCAATGAATAGTGTAAAAAAGACATTCTGATAATTGAATTCGAGTATTTTGCTGCTGAATGCCAGATCAAACGGTATCTCTGAGAGCAACGCAAACAGTCCAAGCCGCATCGCATATTTTTTCACATCATGCGTATGTAGAAATCCCTCCACCAACAAAAAGCAGAAGATTGGAAACGCCACACGTCCGATCATTCGCATAACCGTGTATGTCCAATACAATGCTCCATTTGCAGAGAGCCATTGCATGATCGCATCTGTATTGGTCTGATCGAGTTCTCCCAGCCGTTTACCATCAGAAGTCTTGCCAGCACAGCAGCGCCGATATGGTCGATCAGCATGGTGACGATGGCGATCATTTTTAAGGTACTTCCGCTAATTCCTTTTTTCTTCTCCATAATCTTCCTTTTTCTAGCCAACAAACTCGGCAACACATCTTCTGTATGCCGCTACCGGATCAGCTGCCTGTGTGATTGGTCTGCCGACTACGATATAATCAGAGCCAAGCTCTTTTGCTTTTGCAGGTGTTGTCACACGCTTCTGATCTCCTACATCTCCGTCTGCAAAACGCACGCCCGGTGTGATGGTAAGGAATTTTTCTCCACATACTTCGTGTACTTTTCCTGCCTCTAATGGAGAGCATACCACACCATCTAACCCTGCTTCCATTGTATTTTTTGCATAATGCATAACCGTTTTGTCAATCGGTTTGTCAATCCACAATTCTTCCTGCATCACTTCCTCACTTGTGGAGGTAAGCTGTGTCACAGCAATCAGCAGAGGTCTCGTTCCGTCTGCTCTTGTCAGTCCCTCAATCGCTGCGGACATCATCGCTTTGGTTCCTGCCGCATGAACATTGCACATATCAACATCAAGGTTTGATAATACTGCCATGGATTTTTTGACTGTATTTGGAATATCATGTAATTTCAGATCAAGGAAAATCTTATGTCCCATCTTCTTAATTGTTCTGACGATCTCAGGTCCTTCTGCGTAAAAAAGTTCCATTCCGATTTTTACAAATGGCTTTTCATCCTGAAATTTGCTTAAAAAGCTCACTACTTCTTCTTTGCTGTTAAAATCACAGGCAATAATGACATCTCTTCCCATAAGTTCTCCTTTTTCTATTCTCTGTATTTATTCTTTTTACAGTGACCGTTATGTATCACCTCATCAAAGAATACTACATCCAAATTTAATTGTAAACATAATTACCTGCAAAAACATTCATTTTTTTCTAGACAATTGCATTTAATTATGCTAATATAACAAAGTACGGTTTTGGACGTACAACCAAATATATCGGAATGTGGCTCAGCTTGGTAGAGCGCTTCGTTCGGGACGAAGAGGTCGCGTGTTCGAATCACGTCATTCCGACTGACTGAGAGGATATTGATATTCACATCAATATCCTTTTTATTACTTTCACACAAAATTTCACCCAAACATACTACAAATATAAAATTTAACAAAAAATTCACATTATAATAGCAATTTCCGGCTGTTTTGCTGCTGGCTATATGCTATAATAATCGGACAAGCAAAAAAAGGAGATGACACTATGAAGAATATAGAATTGTCAGCCTGCGAAGAAATGATAATGACAATTATCTGGAACAATGAGGCTGAATTAGATTTAGCAGCAGTCATGACTCAGACAAACGAGCGCTATCATACTGCCTGGAAACCACAGACAGTATCTACTTTCTTGCAAGAGCTAAGAAAAAGGCTTTCTGGCTTCTTATCAGAAAGGACGTTACTCTTACTATCAACCACTTGTGAGCAAAGAGGAATACCGCAAAATGAAGCTTCTCGCCCTGTTGACCCAGTTCTATGATAACGATAGGGAAGCTATGAAGAAAGATATAATGGCATGAAAAAAACAGTTCTAATTACCGGTGCGTCACGTGGTATCGGACGTGCAATCGCTGTTGCTTTTGCAAAAGCAGGTTATAAACCTTGTCATCACCTGCTCCAAAAGTGAAACAGAACTTTTACATTTAAAAAAACGATCTGGAAAGAGACTATTCCGTAGATGTCCTTGCAAGTATTGGTGACATCTCTGATTTCGAATATGTGACACAGCTTTTTTCACATATTGAGCAGCGTTTTCACGGTGTCGATGTGTTAGTCAACAATGCCGGGATCTCTTATGTCGGTCTGCTAACTGACATGACGATCGATGAATGGAATCATATTCTGGGTGTGAATCTCACTTCCGTATTTTCCACCTGTAAACTGGCGATTCCTCATATGCTTTCCAGAAAATCCGGAAAAATCATTAATATTTCCTCTGTCTGGGGAAATGTTGGAGCATCCTGTGAAGTAGCCTATTCCGCCTGCAAGGGAGGAATGAATTCTTTTACCAGAGGTCTTGCCAAGGAACTTGCACCAAGCAATATCCAGGTAAACGCCATTGCATGCGGCTGCATCGACACACAGATGAATGCATGCTTTTCCGAAGAAGAACGTGCTACATTAACAGATGAAATTCCAGCCGGAAGATTCGGAATGCCGGAGGAGGTTGCCTCCCTTGTTCTGACGCTTGCCGAAGGAAATGAATATCTGACAGGTCAAATCATAACATTAGACGGTGGCTGGATTTAGCCATCGTCTTTTTTCTTAGATTTTAAGAATAAATTCAGAAAATCGGTACTTTCCAATATTTACCAGTCAAGTGAGCTAAAATCCTTTTAATTTAACGAAAAGGAGCTCTCACTAATGAAAATTCAAGAAGAACGTGTACTCTTATTAATGGAGGAAAACGGAATCACACAGCGAAAAATGGCACAGGATCTCGCCATTTCCCCAACCACGCTGAATGGGTATCTGCATGGCAAATATCTTCATGTTCCGGATGATGTGATATGTGAAATTGCTGACTATCTGCGGGTTTCCGTCGACTATATTACAGACCGGTCAGCACTGCTTCAGATTGGGAATGGGATCCACGACAAAGAGGAAGCGGTGGTTATTGATAATTATCGTCATCTGCCGTCCTTCTGAACAAAAAAATCGCAGCCGACTTATCAGCCAGCTGCTTAAAAATAATTGTGAGGATTCCAGCAAATCATGATCATGTTTACTGGTTTTCCTCGGCGGTCAGGATCATGACTGTCCTCGGCGGAACTTTTAATGATTTTTTATAATAAAACTCTGTCTGTTCTTCCACATTTTTCCATCTTCATATGGAAGGAATGTGTTGACACAGACTTTCCACTGCATGCCCATTGGAAGCTCCGGAAGCTGCATAATCAGTGTTTCCCAATATGCATTCATACAGTAGAACACAATATCATCACGGATATCATTCTCATCTCTCCCTGCATACATAATACCGATCAGCCGGCTGTTATTATCTGTACCGCCATTCCATGGGAAACCATTGTGGATACTGATCTCCGGCAGTTTACATGCCGCCGGTTTTGTGGTCTTACGCAGGATCGCATTATCTTTCCTCAGGCGAATCATATAGCGGAAGAAATCGTGGATTTCTTTGTATTCTTCCAGACGGTTCCAATCCAGCCATGATGTGATATTATCCTGACAGTAAGAGTTATTATTTCCAAACTGTGTATTGCAAAATTCATCGCCTGCAAAAAACATCGCCGGTCCGCGGCTGCACATCAATGTTGCAAACGCATTTTTTACCATGCGTCGGCGCAATCCCTCGATTTCCGGATCGTCTGTTGCTCCTTCTGTTCCACAGTTCCAGCTGTTTCCATTGTTATCGCCGTCTGTATTTCCCCAGCCGTTTTTCTCGTTGTGTTTCATATTATAAGAATACAGATCATATAAAGTAAATCCATCGTGACAGGTCAGGAAATTCACGGATGCACTGATTCCGCGGTGTGCCGGATCGTATAGGTCTCTTGATCCTGTAATTCGTGTGATCGCTGTACCCGCCATGCCGCCATCGCCCTTCAAAAAGCGGCGCATGTCATCACGGTATCTTCCATTCCACTCTGCCCAACGGTTCCAGGATGGGAAACTGCCCACCTGATATAAACCACCGGCATCCCATGCCTCGGCGATCAGCTTTGCTTTTGCGAGAATCGGATCGCATGCAAGTCCCTGTAAAATAGGTGGATTTTCCATCGGTGCACCATTCTGGTCTCTGCTTAAAATAGATGCAAGGTCAAACCTGAATCCATCCACCCTGTAATTGATGACCCAGTATCTCAGACAGTCAATGATAAATTTACGCACGATCGGATGGTTACAGTTCATGACATTTCCACATCCACTAAAGTTGTAGTAATATCCATCCGGTGTCAGCATATAGTAGATATTATTGTCAATTCCTTTAAAGGAAAAACATGGTCCCTTCTCATTTCCCTCCGCTGTATGGTTAAATACAACGTCCAAAATAACCTCTATTCCATTTTCCTTCAGTTCATAGATCAGATTCTTTAACTCATCACCCTCATGATTGTGTTCCACCACTGAAGTATAACTTGTGTTGGGTGCAAAAAAACAGACTGTGTTGTATCCCCAGTAATTATACAGACGTTCTCCGTCCACCACACGGGTATCTTCCATCTCATCAAACTCAAAAACAGGCATCAGCTCCACTGCATTGATCCCGAGATCTTTCAGATAAGGGATCTTTTCCCTCAAGCCCTCAAAAGTACCTGGTGCTTTCACGCCGGAGGATGCATCTCTTGTGAAACCACGCACATGCATTTCATAAATGACCAGATCTTCAAACGGATGATTCAGAAAACAGCTCTTTTCCCAATCAAAATTATTTTCCACTACCCGGGCATGGTATACAAAGTCTTTTCCACCTTCCGGGCGCTCTCCCCAGTGTCTCTGCCCTGTCACTGCCCGGCGTATGGGTCAAGCAGGATGTTGTCTTTATGAAACCGCAGTCCTTTTTTTTCATCATATGGTCCATCCAGCTGGAACGCATATTCAAACTCTTCGATATTTAACCCAAATACCAGCATGGAATATGTGCTTCCAATAACAGTAAGTTTCCGGATAACGTATTTTTGCAAATGGCTCCTGTTCTTCGGGCGGAACAATACAGTGTACATCCGTCGCCCCATGGAATGGATGGTAAACTGACTCCATTCGCCGCCTGCGCCGCACCATTCCTGTCATAAAATCCAGGCCGTACTTTATATCCTGAAATCTCATCCAATGGCTGAAGTTTATCACCCCTGTGTGGTTTTATGATCAAAGTTCATCTGTTTTCACCTCATTTTCTTCTGCTCTATGGTAACGCATTCTGACACTCTGCATGCTTCACAGCATGCATCGCTTTTTAATTATATTCTTATTATACTCGAAATACTTGATTTTACAATTTTTGTATACTACATTATATTTAAAATAATCAAAAAGGAGCATGGTTTTCCATAAAACACATGGAATGAACCAACCATTATTTTCAATGCGCACTTTATATGTATCCAGAACCCCCGCAGACGCTTCTGTCTATCCGACCATCAGCGCGGCACTTGATGCCATTCCGATGGATCTTAATGAACCGGCCTGCATTTATCTTGCACCCGGCATTTACCATGAAAAAATAACTATCAATAAACCATATCTGACGATCCTCGGCACTGGCAAGTCAAATAAAGATGTCGTCCTGACTTATGATGATTACGCTTGCTCCCATGGCTGATATTGGAAAACTCGGAACTTCCGCTCCTACTCTGTTTTCATTGATACGCATGACGTCACACTGCAAAATCTCACAATTGAAAATGCATCGGGCGATTCTCTCACACACGGACAGGCAATCGCGCTCTATGCCGATGGTGACCGGCTTGTGATTGATTCCTGCCGTCTGATTGGACATCAGGATACCCTTTTTACCGGGCCGCTTCCTCCAAAAGAGATCGAGCCTGACGGTTTTATCGGTCCGAAACAATCTGCCCCAAGAATCAACGGCAGACAATATTATAAGAACTGTTATATCTGTGGCGACATTGATTTTATTTTTGGAAGTGCCACTGCTTATTTTGAAAACTGCGTGATAGAATCCCTGTGTCGTACTACGAATGTAAATGACATTCAGGCTACATTACTGCCGCCTCCACACCGGAAAGTCAGGAATACGGATATGTATTTTCCAACTGTAAACTTATCTCAAAAAACTGTCCTCCAAATTCTGTCTATCTCGGAAGGCCATGGCGCAATTATGCTAAAACCGTGTTTCTTGAATGTGCATTGGGAAATCATATTCATGAATGCGGTTTTCATGACTGGAAGAAAGAGGATGCACGAAATACGGTTTTGTACGCAGAATATAGAAATTACCCCGCATCCAGCGCAGACACAACATCCAATAACCGTTCCCTAAACGATGATATCCACTGTATTGACGGCAGATGCATACCTTATCCACACCGGGCAGAATATGTCTGTGAATTAGATGCCGTACAGGCAGAACATTTTTCCAAAGAGAATGTGCTTTCCGGGGCAGATTACTGGAATCCATGACGTTCTCACAGATGGTTACAGTTCGCTCGTGCCTCGTTCCAGTAACCACAGATGTAGAGAGCTTTGGAACAGCTTGCAGATTATCATTGTCTTCTTTTCAGAAAAATGGTAATATAAAGTTAATATTTCACTGGTGTGTTACCAGCAATCACAAATGCAGATGAAAAAGAACTATACTTGTCAATAACTTGAGGAGGGTATCATACATGGAAGAAAAGATTTATAAAACAATGAGTTCCACAGGTGCTGCAAATCTTGCAATCGGGATCTGCGTTCTTGTTGGCGGAATTGTTTCCGGAATCCTTTTGATCGTAAACGGTGCAAGATTATTAAAACACAAAGGAAAAATTATGTTTTAATGGTATCTTTCCAAAAAGGAGAGAATGTATCCCTTTAAAGGGACACTTTCTCTCCTTTTTTCTTGCAATAAGTCAGCCTATTTTACGAATTCCTCAATCACACAGGAATGTTCCTTTGTCTTCACATCATAATTAATCCCGACAAGCAACAGATTTCCCAGATAATCTTCCAGACTTTGGCAGTATTCTTTCTCTTTGATCTGGCTGATCGCACCGGCTGCGCTCTTATCCCATTTTAATTCGACCACAAGTGCCGGTTTCTCCGGGTATTTTTTTTCTTGGAATATATACCATATCTGCGAATCCTTTTCCCCCTGCCAGTTCACGATGCACAGTATAAAAATTTCTTGCAGCGTATAATGCCAGCGAGATTGTATAGCTTAATGCATTTTCGTCATTATACTGAATATGTGACGTCTCAAAATGAGCCTGTCTGATTCCTTCTGCAACCTGTTCCGGTCTTCTCTGCCAGATGGCATTCAATATGTCTGCGGAATTTTTCAGTGCCTGTGATACTTCTCCCCAGTCAGACACAGACACCGCATTCACATACTCACTTCTTATTTCATTATTTGGAATAAACACACATTTTTCATTCGAGTCATACCCCAGATAGCCTAGATGGATCAACAGTGTCAGGACATCATCCTCGGTGCGGAAAGTCGTCATATCGTTTGTAAAACTGCCCGTATTCACCGGTACTTTTTCCCCGGCGATTATGCTTAACACATCATCTTTCAGTCCGTCAAAGTTCATATCAATGTAAAACTGTAACGCTTCAAATGTTTCTGTCTGATTCCAGTAATTTTCTATTTTTTCAAAACGCATACAGTTCACAACCGATCTCGGACTGTAAATGGATTTCTCTTTTTCAAAGGAATAACCATCATACCAGCTTTTCACCTCTGACATGTCTGCTTTATATTGTCTGCACAATGCTTCTACTTCTGTTTCCGTGAATCCCACATAAGATGCAAGTGGTCCGGGACTGATCATGGAAAATTCATCAAACATATTTAACGCAGAATGCGTCCCATACTTTTTGATTGGCAGAATTCCTGTCATATACGCAAGGTGAATATATCCTTTATCTTTTAGCAGATCTCTCAGAAAATCAAGGTATTTCTCCTGCGCTTCCTTGTCCTGCTTGTATTCCCTGAAAATACAGTCCCATTCATCAATAATCACTACGAACGGAATCTTCTTCTCTCTGTAAATATCCTGCATGGATTCCACAAGGTCTGTATCGTCAAAATAATCCACATCCGGATGCTCTGCTTTCAGTTCCCGGATCACCAGCTTTTTGATCCGGTCGATCAGCTTGTCAACATCACCGGTTCTGCTTAAGAATTCCTGCATATTCAAAAAAATAGTATCGTACTGATTCAAATGCTTTTTAAATCCGCTCTCTTTTGAAATTTCCAATCCTTCAAACAGTTTTTCCGAATCACATTCTCTGCTATAATATGCGGACAACATGTTAGCTGCCATTGATTTTCCAAAACGTCTCGGTCTGCTGACACAGATGTATCTCTGCATTGTGTTGATCACATGGTTACAATACCCGATCAAACCCGTTTTATCCACATAGATCTCGGAATGAACCATCTTATAGAACATGTCATTTCCCGGATTCAGATAATTTCCCATGAAGTCCTCCTGCTTTTCTATTATCGGCTGACGTTCACTATATGTTCCCCGTCACTGCCTGCCCGGCATTGCCTGTCATATTTTCGTTGCTTATTATGTTTATTGTAACGCTTTTGTAAGAAATACAAAAGAGCTTTTAAAATTTCTTTTTCGCATAAATAAGCATATAGATAACTCCAACACCCCAGAACAGAATCGCCACCCCACTTTTTCTCTCTGATTTTTGGTTCATTATAAAGGGTGTAGTGACTATAAGGTCAATGATTTTTGCACAAAATAAAAATATCTGACCGAAAATATAATTTCTCGCCAGATATTTTCATTTATGAAATATTATGTTCCATACAATACTTTTCTACTAACTCTATAAATTCTCCTGCAACTGCAATCTGCCGCTCTGTCTCTTCTTTACTTGCAATATAAAAATCATCATAATCACTGGCATGCCGTATCTCTTCTGCCTCACCGATTTTTCTACCCACTTCTCGCGGAAAAATCTCTGTCTTAACATAATCTTTATGACGTTTAAATGCCCTTCCATCTAATGCATGAACTGCATTTATCGCATGAAAATTGCATAATAGGCTCTGTTATTTGCGCCTTTATATTCACCTGCATTTAATAATATCTTTGCAGACTTCAGATCAGATTTTGCCGTCTCTATACGATATGACACAAGGTCTTTTCTTGTCCCTATCTTCTCATTATACTGCTCCATACAAAACCACTCCCTCCTTGTTCACATTTTCATAAAATGGATAATTAACAACCCATTTTTTTAAAATGGCTCTCACTCTTCGCAATCGGTTTTATATCGATATCATTATCTAAATTGAAATCATAAGTCATATAGGAAAGTTCCTTGCTGTACTTCTTCAAATCTAAATCTGACAAATCTAACAATATCATAATATCTACGTCTGAGTCTGGTCTGAAATCTCCTCTGGCATAGGACCCATACAGAATAATCTTTGATAAATGTGTACCGTATATTTTTTTTATTTCTGAAATATAAGTTTGCAATAATCCGTTCATTTTTTGTGGCATAATTGTTACTCCTTTCCAGAATTATTTCACATTTCTCTCTCTATTATATCCTCTGATTCTTTATTCCACAATATTCTTTACGATTTCTTCCTGATCCCACTCACAATCGCATAAATGCCGGGAATAATACACCGACTACCGGCCAGATGATCCATGTTCTGTCCCAGTCATTAGTTGTAAAGCTCCATGCAAGATAGATGGCTGTGGCAATTAGCCAGTAAACAGTTACCGGGCCAGACATCTTTTTGTTTTCATGTTTTTTCTGTCTGGTGTAATCTTCTTCCTCCAGAAGCTGGTTCATCGCATTCATTTTGGCAGCACTTCGCACAATAAAATAGGTTCCGATTGCAACAAGCGTTAAAAGCATGCATACTGCTGAAACCATGTAAAAATCACTTTCAGATACAGCAAGTGTTCCAAATAAAGGAATCACAGAGCATATGCAGCATGTAATTCCGATGACAAGCTGAGTCACATACAGACTGTGATAAGCATCTCTTTTTCCTTCACCATGCCGCTTACTTCATAGGCAGTCTCTATGTCTTCCTTTTCCATAAATTCATATTTCTTTGTTTTCATACCACAAAGAATAAAAATCGTTACTGCAATTGCAATTAAAACAATCAAAACACAGATTCCTATTCCAGCCGCTACATTTTCACTGATATGATAATCTGGCATCTCACTCATTGCTCCAAGCATTAATAAGACAATTGGAGATAAAATGCACAGCATCGTAGCAAAGGCTGTTTTTCCTGCCGACCAGTCAATGATCTGCAAATATTCATTTGCCATTTCCATTGTAACTTTATGTACGCTCCTGTCGCTCTCGCTTTCATTTTCATGCATCTGTGACGGCGCGTATTCTTCCTCTTCCAGTTCATCTTTGATCAGGTAATCTGTGGTCACTCCAAAAATCTCGCTGAGTTTTAAAATCTTATCCAGATCAGGGATAGACTGCGCACCTTCGTATTTTGAAATCGACTGGCGCGTCACTCCGAGTTTTTCTGCAAGCTCCTCCTGTGACCATCCGTTCTTTTTTCTCAGGTTGATAATTTTTTCTGCTAAGATCATAACTTCCTCCATTTTTTCGTCTTTTCTTTTTCCGGACAATTGCTTTTCGCTTTCAGTTCTCTTTTTCGTGTCCTCGAATTTCTCTGTGTTGTGCCAAGATTGAGCGTCTGTCCTAAGAAAAAACTATCATTTTTTACCATTACACACCAGAAAGCCGCCTCGTCAATTTGTCAACCGATGGTTGCGATGCGCTTGTTTGCGGTATTTTATAGCAAAAAGAGAATCATTTTCAGATTTAACAAAAAATTAACTTAAAAGTAATTTACTTCAAAGTTAATTACGTCATATGTAGTTTGCTAAACGTATTATATCAACCCATAGTCTCCCAGGCACCGTTTCAACCCATCCATCACACCACTGAACACGACTCCATGCTCCGCTGCCTTGCCACAGTCCATCCAAAGATTATGCACCGCAGAACCTTCTTGTACTTGCTGCCTGCTTCCGGTGATACGCAAAAATTCTTTGGTGATCTCATACATAGACTGAGTTGTCTCGCTTCCAAAATTGTAAATTCCACCCGGAAGCTTTATCACACGTTCCATATTCTCGCACACTTCACGCAGATAAGTAATCCCGCGATACTGATGTCCGAAGGTAAGCGTCTCTTTCGCATTGAGGACATTCAATAGATAATTGCCTCTCGGTGAAATGTAGTCATACATCCATTCTGCCCGCAGCAGCACAGAATCCGGCTGTCTGTCCAACACCCGCTGTTCCATTTCCAGTTTATGCGCTCCATAGATATTCGCAGGTTTTGCCTCATCCTCCCGATATGGTCCGTCGCTCTCGCAGCCACGGTACACCTGATCTGAACTGAAACAGATCAGTTTTCTTCCGTCTGATGCTTTCGCCAGATAAACCGGAAGAAGTACATTTGCATAATAGGACTCTTCCGGATTTTTCTCACAGATCCCCACATCCGAAATTGCAGCTGTGTGGATGATCACATCTGCTTCGCTCTCCTCCACGATCTGCCTGATCTGTTTTTCGTTCATTCCCTGAATGGACGGCGCGGCAATTGCTCCTTCTAACTCTTTCATCAGGCGTGTGCCCACAAAGCCGTGTGCTCCGGTAACTAATATTTTCATTTTGTTTTCCTCCTCATTCTTTTTAATGCATCTTCAACTCAAAGTCTTGATTTTCCTCCTCACATAATATCACTCATCGCCCTGTGCAAAATATGCATCGCAGAACCCATTCCATTTTTCTTCATACTCATCATGTTCTAATTTCGTCAGATCATGTGGTGTGTAAATATTTCTTTTTTGTGCTTCTGTCACAAATATTCCAGATAATCTGCCTCTTCCGCTGACCAGAAAGCCAGCACCGTATCCAACCCTTTCTCTGCCGCAACCGCCATCCTCGTGTGTCGTTCGTTATTCTGCTTACATAAAAATCCTCATGTGTCATACATCAACGATAACACATAAGGATTTCCTCTTCAAATTATTTATTTCAGGGAGATTAATGAAAAAAAAGTTTTGCATCACCAATGATGGTGTATCAGATTTTATCGGCACTATGCATACCATCTTTCTAGCAGATTCCCAGATAACTTCCCAGTTTCTCAAACTCTTCCGGATTAATGCAGTTCGGTATTTCCACATCTGCAATCTTTTCCCTGCACTCCTCATAATCCATCCAGCAGACTTCTGCGACTTCCGACTCTTGCAGTTTCAGTTTACCAATATCCACCGGCTGTCTGTATACAAATCATTACTGAACTCATTATCCCGGAATATTTTTCCAGCAAAGTTGTCCCAAACTTCACGAGTGTTGTTCCGAATAGTTCCAGCTGCTCCGGCTGTGCAGACAATCCCAGTTCCTCCTCAAACTCCCGCAGTGCACTCTCCATGACCCCATCTCCGGCACTGATATGCCCGGCAGAAGAGATATCATAGCAGCCGGGGTACGAATCCTTGTTATCGCTCCGCTTCTGAAGCAGTACATCATATCCGCTCTTATCATTTTCCCGCACGATCCAGATATGAACAGTTCCGTGCAGTGCGCCTTCACGATGTGCCACACCGCGTTCTTTTACTACGCCTGTTTTACTTCCATCCTCATTTAAAATATCGAAAAGCTCCAACTCTTTTGCATCCAGAACTGCCTGCTCCAGAATATCCTGCTTATTGTATACAAGCTTTAAAGAAAAGAACTCCTTCTGCTCCTCTAACAGACGGAAGAAAATCCGGTCGCCTTCCCAGAGATTCAATTCCGGAATCTGGTCTTTTTCTACCCATTCCAGCACACCTTCGTTGCAGTCGATTGGTGTTCCCTCGAATCCATCTGCTGTAAAAAGTGACATGTATTCTACGGTATCTTCCCCCAGAACAAAAGTTATAATACCACGATATTGCCAGGAAGTCAGGTATAACCGGTTTCCTCCCAGACTTCCCTTAACATGCATTCTTCCGGGCTTTCTCCCCACTCAAATTTTCCTCCGACACCGATCCATTTATCATGATTAATGTCATTTTCCTTTTTGATCCGGTGAAGCATCAGATATTTGTTATCTTTTTCGATATAACATAAGGTTGTTAATTTGTTCATCTGTGAAAATACCCCTGTCTCTTTTCATTTAATTTTAGCTTATCACTAAACCAGGGGATATTGCAACCTATACGCTGTGAGCACTGCTCATTGCTTACGCATAGTATCTTGCCTGTGCGCTCCAGAGTTCATAGTATTTGCAGTTCGTCTGTTCCACGAGTTCCTCGTGTGTGCCCTGCTGCACGATCCTGCCCCGGTCAAAGACAACAATCTCATCGCAGAACCGGCAGGAAGAAAGCCTGTGGCTTATGTAAACCGCTGTCCGGTCTCCTACGATCTCATTGAAACTGCTGTACACCTCTGCTTCCGCGATCGGGTCTAAGGCGGCAGTCGGTTCATCTAAGATCAGGAATGCCGCGTTCTGGTACAGTGCCCTTGCAAGTGCGATCTTCTGTTCCTCGCCACCGGAGATGTTCACTCCGTCAGCATCACAATCCTTGTAAAGCCAGGTGTCCAACCCCTTTTTCATCCGGTCGGAATGTACATCAAAGCCAGCAAGCTTCAAGCATTCCTGCACCTTGTCTGCATCATACTCTGTAGATGCCGCCACATTCTGACCTAGTGGAAGGGCAAATAGTTTAAAATCCTGAAAGACAACCGAGAATACAGACATATATTCCTTATACTTGTATTTCTTAATGTTGATTCCATTTAACAGGATCTCGCCTTCTGTCGGATCGTAAAGACGGCACAAAAGCTTGATAAACGTTGATTTTCCAGAACCGTTCTCCCCAACGATTGCTAATTTTTCCCCGATACGGAATTTCAGATTGACATGGTCTAACACTTTTCTGTCTGTGCCTGGATAGCAGAAGCTGACATCCTTAAATTCCACTTCGTACTGACAGTCATTTCTTTTTTCCACGGTAAGGCTTCCCTGATACATATCATTCGGTGTATCCAGAAAATCAAGGTTTTCTTTAAAAATTCCCGGTTTGTATTCACTTCACCAATTGCACCCAAAAATTCCTCCAGATTATGGCTTAAAGCCGTCACCGCACCGATATACTGTGTCACAGCACCGATTCCAAATGCACCTCCGTATGCCTTCAGACAGACAAGCAGATACACCAGACCACTGCAGAGCCGTTCTGTCATATTTGCAGCCGCTGCCAGACTCCTACTTTTCCTTTTTCCAGACGATCCATCTCGGTTCCGATTCCCCAGACTTTATTTTTCTCATAAAGTCCCATAGCAGCCGGGATCTGCTCATAAACACGGATATCCTGCTCCCGTTCCCGTTCTCCTGCCATACCTGCCATGAAACTCCAGACACGATTTCCAAAAGTTGCACGCTCCGAAAGCTCTGCAATCATGTTCTGTGCCCGTTCCACAATTCTCGATGCCAAAGTCGTAAATCCCAGTATTCCAGCAAGAAACACAATCGCAAAAAGAGGGCTGTTCATCCACAGAAACGCGCTTTTCACCGCTTTTGCCTGAAAAAAACTCACAGTGAGCATCAATGCTCCGGCAATACCGGCAATTGCCTGCAGCATCCTTTCTAATGTAAAGACAACCATACAAAGCCCCAACCTGTTCCACCTGTTAATTTGTTCAATCTGTAATACCTTATCCTGAATGACGGAATCATCCACTTTTGCAAAATCAAGTGACAACATTTTTTCACTCAGAATCTGTGTTAAATTTGCTGTCATATCGTTTCGCTCTACCGTGTAACGTTTTTAAAATAATGATAAAGGAGCCCTGCCACACTTTCAATTCCAAGTAACAGCAATACCAGATTCCGCAGAATAACCGGGTCTTTCGCGCCCGACAGCTCCGTAATGATCCGTGCAGAAAAATAGATTCCGGCATAAGGAAGCAGCGCACCGGTAACCACATAAAAAAACAGTGATACCAGCATGCCCGGTGATTCCCTCCACCAGTCGAGTAGACTCACACCTCACAATGTAAGCCCCTCACAGAACCGTACGTGCGGCTTTCCCGCATACGGCTCTTCATAATAATATTTACAGTATCAAAACAGGCTGACATATATCTTTGGCAATG
>ENA-OQER01000192-OQER01000192.1-human-gut-metagenome-genome-assembly--contig:-NODE-192-length-34097-cov-2.502149_pt1 | contig 34097 bp, 46 predicted proteins | sample MGYA00242797_ERZ504639 | MGnify/ENA primary metagenome ERZ504639 (study PRJEB26092, sample SAMD00036306) | human gut metagenome | host: Homo sapiens | study: EMG produced TPA metagenomics assembly of... | reverse complement strand
TGAAGAAATCCCGGATGCTATCTTCGTAGTAGATCCGAAAAAGAAAGAATCTGTGTTCAGGAAGCTCATACACTGGGTATCACTCTGATCGGTATTGCAGATACAAACTGTGATCCGGAAGAACTGGATTATGTAATCCCAGGTAATGATGATGCTATCCGTGCCGTAAAACTGATCGTTTCCAAGATGGCAGACGCTGTTATCGAAGCAAATCAGGGTGCAGAAGAAGCAGTAGCTGAAGAAGCTGCAGAAACAGAAGAAGCAGCTGAATAATCAATAGATACAAAGCAAATATACCACTTATTATCCGGAGGAAAATAAAATGGCAGTTACAGCAAAACTGGTAAAAGAGTTAAGAGAGATGACCGGAGCAGGTATGATGGACTGTAAAAAAGCCCTGACTGCTACAGACGGTGATATGGACAAGGCTGTTGAGTTCCTGAGAGAAAAAGGACTGGCAACCGCTCAGAAAAAAGCAGGAAGAATTGCAGCAGAAGGTATCGTAATGCTGAAAGTTTCCGAAGACGGCAAAAAAGCTGTTGCAGTAGAAGTAAATGCTGAGACAGACTTTGTTGCAAAGAATGAAAAGTTCCAGGGATATGTTGCACAGGTTGCAGAACTGGCTCTGAACACAAAAGCAGCAGATATCGATGCATTTATGGAAGAAGAGTGGACATTCAGCGAGTCCGCTACTGTAAAAGAAGAACTGGCTCATCAGATCGCAACCATCGGCGAGAACATGAACATCCGTCGTTTTACACAGGTTACAGAAGAAAACGGTTTCGTAGCTTCTTATACACACATGGGCGGTAAGATCGGTGTTCTGGTTGACGTTGAGACAGACGTTGTAAACGATGCAGTAAAAGAAATGGCTAAAAACGTAGCAATGCAGGTTGCAGCTCTGAAACCGCTGTACACAAACGACAGCGAAGTAAGTGCAGAATACATTGCTCATGAAAAAGAAATCCTGCTGGCTCAGATCATGAACGATCCGAAAGAATCCCAGAAACCGGAAAAGGTTATCCAGGGCATGATCGCAGGCCGTATCAACAAAGAGCTGAAAGAAATCTGTCTGCTGGATCAGGTATATGTAAAAGCAGAAGACGGAAAACAGTCTGTTGGTAAATACGTTCAGGAAGTAGCAAAAGCAAATAACGCAAATATCACAATCAAAGGTTTCGTAAGATTTGAAACAGGCGAAGGTCTGGAGAAAAAAGAAGAAAACTTTGCAGAAGAAGTTGCAAAACAGATGAAATAAATCATAAGTTATCATAACTTGATTTTATAAAAAAAAATTCTATTTTATAACGGGTGAAAACCCACATTATAGAGGAGAAAATCCCTTAAATGTACTATTTTTAGTATGTTTGAGGGATTTTTTTGCTTTCTGAATCCTGAAAATGCAAAATATCTTAAATTCATAAAATATCATAAATTATCACGTCTTATCGTAGAATTTTGGTTTATTTTGGTTTGGTTTGGGAAAATTTTGGTTCAACCAAATTAGATGCGAAGTCTTCCTGTTTCTTTAGTAAGACGAAAATGTAACACAATAATCAGAGCCGATATGAGTTTTCATTCTAAAAAATGTATAAGGAGGAAGAAAGAAATGTGTAAGGTAATTGCAATAGCAAACCAGAAGGGTGGAGTAGGAAAAACTACTACAACAGTTAATTTAGGTATTGGATTAGCAAGAAAGGGAAAAAGGGTTGTGTTAATAGATGCAGACCCACAGGGTAGCATGACAGTAAGTCTTGGAATTGATGAACCAGACAAGATTGAGTATTCATTGGCAAATGTGTTAATGGATGTTGTAAATGAGGAAGAAATCGATTATGCAAAAATAATTTTAAAACATGAAGAAAATATTGATTTTATTCCGGCAAACAGAGAGTTGGCAGGATTAGAGGTTTCTATGGTTAATGTAATGAGCAGGGAATTAGTAATGAAAAGATTTATTTCTAATATAAAAGAAAACTATGACTATATTCTCATTGACTGTATGCCAAGCCTTGGAATGATAACTATTAATGCGCTTGTATGTGCCAATTCAGTACTAATTCCAGTTCAGGCATCGTATTACCGGTAAAAGGATTACAGCAGTTAATAAAGACGATAAGCAGAGTAAGAAGACAGATAAATCCGGAGCTAAAAATAGAAGGTATGGTTATGACAATGGTTGATATGCGTTCTAACTATACAAAGGACATATTAGAGGCATTAGAGAGCACCTACGGAGAAACAATTGGAATATTTGACAGCAGAATACCAATGTCAGTAAGAGCTGCAGAAACAAGTGCTGAGGGAAAGAGTATATATATTCATGATCCAAGGGGAAAGGTGGCAAAAAGTTATGAAGAATTAACAGAGGAGGTGCTTGTACATGAGTAAAGTAAGAGAAAAAATAAAATTAACAAGTTATGATGAATTATTGAAAGTGGAAATAACAGATGGATTAAAAGAAATAGATGTAGATAAATTACATGATTTTAGCAATCATCCATTTAAGGTGTCGGATGATGAAAAGATGGAAGAATTAACAGAGTCAATAAGGGAAAGAGGTGTACTTCTTCCTATATTGGTAAGGAAAACAAATGACGAAGAATACGAGATAATATCGGGACACAGAAGAACTCACGCAGCAAGACTTGCAGGAATTGAAAAGGTGCCGGTTATTATAAGGGAATTAAGTGATGACGATGCCACAATTCTCCACCTTTAAAGACTTGACAGTTGATATATCTGCCATCACTCGAACATTCGTGTTCCGAGGCTTTTTTATGCCCGAATACTGCTTTTTACGGCGGTATTCGAGCAAAGTGTCTGCGTTCTTTGCAAAATTTCTTTTATATTTTTCAAGGTGTACTCGGTCGGAACTCCTATGCCGATGTCATTCGTTCCGATTAAAATCACAAGATTTTTCGGGTTTATGTTCAAGGCGTTACATTCGAGCTTTCCAACAATCTGTCGCTGTCAACGGCAAACAATCCCGCACCGATTGCGCCGCAAAATTCAGGCTTATCGGATATGAAAATTCTTTGTGTTCAACCGCTTTTGACAATCACTTTTTCAAAAACGTGTTTCGGGCAGATGAAATAGTCCCCCTTGGCTTGCAACTAAACCTAAAAATCGCATAATTTTTAAGGCTTTTGCCCTGTTTTGGGCAGAAGCCTTTTTGCATATTTAATAAGATTTTCTTCTTCGTGTAATATTAAATGTGTCGGCTGTAAAAGTAACAAAAATTTAATTGGATTTTCATTGACCCATATAACACCTTACAATATAATAAAAGCAAATATATAGCTTATAAAGGAGGTTCCTTAATGACGAAAAAAATAACCGCAATATTCTTGGCATTGTGCATGGCAATTTCCGTTTTGCCGATGACCATTCAGGCGGCATCAAAGCCCGATATTAAAGTTGGCGACTATGTTAAAATGGGCGCGTATAACAATGCTCAATTCTTTGGCGATGTGTAAGCATTGACAATAACGGACCGCTTATGCTTGCAGACAAAATTGTTGACACCCTTGCATATGATGCCAAAACAAATGACAACAGCAATTCAAAATCACACAGCAGAAGCTATAAGCGTGATGATTACGGTTCTAACTATTGGAAAGACAGCAATATGCGTTCTTGGTTAAATTCGACCGCAGCTGAAGGCAAAGTCGATTGGCTTTGTGGCAACCCTCCGAAAGACGGATATGTAAGCGGTGTGGGAGCGTACAACGAAAAAGCGGGTTTTCTCAACGCTTTTTCAAAATCTGAAATTGCGGCAATGAAAACCGTTACCCAGCGTTCTCTCGTTTCTCATCCCGAATACAACAAGGGCATAGTTGATGGAGACGCAAATTCGGATTTGTTATACTACACCGATATTTCGGAAGCGGTGGCAAACTACGACAGTTCATATTTTGAAACTACAACCGAAAAGGTTTTTCTTCTTGATGTAAAGCAGGCTAATGCCGTGTGGAAAAATCTCAAAGGTTATTATGTTGCGTATAATAATGACGGTATGGCTTGGCCTTATTGGCTTCGCACTCCTGTTACCGATTGCAATCACGATATGCGTTATATCAGTTCATCGGGTCAGGTCGGTCGTTATGCTCCGTGGTATTCCGATTTGGGCGTAAGACCTGCATTTTATCTCGATTCCGAATATTTTGTTACAACTTCCGGCAGCGGCTCACAAAGCAGTCCTTATATCGGCTCTGCTCCAAATAAGCAAGAGGATGATTATACAATTTCGGAACCTGCCGAGGACGCAAATCCCGATTGGAATGTCAGCACCGAGCAAAGCATTCAGCTCACCCTCGGCCCGTGGTATTCAAATGACGGAAAATATTCTAATCCTACCATCTGTTTATACCATCCAAAAAACACGCAGCGACACGGAAAATATGGTTGTTGTCGTTTGCGGCGAGGGATACACAAAAAGTCAGCAGGGCAAATTCATCAATGATGTCAAACGACTTTGGCAGGACGCTATGAAATATGAACCGTATCGCAGTTATGCCGACAGATTCAATGTTTACGCTCTTTGCACAGCTTCCGAATCGACTTTTGACAATGGTGGAAGCACCTTCTTTGATGTTATAGTCGACAAATATAATTCGCCTGTTATTTCTAATAATCTCCACGGAAGTCAGTGGAAAAATCATATTTTTGAGAGATGTATCGGTCCTGAATTTATCGAGAAAATTCACGATGCTCATATCAAAAAGTGTGATCCAAACACAATTCCGTCCGGTTCGGAATATGAGCCTTATTATTATGTTCACGATTATATTGCTCAGTTCGCTATGGTTGTAAACACAAAATCAGATTTCGGCGGTGCTTATAATAACCGTGAATACGGCTTCCATTATTTCATTTCGCCATCAGACAGTTATCGTGCGTCAAAAACTTTTGCACACGAGTTTGGACACGGTTTGCTCGGTCTCGGTGATGAATACAGTAACGGATATTTGCTTGACGATAAGGAACTTAAATCACTCAATCTTTCCTCGGTTGAAGACCCGGAAAAGATAAAATGGCGACAGCTTTTAGGTTTTAGAAACACATATACTTGCCGCAATGCTTACGGCTCAAAAATGCTTGTTTCAAGTTATGAGTGCATAATGAGAGACACAAACTATCAATTCTGTGAGGTTTGCCGTTTGCAGGGCTTCAAGCGAATGTCTCAGCTTGTTAAGTATGTAGACCTTTATGTTGCAACTCCCGAGGTTAAGGAATATACGGGCGCTTATTCAAAGCGTCTGATTTTACCGACCTTGAAACAAGTTCATATTATAATTACACATATAATCGCAATGACCGACTTTTGAGCGGCAACAGCAAAAGCAGATTTAATACTAATATGAACGGTAAAAAAATCGAGCTTAGAACTGTTATTCAAAACATTTCAGATAAAAATGCACGACAATTAAAATTCAAAATGTGGATTAAGCACTCCGACGGAAGCGTTGCGACCGATTCATCGGGGAATCCGCTTCAAACAGTACAAACCTTTGACATTCCTGTTTGGAATGATAAGGCAAATTTCTGGCCGCTCGGTGCTTTGGATCACATCAAAAGCGACTTTAATTCAGGCTTAAAGAGTTGCTCGCTTATTTATCAAATTCCGTCTGATGCACAGCTTAAGAGCGGCGATACCGTGGCATTTCAGGTGCTCGATGAAAACGGAAATGTGCTTGCAGACGACAATACGGAAACACAGCGCTACACAACCGTTTCAATTCAGTATAAATTTGAGGACGGCTCTGAAATTCCAAACACTGCCGGCGGAACATTTACCGTCCATACGGCACAAAGCTTGATTTAACACCGGCAAAAACACTTTATGATTATGAATTTATAAAGGTTGACGCTTGAATAAGCCTATTGTTTCGGACGGAACGGTTGTTACATATTATTACAAAAATAAAAACGAAGAACACACTCACAATCTGACTTTGGTTGCTGCGAAAGCTGCCACCTGCACTACTGCGGGCAATTCCGCATACTACACCTGCGATGGCTGTGACAAGTGGTTCGCAGATGCAACAGGATCGGTAGAAATTACCGATAAAACCAGTGTGAAGATTCCGACTCCCGGACATACCGCAGGCACAGAATGGAAGTCTGATGATACTAACCACTGGCATGAATGTTCTCGTTGCCACGACAAAAAGGACGAAGCGGCTCACAGCACCAGCGAGTGGATCATTGACACGGCAGCTACCGAAACCGCAGAAGGCGCTAAGCATAAGGAATGCACCGTCTGCAAGAAGGTTCTTGAAACCGCAACGATCCCCGCAACAGGCAGCAGCCATACCAATAGCTACGGCGTATACGTTGGAATGACATATACGGCAGGAAATTTAATATACCAGATTACATCAATTGATACTGCAACAGTAGGACAATCAAAGGTTATTGGTGTAGTAGCTGCTAAAAAGAATAAAATAAAGAAAGTTACAATTCCGGACAGAGCAGATTGTAAGGGATATAGATTAAATGTAACAACAATTGGTAACAATGCGTTTGCCGGCTGCAAGGCCCTTGAGAAGCTTACAATAGGTAACAAGGTAACTGTTATCGGAAAAAATGCATTTAAGAACTGCTCAAAACTTGAAACAGTAGTAATTGGAAAAGCAGTTAAGACAATAAGTTCTAAGGCATTTATAGGAGATAACAAGATTAAGAAGATTACATTCAAAGGTGACAAACTTAAGACTGTAAAGAAGAATGCATTTAGCAAGAAAGCAAAGAAAAATATTAAGTCTAAGAAGACTAAACTTAAAGGAAATAAGAAAGCCATTAAGTTGTTTAAGAAGAAACTTAAAATTAAATAATTAAAAAGTAATTAAAGAGGCTAGCTTTTCAAGAGTTGGACATGTCATGTATGTCTTGTATTCTGCGAAAAGGTAGCTCTAATAAGTTTATTAAGAGGGAGATAGTGTGAAAGAAGTAGAAACAAGCCATAAATTGGCACACTTGAATAAGCTGTCTAAGGCAGGCAACTTTTTTGAAGTGTTATAGAGTTAAAAAAATAGATTACAAAACATATATTGAGCATGATGGAAAAAAGTTAGCAGTTTTAGAGTCAAAAATTTATTTACAGATATCAAATGGAAAAGAAACGGTTACTTTGTACCGTGCTGCAAAGATGGAAAATAGAAAATCCAAATTAATTACTGTATATTATGCAGAGTTAGATAAGATAGGGGAAGCAACTCGGGTTTACGACACATATGTTCATATGAAAAATTCAGCAGTTAATGAACAGGGATTTCATAGTTTTCTGGAAAAATTTCTGAATATTAAGTTACCTAAAGTGCCAACAACAGATGGAAATCAAAGAAAATTATACCTGCAATTGATATTCTCATGTATGTTTATAGAACAAAAACACGGTTGGGGAGACTTATTTTCAGGTATGCCAATATTAGGAATCAAAGATGCAAAAAAAAAGAGTATTAGAATTTGTTATGAATTTAGATACATTGAATAATGAAAAGAAAAAAGAGGAACTGAAAACAAAAGAAACAAAAATAAAAAAAGATTGGGAAAAAAGTGGTAAATGATATTGTTACCGCATGTTTTAAAGAGAATTGATGATGTTATTGGGGTGCGATGAACCAAGTGCATTAACTGAAATCGACTTGAAATGGAATACAGATTTAAAAAATAAGAAAATAATATTAGAAGAATATAGAAGAATTAAAAAAAGGATATTCGCAAATTGAATGCGTAAAACCAAAAGTGGTTGATAATTTTGATAAGTTACAAGAGGAATTAAATAAAACAGAAAATGATATAGCATCATACGAGGAAGACGTAAAGTGGTTGCGAGATCATATTATAAATGAAAAGGCGATGATTGAAACTTTAAATAATAACCTAGAAATTATTAATAATGATTTACGAAATAATAAGGATGCAGCTAAACTTCGAGAGTTAGTTTATTATCAGTGAAGAGTGTGAAAAAGATTACTAAATCTCGTACTATTTTCATACCCCTTTTCGTATTATCCTCGATTTTAAATTACCCCAGAAAATTTTACAATAAGCGCATAGTCATTGAGGTACCAACCCAAGGTTTAGCTTACAAATACATAGAACAGGTTTCTACTATATTAATAGTGAATCTGCACTGCACCGTGATTAGTGCGGCTTTGTGGTAAGAGTAGTATTATAGCGAGGCAGATTTATACTGGCGACGGTCAGAGAAAAAAGGAACAACTATCGTGTAGGAGATTTAATAAGGCGTTTCTCTGTTGTGAAAACAGTCGATAGGCATTCAGAGTGATGACTATGTAGATGTAAGTTACCATTTATAACAAATATTATTTTAAAGAAGGTAACAGAATGAAATATGACAAAATAGAAACAGGAGTTAATTTAAGACAGTTAAGAATAGAAAATAAATTGTCACCGGGAGAAGTAAGTGACATAGTTGATAAAAGCGAATCACACATAATGCAGCTTGAAAGAGGAAGCAGAAACCTTACAGTGGAAATGCTTTGTAAGTTTGCAGATGTGTATAATACTGATCCAAATACAATACTTGGAATTAGCTCACAGAGAATGGTTGTAATGATTGATAAATTAAAATCATTGCCAACTGATACAAGTGAACAGCTAATAGGTACATTTATTTCTGTCATTGATAACTTAGGAGTACTTGCAGGAGGTGGAAAATAATGTTTAATATGCAAAATGACGAGCAGTCAGCAGTAATGAATCTCGATGAGGTTTGTACATATTTGCGTATTGGAAAAACAAATGCAAGAGCCTTTTTAAAAGAACATGAACACGACTTTGTAATACATATCGGAAATCGGAGTTATGTTGTTAAGAAACTGTTGGATGAATGGCTTATTAAAGAGGCGAAAAGATAATAAAAATTGATTGAGTCGATATGCGAAGTTTGCTATAATCTTTTTATAGATGAAAACCATATCGGCTCATAGTTTTTAAAAGGAGTTTAGATATGAGTAAAGTAATCGAGAAAACGACAGAAAAGCTTCCAAAGTATGTGAGAAGATTAACCGGAGGAACTTATGAAGCTAGAAAAATGATAAATGGAAGGACGATAAGAGTGTCCGGAAAGAACCTTACGGAAGTTATGCTGGAGTTTGAATTTAAAATAAAGTGTATGGACAATCCTTATCTTGAAGGAGCAAGAATTACATTGGACGAATGGTTTGATACATGGTTTAAAACATATAAGGAGCCAAATATTTGTCAGAATTCCATTTACCCAATGAGAAACAAATATAATTCCACATTTGGAAAAAAGATTGGAAACATGTATTTGGCAGACATCAGAAACATTCACATTCAGAAAACTTTGAAAGAGTTAAGTGATGAAGGAAAAGCAGCATCCACATTAAGGGAAGCACTTGGACGTGTAAGGGAATGTTTGGAGTCAGCAAAAAATAACAGATACATTCAGGACAATCCTTGCTTTGACATCATAGTACCGTGGAAAAGAACCACAAGCAAAAGAAGATTTTTAACTGTAAAAGAGCAAAATGATTTCTTGGAATCAGTAAGGACAAATCAGTCTTACTTTTATCCAATGATTAAGATAATGCTTCAGACAGGCTTGCGAGTTTCAGAAGTCGGAGGATTGAGATGGGGTGACATTGATTTCAAGAACAAGGTAATTCATGTTCAAAGAGCGTTAACGTGCAATTATGAATATGGAAAGAAAGTAATGAGAATGTCACCAACAAAGACACAGAATTCGGTAAGGGAAATTCCTTTATGGGTGATGTGGAGGAACAGTGATTAATCAGAAAAAACAACAGGACCAGACAAAGGAGAATCTTGGAGAAAGATATCGTAGTGAAGAAGGTGAGTTTACAGATTTGGTATTCACCACTTCAATGGGAAGCCCAATGATAAGGCATAATGCTCAAAAAATCATAACTAGAGCAGTTAAGGCTTATAACCTTGAAGAAGGTGCAAGAGCAGTGCAGGAAAACAGAGTTCCTGTTTACATGGAACCGGTAAGCCTCATGCATTAAGAAGAACATTTTGCACCAGATGCTTTGAGGCAGGCATTAATCCGAAAGTTGTACAGTCAGTAATGGGACATGCAACATATTCTACAACCATAGACATATATACAGAAGTTATGGGAGAGATGAAAGAATCGGAATTGGCAAAGTTTACGCTGGATGTAAACACAAAAGATATAATAAACCAAAATTGAAAAAGCAAACCAAAAATTTGAATAATGTGATACAATAAAAGAGAAAGTTTCATATTTGATTTGTTAGAAAGAAACAGCAAATTTGGTTTAAGAAGAATTTAAGCTATATTTGGAATGCTAAAATAGTGTTGTAAAATAGTCGATTTTATAAAAAAACGTGGTAAATAATACCATAAGTTATCAGATAATAAAGATACATCTTTAGAGAAGTTGCAAAACAGATGCAGTAATTGTCTGGACGGCAAGAATGCCAGAGGCATTCTTGAATGAATTAAGATTTACAGAGACTCTGAAAACCTTATAAACACTTTATTTTCTGGTGTTATGAGGTTTTAAGAGTCTTTTTGTATGAAAAAAACGAAATAGTGAAAAAACGCAGAACAATATGAAACAGGAAAGGATGCTGTTTTTTAGCCTCCTATAGATTTTAAAGATTTTCCGTTATATACGCAAGTTGTTTCCTTTCCGGGAATGATAGTTACCATATAACCATCCTTGCCAAAGTTGATTGCAATAACTTTCCATCTGTCGTATGAAAAATTTGAAGTAATACAGCATTAGAACTCGGATTTCGACCAAAATAATCGCGAAATGTTGTATTCCATGTACTTTTGCCGGAAGGTACAGTGAAAAGGTAACGGGCATTAGACTTATCAGCACTATCCAGATATGATAATACTTGTCGGGTGATTCGTCTGCTCGATGTATTAACTTCTGTCTGATCATTGGGATTGATTTGTACTGCGTTCAAAGCAGCATTCGTTATTCTGCCCAGATTACTTATCCTTGCCGTCTATATCCGTTGCAAAGCGACATGGAGGTTTGATCGGATCGGGATTTGTGAAACTTTCAGGATATACAGCATAGCATTCTGATAAAGCTGCCTGAGAAGCTTTCCAGACATCTGTGGCCTCAGTTATAATTGCTTTTTCTTTCGCTTTTCGTATGTATCCGGTTAAAGATGGAATCAGTAGCGAGGCAAGAATGACAAGAATTGTCAGAACAACAATAAGCTCTACTAATGTGAATCCGTGTTTTTGGGTTTAATTTTCATCGTCTTCTTTCTATAATAATTCAAGTCGAACGCACGTGAGACTTGGTGCGTGATTCTGTCAGCGAAAGCTGACATATTCTTCTCAGAATCACTGCACATTCTCGCGGAGCGTTATCTCAGTCAGAGATTGTACTCCCACTGAGAAAGACTTGTTATTACTCACCACTTGCAGAAGTGGGAGTCTTCTCGACTGAGATAAAATACTATAAATGAACAAATACCTAATTTTATTACCAGCCAGCACCACAGGACAAGCGTTGCTTATTTCCAGCAATGGAATCACACTGAACTATGCAGTCATACTGTATGATAAGACAAAATCAAAAAGTCAAGCGGATATTCGCAATCCGCTTTGCTACTTGCTCATAACAATAACTGCTCCGCAGTTATCAGAAGGAGCTTGCACTCCTCCTGATACAAGCAAGTCCTCACCCACTGCTTATTGCTTTTCGCAACTCTGCAGGGAACTTACTTAATTCAGTTAAATATCACAGAACATAAATCTCATATCAGGGAACAGGCCCGCTATGCGGGCCGCCTTTCCGTCCGCCCTCATCCATCGGCTCAGTTGAATTCCCGATACAGTCGAATCCATCGCCCCATCAATAACGTATCACACACCACAACGTACGCTCCAAAAAGCGTGCCCGGAAAGGGGGAGCGCGAGGAGGAAAAACGGGCTTCGCAACTTTGAGTTCGTCTTCCCTCAAATTTCCGCCGGGAAACAATTCCCGGATTCCCCACGCGGTATCACAGCGGTATATATTCATACATTAAAGTGTAACACTTTCAATCATTAAACCCATGTATAAGTATACCATCCCGCCATGAAATGTCAACCACCTTTCCCCAAAAACAAAAATCTCCCCAAAAAACCTAAGAACAAAAAAGACAAAAATAAAAAGAATATATAAAAAAGACCAGACGCACATCCAAACAGACATACGTCCAGCCATTTTAATTACAATTTACAATTGCCCCGAAGAGCTCAATCCAGCTCTTCATCTACATACTTCTGAATGTTAGAAGCATTCACATACTTCTTAACCTGTGCCCCGTCAGTGATCACAAGTGTAGGCGCCTGACGATCCCATACTGCTTGACAAGCTCGGGATTCTGCTCAGCATCGATGATCTCCAGTTCTTCTCCTTCAAGCATTTTCTTTGCCATACGGCAGTTCGGACAGGTGCTGGTCGTAAAAAGATATTTATGAGATTCCACAGGCTGGATCTCCACCTCGTCACCCTTCATGGTCATCACACTGGTGTGGACCTTTTTCAGCTGGGAATGGGTAATATCATAGAGGGTACGATTCTTGTACTCCTGGGTCTTACCATCATTCCAGTTCTGTACAGGACGGTAATATCCTGTGATACGGCTGTAAACCTCAGCCTTCTTTCCACATTTCGGACAGGTGAAATGCTCGCCGCTGATGTAGCCGTGCTCCTGACATACGGAATAGGTCGGTGAGATAGTGTAATAGGGCAGGCGATAATTCTCTGCAATCTTACGTACCAGAGCTGCCGCTGCCTTCCAGTCTGGAAGCTTCTCCCCAAGGAATGCATGGAATACGGTTCCTGAAGTATACAGAGTCTGCAGATCGTCCTGAATATCCAGTGCGTCAAAAATATCCGCAGTGTAATCAACCGGCAGATGAGAACTATTTGTGTAATACGGGGTGTCGCCCTCTTTTCCTGCTGTTTTGATATCCGGATAACGACTTCTGTCGTGTTTGGCAAGACGGTATGCAGTGGACTCTGCCGGTGTTGCCTCCAGGTTGAAAAGCTCTCCCGGATACTGCTCCTGATAGTCTGAAAGACGGTTTCTCATATGCTCCAGAACCTCTTTTGTAAACTTCTGGGTTTCCGGATCTGTCATGTCTTTTTTCAGCCAGCAGGCATTTAAGCCCGCTTCGTTCATTCCCACAAGACCGATGGTGGAAAAATGGTTGTTAAAGCTTCCAAGATATCTCTTCGTGTACGGATACAGTCCCTCATCCAGAAGCCTGCTGATCACATCTCTCTTGATATGAAGAGATCTTGCGGAGATATCCATCATGTGGTCCAGGCGCTGATAAAATTCCTTCGGCGTTCTGGAAAGATATGCGATACGCGGCATATTGATGGTAACACGCCTACAGAGCCTGTGCTCTCACCGGAGCCAAAGAATCCACCGCTCTTTTTACGGAGCTCACGAAGATCCAGACGGAGGCGGCAGCACATGCTGCGGATGTCGCTTGGCTTCATATCACTGTTGATATAATTGGAAAAATACGGAGTACCGTACTTGGAAGTCATCTCAAAAGAAGACGGTTGTTCTCGGTATCAGACCAGTCAAATTCCTTTGTGATGGAATAGGTCGGGATCGGATACTGGAATCCACGTCCGTTGGCATCTCCCTCGATCATGGTCTCGATAAATGCCTTGTTGACCATATCCATTTCTTTCTTACAGTCCTTATATTTGAAATCCATGTCCTTGCCGCCTACGATAGCCGGAAGCTCTGCAAGGTCGTCCGGAACGGTCCAGTCCAGTGTAATGTTGGAAAACGGTGCCTGAGTACCCCAGCGGCTTGGAGTATTTACGCCATATACAAAGGACTCAATACATTTTTTAACCTCCGGATAGGAAAGGTTGTCTGACTTTACAAAAGGTGCCAGATAAGTATCAAAGGATGAAAATGCCTGTGCGCCTGCCCACTCGTTCTGCATGATACCCAGGAAATTCACCATCTGGTTACAGAGTACACTTAAATGCTTTGCAGGTGCAGAAGTGATCTTACCCTCAATACCGCCAAGTCCCTCTCGGATCAGCTGCTTCAGGGACCAGCCTGCACAGTAACCGGTCAGCATGGACAGATCATGGATATGGATATCTGCATTTCTGTGTGCATCTGCGATCTCGTTGTCATAGATCTCAGACAGCCAGTAGTTTGCGGTAACTGCTCCGGAGTTGCTTAAGATCAGACCTCCTACAGAATAAGTAACCGTTGAGTTCTCCTTTACACGCCAGTCCTCAACCTTTACATAGCTGTTTACGATCTCTTTATAGTCAAGGATGGTAGATTTCATATTGCGGATCTTCTCACGCTGCTTCCGATAAAGGATATACGCCTTGGCAACATCAGAATATCCGGCCTGGATCAGTACGTTCTCCACACTGTCCTGGATATCCTCAACAGAAATCCGGTTGTTCTCGATCTTATTCTGAAAATCCGCTGTAACACGAAGTCCCAGAAGATCGATCATATCCGAACTGTAATTCTTGCCTTTGGCATCAAATGCCTTGTCAATTGCCGCGGTGATCTTCCCCATTTTGAATTCGTCTAATTCACCGTCTCTTTTTACTACCTGAAACATAAGAAAATGCCTCCCTCATGCATTTATTTATAAGCGGATATTCCATTCCGCCTCACTTGCCTGCTTACGAACACACTCCGTTTCACGATCTGTGTTCAAAGCGCTGTAGGCTTATTGTATCAGACACGCCTCTTTGCGTCAACATAAAAAGCACCATATATAGTGCCCGTTTTGTTCACGGTACTATATATGGTACTGAGTAGATATTTTAACATTATGTGACTTTCGGATAGATTTCCCGCGGAACTCTTGCTTTTACAGCAATCCCGCCTTCGGTATACTCTTCCGAAAGAAGCTGTCCATACTCACGGATCAGCTGTATCTGACCGGCCTCCGAATAAGGAAAAAGCCGTTCCATATAAATCTGTCCTTCTGCTAGGATCTCTGAAAGAAGCTGCTTAAATTCCTCAAGCCCTTCTCCTGTCTGTGCGGAAATCTTCAGCGTATGGTCTGCCCGGAGATCCCGGAAGCTCTCCCCGGAAACACGGTCCTGCTTGTTAAAAAGTGTGATCGTCTTTTTTCCCAGGCACCAAGCTCTTTCAGGGTTTCATATACGATATGCATCTGCATCTCCGCCTGAGGATTGGATGCATCTACCACATGAATGATATAATCCGCATATTTGGCTTCCTCCAGAGTACTCTTGAAGGCTTCCACCAGATTGTGCGGAAGCTTGCGAATAAAGCCTACGGTATCCGTAAGAAGAAGCTGCTGTCCGTCATCCAGCGTCAGAATACGGGTAGTCGGATCCAGTGTGGCAAACAGCTTATCCTCCGAAAGCACCGAGGCGCCTGTCAGTGTATTCAGAAGCGTTGACTTTCCTGCATTGGTATAACCGACAATGGCTGCTGTCTTCAGATTTCCCACAGCTCTTCTGGAACGGATCAGCTCTCTGTGCTTTTCCACCTGGGAAAGCTCCTGCTTCAGTGCGGAAATCCTGTTCCGGATCAGACGACGGTCTGTCTCCAGCTTTTTCTCACCGGGGCCTCTGGTTCCGATTCCTCCTCCAAGTCGCGAAAGAGAAGAACGAAGTCCCACAAGACGTGCAGACCGATAACGAAGCTGTGCAAGCTCTACCTGGATCTTGCCTTCACTTGTGACAGCACGCTTCGCAAAAATGTCAAGGATCAGCAGGGTACGATCCATAACCTTGCACTCCAGCTCCCGTTCCAGATTATTCATCTGGCAGGAGAAAGCTCATCGTCACAGATCACACCATTGGCATCCAGGGCATAGAGAAGACCTTTTACCTCTTCGATCTTGCCTTTTCCGATATAGGTTCCCGGATGTACGGCCTCACGATTCTGAATGATCCTGCCTGCAACCGCCGCACCTGCCGTAGCCGCAAGTTCTCCAAGCTCATCCAGGGATTCCTCCATGTCATCCCCCCGATCTGCCTGAACACCGATCAGGATAACCCTGTCCTGTATTTCCTCAAAATATTCCATATCAGCCCTCCGAAGACGTTCTGGTTTTCAGGAAAGCCCGCTCTTTTTTTGCAGCGGAATCTTCAGGGAACATCTCAATATATTCCTGGACCTTGGTCAGTGCAGTAGCAAAATCCAGCTTTTTCTCATAGGCTACGATCTCATTGAACAGGAGGCTCTGCATCTCGTCTGTGGCAGCTGTCGGAAGGCCTTTTTGTGATGTTATCAAGAGCGGAATCATAATCTCCGCTTCGGATATCGCACAGTGCCAGGCCATTATAGCCCTTGGCGGAATCACCCACTGCGGAAATATACTGCTTGTACATTGCCTTGGCATTTTCCACATCATCCTGGGCAAGATATACCATTCCCAGAAGAAGCAATGCTTCCGTATTATCCTTCTTGGTTGCTTCCAGAAGCTCTTTTTTTGCGTTGCTGTAGTCTTCCATATAATAGTAGACACGGCCTCTGTCACAGTGGTCCTGGGCATCCTTGGCCTCAGAAGAAAGAGCAGCTTCCAGATATCTGGTCCCGTCCGCTTCCATATCCTTGTCCAGATATGCCTCATAGATCTCGATCGCCATATCATAGGTGGAATCTTCTCCATAAGCCTGCTTGAAGTTAGATGCAGCTTCTTCGTAGGAATCCATGGCAAGGGCAACCTTTCCGGTGAGGAAATAACTACCTGCATCCATGGAAAAATCTTCTCCAAGTGTCTGACAGTCTGCCATGGCATCCTCGTATTTTCCAGACTTCAGCTCTGCAGTAGCCCGATAGGACAGGATATCCTTACGAAGGCTTTTGCTTACTTTATCGCAGTTCAGAGCTTCCGTGAAGCTATTCACCGCATCCTCATATTTGCCAAGACGCAGGCTTGCGATACCTGCCCCACGATAGGACTGTGCCAGCTTCACTCCGTTCTGGATAGAGCTCTGGTACTCCTCCAGGGCATACTTGTAGCTTCCCTGGGAAAGATCCTTTCCGGCCTGTTCATATATTTTTGTTTTTTCACTGCCGCAGCCGCCCAGAAGCAAAACTCCTGTAACGGCTGCAAGAATCAATACGGTCTTTGTTTTTTTCATGGAATTCCTTATTCTACAACAAGCCCTTCGGCTCCATCACATCAACAACGCTGTCCACATATTTATGGCAAAGATCATCCGTTCCCGCTTCTACCATAACACGGATCAGCGGCTCTGTACCGCTCTCACGTACCAGGATACGTCCGTCATCGCCAAGTGCCTCCGCAGCTGCCTCAATGGCTGCTTTTACCTTTTCGTTCTCCAGTGCTGTTTTCTTGTCGGAAACACGCACATTCCTGAGAAGCTGCGGATAAACCTTCATCTCCTTTGCAAGGTCACAGAGTGTGGCCTTCTGATCCACACATGCCTCCATGATCATAAGAGAAGTCAGGATCCCGTCACCGGTAGCGGAATAGCGGCTGAAGATGATATCGTCCGACTGTTCACCACCGATACTGTAATTGTTTTCCATCATGTTCTCGGCAACGTATTTGTCACCAACTGCTGTCTGCTCATAGTCGATGCCTTCACGCTCCAGAGACTTGTAAAGACCAAGATTGGACATAACGGTTGTTACAACTGTATTTCCGTTGAGCTGGCCTTTCTCTCTTAAATATTTGCCGCACACATACATGATCTTGTCACCGTCAATGATGTTTCCGCGATGGTCTACGGCGATACAGCGGTCTGCGTCACCATCATATGCAAAACCGATATCCAGACCTTTATCTACCACGAACTGTCTCAGAACTTCAATGTGTGTGGAACCGCAGCCACGGTTGATGTTGGTTCCGTTTGGCTCATTGTTGATCACATAGGTTTTTGCACGAAGTGCGTCAAAAACACTCTTGGCAATGGCGGATGAGCTTCCGTTGGAGCAATCCAGTCCAACCTTGATATTTTTGAAATCATGGCATGGGATAGAGATCAGATGTCCGATATAACGATTTCTTCCGGATGCAAAATCCACAGTACAGCCGATATCTTCTCCGGTTGCCAGCGGAAGTTCCTCGATCTCGCCGTCCAGATATGCCTCAATACGTGCTTCAATATCTGCGGAAATCTTCTGTCCGTTCTCATTAAGGACCTTGATCCCATTATCATTAAACGGATTATGGCTTGCGGAAATCATGATACCGCAGTCAAAATCTTCTGTACGTACCACATAGGATACACTTGGAGTTGTGGTTACATGAAGCAGATATGCATCTGCGCCGGATGCGGTAAGTCCTGCCGCAAGGGCATACTCAAACATGTAGCTGCTTCTTCTTGTATCCTTGCCGATCACGATCTTCGCCTTGTGATCTCTGCCGTAATACCAGCCGAGATAACGTCCCACGCGAAATGCATGATCTGCCGTAAGTTTTACATTTGCTTCACCACGAAAACCATCTGTTCCGAAATATTTACCCATAATGTTCTCCTTTATTACTGATACAGTCCTTCCGGATAAACGCCGTCATCTGTAAGCTTTTTGAATGCAGCCTGTACAGATGCCTTATCCTCCTGATAAGTAACACCGAACCACTCGTCCTTTGTCTCAAGAACATCTACCGCTGCTTTTCCGGAATGGATCAGCTGGTCGATAAGCTCAGGAAGAAGATACTCTTTTTTGATGTCTCCCTCTTTGATCCCACCAAGGAACTCAACGAAGCCTTTCTCAAGGATCTCCATAAATTCCGGTGTCAGTCCCCACATATTCATGGAAACAAGGCTCTTTGTATCCAGCGTTTCTGCTGTACCATCGTCATTTCTTGTCTCTGCGCCGTCTGCTGTCTTGAAGATGTTATGTGTCTCTGTAACGCCCACAAGCTTGCCGCCCTCAATATGGCACACTCCTCTTGTGACGCTTCCGTTATCACTTAATGTATTTCCAAGGCGGAAACCTGCCATGCAGATGTGCATCGGGCCATCCTGCGGATGATCCTGTACCAGGTAGTCATGCACCTTTACGTAGGCTTCTTTTCCATAGTAGTCATCTGCATTGATAACAGCGAATGGCTCGGAAAGGACTTTCTTTGCTGCCAGCACAGCGTGTCCGGTTCCCCATGGTTTGGTACGGTCTGCCGGTTTTGTAAAATCGCCCGGAAGATCATCGATCTCCTGGAATGCATAAGCAACTTCTGTAATTTTGGAGATACGATCTCCAATTACCTTTTTGAATTCATCTTCAAGGTCTTTGCGGATGATAAATACGACCTTGTTGAATCCTGCCTCCAGTGCATCATGGATGGAATAGTCCATAATGATCTCGCCTTTCGGGCCTACCGGTGCAAGCTGCTTGATTCCTTTTCCAAAACGACTGCCGATACCGGCTGCCATGATCACCAATGCTGTCTTTTTCATTTTCGTTTCCTCCTGATTTATTATAATTTTTTGAACTCTGTAGCTGTAATCAGCGCTTACTCCTGTTCATTCAGCTTTGTCAGCTTCACTGCCTGGTCTGCTGCGATCAGACTGTCAATGATCTCATCCAGATCTCCGTTAAGGATATTCTCAAGACGATGAAGGGTAAGCTTGATCCTGTGGTCTGTTACACGTCCCTGAGGGAAGTTATAGGTACGGATCTTCTCGGAGCGGTCGCCTGTACCGATCTGACTTCTCCTTGCCTCTGCCTCAGCGTCATGCTGTTTTGCAAGCTCCATCTCATACAGACGGGAACGGAGCACACGAAGTGCTTTATCCTTGTTCTTAAGCTGAGACTTCTCATCCTGGCAGGAAATCACGATTCCTGTAGGGATATGAGTAAGACGTACTGCGGAGTCTGTGGTGTTGACACACTGACCACCGTTTCCGGATGCACGGAACACATCGAATTTACACTCATTGAGATCCAGATGGAAATCAATTTCTTCCGCCTCCGGCATGATCGCTACCGTACAGGTAGAGGTATGGATCCTTCCGCCGGACTCTGTCTCCGGTACTCGCTGTACACGGTGAACACCGCTTTCGTATTTCAGTCTGGAATATGCACCCTCACCTTTGATCATGAAGGTAACCTCCTTGAAGCCGCCGATGCCGTTCTCATTGAGGCTGAGCATCTCGGTTTTCCAGCGGCGGGACTCCGCGTATTTCACATACATACGATAAATCTCTGCTGCAAAAAGTGCTGCCTCATCACCGCCTGCACCTCCACGGATCTCAACGATAACGTTCTTGCTGTCGTTAGGGTCCTTCGGAAGAAGAAGGATCTTCAGCTCATGCTCCAGCTCCTCCACTCTCTTTTTTGCATCGGAAAGCTCTTCCTTCAACATCTCACGCATCTCTTCGTCCTTCTCGCTCTCCAGCATGGAAAGACTGTCCTCGATGGTTTCTTTGTTTTTCTTATATTCTTTATATGCTTCAACGATTGGCTGCAGGTCGCTCTGTTCCTTCATCAACTTCTGAAAATGTGCCGGATCGTCGGTTACTCCCGGTTCTCCCAGCTCATTGAGAAGCTCTTCAAAACGTACCAGCAGATCATCCAGTTTATCAAACATGTATTTCCTCCTGTTTCTGTCCAAGCACCACACGGTCAAGGCCCGGCAGATCCTTTACGATCTGAACCCCGGTAAAACCGGCTGCTTTCATCATTGTACTGACCGCCTCCCCCTGGGTGCAGCCGATCTCATATAGAAGCCATCCGCCCGGTTTCAGGTACCTTCCGGCTTCTGCGGTAATCTTTCTGTAAAAATAAAGCCCGTCTTCCATTCCGTCAAGTGCCTTCCTCGGATCATGAAGGCGAACTTCTTCCATCAGTGTTTCAATTTCTCCTGTTGCGATATAAGGCGGGTTTGAAATAAGGATATCATATTTCCCACTATCTTTTCCACCTTTTTCACAAAAATACGGTGCCGAGAACAGATCGCTTTCCACAAAGTCCGCCCGGTTCTCCACCTTTAGAATACCGGCATTCTTTTTTGCCACTTCCAGTGCTTCCGGCGAAACATCCACACCGGTCCCACAGGCATCCTGCCGTTCCAGAAGAAGACTGAGCAGGATGCAGCCGGAGCCGGTACACATATCCAAGATCTCCGGTTTTTCCACATTTCCAAGGTGTTTCAAAGCCTCTTCCACCAGAGTCTCCGTATCCTGTCTCGGGATCAGCACATTTTCGTTTACATAAAACTCATATCCCATAAAAAAGCCTGATGAGTCAGCTGCTGTACAGGAATATGTCCTGCCCTCCTGCCGATCAGCGTAAGATACTCTGCTGCGGTCTCATCAGACACCGATTCGTCTCCATGCGCAAAATAGTATGCCCGATTCTTTCCGGTCTTAAATTCCAGAAGGAGCCAGGCATCCAGCCCGGCTTCTTCCAATCCATTATCTTTCAGTATTGTTGTACCTTTTTTCAGAAGGGACTCAAGAGTCTGCATTTTCTGTCTCCTCTGTCTCATATGGGATGTCCAGGTCAAATTCCTCTTTCAGATAGGCTCTCCAATCAAAAACAGCCTCAACTGCTTTGATGGCTACCTCTGCCATATCTGCAGTAGGCTCCTTTGTGGTGAATTTCTGCATGGCAAGACCTGGTTTACTCATAATGTCCGCAAATTTACTGTCTGTTCTTCCTGCCCACTGGATGATCTCAAAGGAAATCCCCGCAACTACCGGTACCATGAGAAGTCTTCCCAGCAGTCTCACCCAGTAAAACGCACCGCCACAAACACAAAATGCAGCACAATACTTACCAGCATGACCAGAAACAAAAAGCTTGTTCCACAACGCTTATGAAGCCTGGAGCTCTTTAACACATTCTCTACCGTCAGAGGCAGACCGTGCTCCACACATTGATACATTTGTGTTCCGCACCGTGATACATAAATGTCCTCTGGATATCCTTCATTCTGGAGATCAGGAACATATATCCCATAAACAGTGCCAGTTTCACAAAAGCTTCCACTACGGTGACCAGAAATTCCGAAGCACCTGCCCCTCGGATCAGACTGGCCAGTACATACGGAAGGAACATAAAAGCAGCTACAGAAACCACCATGGAGACAGCTACCGTAATGTAAAGAAGCCACTTGAACTGCTTATCCTCTTTGGCTTTCTTTGCAGAACGCTCTGCTTCTGTAAGCTGCTCGTTCTTCCTGGCTGTTTCTTCATCTTCCTCGTCTCCTGCGATCTCCGCAGAATACATCAGGCATTTCGTACCTACCACAAGAGAATCCACAAAGCTTACCACACCGCGATGATCGGTTTCTTCAGAAATGCATGATTTCCAAAGATACATTTATAATCCTCTACCTTCAGCTCGATCTCCTGATCCGGGCGGCGCACTGCAATAGAATATTTGTCCTTGTGACGCATCATGATGCCTTCCATGACCGCCTGTCCGCCAATATTCGATGATCTCATTCATTCTCTCCTGTGCAAATCAAAAATTTTTCAGTTAAAGAAAGGTTGAGATTTCCCAACCTCAACCTTCTCATTTCCTGTATTCGCAATAATTACTTACTCAGGCCGTATTTCTTGTTGAACTTATCGATACGTCCACGAGCCTGTGAAGCCTTCTGCTGTCCTGTGTAGAACGGATGGCATTTGGAACAGATCTCAACATGGATGTCCTCTTTAGTAGAACCTGTTACGAAAGTATTTCCGCAGTTGCAGGTTACAGTTGCCTGATAGTAGTTCGGATGGATTCCTTCTCTCATGATTTTCACCTCTCTATATATTTTAATATTATTCGTATTCAATTGACGAATTCCATTTTAAACAGCTTGCTAAGTATAACATAGCTTTCCCTAAAATGCAAGGACTTTATAAAAATTTCTGTTTCTTTACAGTCTGTACCAGTTCTGCATTGTTCCTGGTTCTGGCAAAGGTATTCAGGATCTGTTCTACTGCCTCATCCGCTTTCATTCCGTTGAGAGCTTTCCGCATAATATAAACCGCTTCCTGTTCATCCTTGCTGAGAAGCAGATCCTCTCTTCTGGTTCCGGATTTCTGGATGTCAATGGCCGGGAATACCCGTTTCTCCTGTAATTTACGATCCAGGACAAGCTCCATATTACCGGTTCCCTTGAACTCTTCATAAATAACATCATCCATCTTGCTTCCGGTATCCACAAGTGCGGTTGCCAGAATCGTCAGGCTTCCGCCCTCGCGCATATTACGAGCTGCGCCAAAAAATCTCTTGGGCATATGGAGAGCCGCCGGGTCAAGACCACCGGATAAGGTTCTTCCGCTTGGCGGGATGATCAGATTATAGGCTCTGGCAAGTCGTGTGATCGAATCCAGAAGAATGATCACATCCTGTTTATGCTCTACAAGACGGCGCGCACGCTCCACAACCATCTCGGAAACTCTCTTATGATGTTCCGGAAGCTCATCAAAGGTAGAATAGATCACTTCCACATTCGGTCCCTGAATCGCCTCTCTGATATCGGTAACCTCCTCAGGGCGCTCATCGATCAGAAGAATGATCAGATGCATATCTCTGTTATTCCTGAGGATAGATTTGGCAACATCTTTCAGAAGGGTTGTCTTACCTGCCTTTGGCGGAGATACGATCATTCCTCGCTGGCCCTTTCCGATAGGACTGATCAGATCCACGATACGCATGGCCGTTTGTGCCGCCTGCACGTTCCATGACAAGTCTCTCATTCGGAAAGATTGGTGTCATATCTTCAAAATTATATCGTCTCTGTCCCTCACTCGGATGGAAACCGTTAATGGAAGATACGTAAAGAAGGGCGCTGAACTTCTCTCCCTGAGTCTTAATGCGGATATTTCCCTGGATGATATCACCGGTCTTTAAATTAAAACGTCGGATCTGGGAAGGAGACACATAAATGTCATTCTCACCCGGCATATAATTCTCGCATCGGATAAAGCCATATCCATCCGGAAGAACCTCAAGGATCCCGTTAGCCTTTTCACCACTGTCCAGCTGGGTAGATTCTGACGGGACATTCCCGTTCTCCCTTACAGATTCCCGGTTATATTCACGATTGTACTCTCTGCGGATATTTGTGTTTCTGTGTTCCTGCTCATTCTTATCACTACGATATTCCTTCCGCTGCTCCTGAAGACCTTCCCCTGCCGGACGGGTACGATATTCTGTTTTTTCCGAATCATAGCTTTTTTCTTTTGCAGTATTTTCTGCCGGTGTACTTTTGTGTACTTCTTCAGAATTTCCTCTGTCGGACTCTTTGGCGTCCTCCTCCAGCATCCGCTCGATCAGTGCCGGTTTTCTCAGAGTAGAAATCCCCTTCATCCCTCTCGCCTTTGCCAGATCCTTCAGCACCGCCAGAGACAATGATTCATACTTTTCTCTCATATTAAATCCTCTATTCTTAAATCTGATAAATTATATATTTGTTGTTTATGGAATCAGATACAACCTGACATGGCTGCACTTTTTTTGAATGAAAGCGTGTTTTCAGCTTATGTTTCATTATACACACCTTATAGAGTCTATTGCAAGAAATATTTATCGACATTTTTTTTATAATTTTCTCACAAAAAAGAAAAAAATCTGCCCGGGAGATATCTCCCGGACAGATCCAACGTTTCTGTATGCTTCTTCTTTAGCTCCAGAACGGTCCGTATATATCCATGACTCTCTGGACACGTTCATCGGTAATTTTATTCAGAGCCTCCACGATCGCTGCATACGTCTTTGGTCTCTGTCTCTTAAGTGTTGACGGGCTTGTTACATACTCAAGCACTGATTCTGCAAAATATTCTGAACTGTTCTGCGTTGCATAGCTTCTGTTGATACCTGTAAATTTGGATTTTTCGCTGTTATAAACTGCAGCAAAAGCACTTGTTCTGTCTACGTTTCCCGCAACAAAAGCAAGGAAATGTCCCAGTTCATGGTAGACTGTCTCATTCTCAAAACGAAGGATGATGCTTCTTGAATGTGCGTTAAAGCAGCCTCCGTAGTTAACAGACGGATCAACCGTTACAGTAAATCCAAGCTTCTTGTAGGCATTGAGCACCCTGCTGTCCATCTTCGGTGCAATGGAAGCAATATTGCTTACTGAATATTTGCTGTCCATGCTGATGTTTTCTACTTCTTTTGTGGAAGCTGCATTCACTTTGCCGGCAGTACCTGCAGCTGCCCTGACTGTTGTGGTCGTCTGAATGGTTGTAGTCACTTTCCGTGTCTGAACGGCTGTTTTTGATTTCTTTGTGTATTTCTGTGTTGTTGCAGTCTTAACTGTCTTTAATGTTTTTACGGTTGTATTTCTGTTTGTTTTCTTTGTGGTCGTACTCTTCTTATTGGTAGTCGGAAGCTTCTTGGTATAAGTCTTGGTCGCCGCTTTTTTCAGCTTAACTTTTTTTCTGGTTGTCTTGGTATTTGAAGTCGTTTTGGTAGTCACCTTCGGTTTGAAGCAAGTGGAGTGTCATCCTCTGTGATGGTAGTTTCCATTACCGGATCTGTAAAATCCGGAAACTCCGGAACCTGTGACGACTGCCAGACATTAAAGCCACCTGCCAGTACAATAACAGCTGCGAGACATCCTGCCAAAGCTTTTTTCCTGCCTGTAAAAATTTTACGAATATCTGTTCTTTTCATATCATTCACACCTTTCTGAAAGCCGACGTTTCAGTTTCCACCTTAAACCGGATTTTAGGCATCAAAAAAGCCGCTTATTCTAACAAAATAAACGGCCGCATTAAAACACATATCCTTGTTCATAGATGTTATCTGAATACGTCATTAAATCGGAATTTAATGCGGCAACCGGCTGTCATAGTCATCCTTCGGACCTTAGACCCATGGCTTTGCGTCCCTGTCTTTCAACAGGTTTGCCCTTATATGTATAGTATATGTTTTTTTCCCTGAAATGTCAACATTTTCCCCTGCATTTTGAGCTCTGCTCCTGTCTTTTTTTCACGGAATCTGCTATACTGTTCAAAAAGAAAGCATGATATAACAGGAGAACGGAAACTATGTCAAAATTTTTACCAGTCCGTCTCTTTTTTGTATGGCTGCTTTTCGGAATCCTGCTGGCAGGCTGTGGAAATTCTCCTTCCTCCGATGAAGAACCTCCGGTATATTCTCCGGCCAGAGTCCTCACCCCGGAGGCCCCCGGCAAAAAAACACTGGGCAGCTCCCCTCTGATCCTGGATATTTCCAATCAGGATCAGGGATATCTGACTGCAGAATCCGATTCCGATGATTCCCGCATGAACATTCAGCTTACCGCTCCCTCCGGTGTGGTCTATTCCTATTTTCTGGAACCAGATGAACAGGCGGTACTTCCTTTTTCCGAAGCTCCGGTGAGTATCTCATCACCTGCTATCAGCAGGTAGATGGAAACCAGTACGCCGCCCTTTACACGGAAACGCTCACAGTAAAGCTTCAGAATGAATTTCTTCCGTTTCTGTATCCAAACCAGTACGTGGACTTTTCTTCCAAAAATGAAGCCTGCAAACTGGCAGCCTCTCTTGTCAAAGAGGACATGACCGACATCGACATCCTGAAAACCTTCTATACATATGTTACCAGTCATATTTCCTACGATTATGACAAAGCCGATTCTGTCGAAGCCGGTTATCTTCCTGATGTAGATGATACTTTAAACACTGGCACAGGGATCTGTTTCGATTACGCCGCACTGACTACTGCAATGCTCCGCAGCCAGGACATTCCCTGCAAGCTTCAGATCGGCTATTCCGGTGATGTGAAGCATGCATGGATCGATGTTTATATCCGTGGCAGAGGCTGGGTGACAAAGGCAGTATCTTTTGACGGAGACACCTGGAAGCTGATGGATCCCACCTTTGACGCCAACAGTGATGGTGATGAAGCGATCCAGGAATATATCGGTGATGAAAGCAATTATACGGTACAGTTCACGCGCTGACCCACTAAAGGAGACATTATTATGAAAAACAAACTGACAGCCCGGGAATTATCCAGTTTCTGCGGGCAGATGGGAATGCTTCTGCATTCCGGCATATCCACAGCTGAAGGACTTCACATCCTCTGTGACGAGAGCAAGACCGATGCAGACCGGCAGATCCTCACACCCCTGATCCGTTCCGTGGAAGAAAACGGTTCTCTTTCCCGGGCTCTTGACGAATCCGGGGTCTTTCCCTCATCCATGACCGCCTATGTCCGGACCGGCGAGGAAACCGGCTGCCTGGATGAGATCATGGAAAGTCTCAGTTCCCACTATGAACAGGAGGAAGAAATCTCCGGACAGATACGGTCTGCCGTCACTTATCCGCTGCTCATGCTTGGCATGATGGCTGTTGTGATCCTGGTCCTTCTGATAAAAGTCCTGCCGGTATTTCAACAGGTATTTAACCAGATGGGAATGGAAATGAACGGGATTTCCCGGGGACTTCTGAATGCAGGCAACGTGATCAGCCGGTATTCTTCTGTTTTTCTGATCCTCGCCGCAGTCCTCATTGGCTGCATCCTGTTTTCAGTCTTACGGAAAAGGCCACAGCCAGCTGCGAAAAATGGCCATCCATCTCCCGTTTTTCCGTGAGATCCGGTTGCCATGGATTACAGTCGTCTGACCCAGGGCCTTTCCCTGGGACTTCGGAGCGGACTTTCCCCGGAAACCAGCCTGGAGCTTACAAAGGATCTGATCTCACAGCCGGTGATACTCGAAAGACTCCGGAAGGCTTCCTCTATCCTGGATAGCGGAGAAACCTTTTCCAGGGCTCTTACAGAATCCGGTCTGTTCGGCGGCATGGAAGGCCGTCTCATCACGATATCCTTCTATTCCGGTTCCAGTGACGAAACCTTCCGCAGGCTTTCCCGGCAGTACACCGAAAGATCCATAGATCTGATTTCTCAGGCAGTCTCTATTGTGGAGCCTACCATCGTGATCCTGCTGTCTCTTCTTGTGGGGCTGGTCCTTTTATCCGTCATGATGCCGCTTCTGGGGATCCTCTCAGATTTTGCAATGTAAGGTGGTGACCGTATGAAACTTTTTGAAAGCCGCAGAACAAAATTTCTCAGAACATTTTTTCTTCTCTTTCCGGCGCTGCTTCTGGTTTTATCCTGCACCTTGTTTGTGGCAGGTGTCAGCAGCACCTCCGACCAGGCTGTGCAAAAAGAACAGAACGCTCTGGAGCAGGCGCTAAAAAACGGCGCTATCCGCACCTATGCCCTCACAGGTACATACCCAGAAAGCCTGTCCCAGCTTCTCTCGGATTATCATATCACTTATGACAAAACCAAATTCGTAGTAGAATATGTTCCTAACGGTTCCAATCTCCTGCCGTCTATCAGTGTAATTGCTCTGTCCGGCAGTGCGAAAGGAGGGAATGCCTCATGAATCACCGGAAGAACACCGGACATTCCGTTTCTTCTCTTTTTTCGCTTCTTCTTTTCGGTGTTTTTGTTCTGTTCCTTATACTGATGCTGCTATTTTCCGCCCGGATTTACCAGCAGACTGTGAAACAGACTGACTCCGATTCCGAGCTTGGGACTGCAGCAACTTATCTGACTACCAAATTCCGGCAGCACGACCGCGGCGATGAGATTTTTTCCGGTTCCCTGGATGATATTCCGGCTCTTTGTTTCCGGGACGATATCAAAGGAAAAGAATATATCACGTATATTTACCTGAAAAATGACAGTCTGATGGAGCTTTTCACTGCAAAAGGCTCTCAGGCCAGCTCTGATGCAGGGACCGTCATCTCACAGCTTTCCGATTTCCGGTTTTCGGAAATGGAAAATGGTTTTTACCACTTTTCCCTGGAAAGTACCACAGGGATCCGCTCGGAATTCCTGCTTCATCGCACTGCCCAAAAGGAGGCATCATGAAAAAATCAAGACATAATTCCGGTACCAGCCTTTTTCTGATGGAAATGATCCTTGCCCTTTTGTTTCTGTCACTTTCCTCAGCTGCCTGCATCCAGATCTTCGCGGCAGCACGGAAAAGCCGGCTCCAGGCAGAACAGTGGAACCAGATCCAGGCTCTCACAACCTCCGTGGGCGAGGTACTGGAAGGCACTGACGGAACCGATGAACAAATCCTCTCTCTGCTTCCGGGGGGCATCAAAAAGGACACCAGCCTGATCTGGTATTATAACCGTAACTGGCAGAGCTGCTCTTCCGGAGAAGCCGCCTGTGAAATGATCCTGGAAACAGATATTTCTTCTTCAGAAAAATCCGGCGAGCTTTCTTTCCGGCAGCTTTCCAACGGCAGTGAGCTTTACCGGATCACCCTGCGTTTTCCTGTTGATGATTACAGAAGGGAGGCTGTACATTGAAACAGAAGCATACGTTTTTTGTAACTGTCGGCATTCCTTCCCTGTTTCTTATCTTCTCTGTACTGTGTCTCTGTGTACTTGCTCTGCTTACTCTTGGAAGCTCCAGATCCAGTCTTAACACAGCCAGACATTCTATGGAACAGACCGAAAATTATTACACCGGCTGCGCAGATGCCACGGAAACCGTTTCAGAAATCCGTGATGATCTGGAGCAATACAGGGAAAAAGCTTCCGATGAGACCGGATATTTTTCATGGTACAAAAGCTTGCGGACACAAGGGACGATCTCAGCTGGGATCCCCACAGCCACACCCTTTCCCTCTCCGTTGGAATTTCCGAGACACAACAGCTTTCTGTAGTGCTTGAGATTTTTTACCCGCATAAAAAAAAGCTCTTCTGCTTATCAGATCCTGCAATGGAACACAGAGCTTACCGGATCCTGGCAACCTGACAACCACCAGAATGTATTTAAAGGAGAATAAACCTATGGATACCTCTATTCCTGAATTTTTGACAGAAGCTGCCAACCGGCGTGTCTCTGATATCTTTATCATCGCCGGCCGCCCCCTGGCAGAAAAAATCGACGGTCATCTTTTGGACCGTGGTGACAGGCTGATGCCTGATCAGACAGAAAATTTACTCCGCACCATTTACGGACTTGCGGAAAACCGCGATATATCCCGTCTTATGGAAACCGGTGATGATGACTTTTCTTTTTCTATTCCCGGTGTTTCCAGATTTCGTGTCAATGCCTACAAGCAGCGTGGTTCCCTGGCTGCCGTGATCCGCGTGATCGCCTTCCGGCTGCCGGATCCTGCAGAACTTTCCATTCCCGATGATGTGATGAACATCTCCGAATATACCCGTGGCATGGTCCTTGTTACCGGTTCTGCCGGAAGCGGCAAATCCACCACCATGGCCTGTCTGATCGACCGGATCAACCATACCCGGGAAGGCCACATCATCACTCTGGAGGATCCTCTGGAATATCTCCACCGCCATGATCGCTGTATCGTCAGCCAGCGCGAGATCTGTACCGACACCGAAAGCTATCTGACTTCTCTTCGTGCCACACTACGCCAGAGCCCGGATGTGATCCTTCTTGGAGAGATGCGTGATCATGAAACCATCCAGACTGCCATGACCGCTGCGGAAACCGGTCATCTTGTCCTTTCCAGCCTGCATACTCTGGGAGCAGCCAACACCATTGAACGCATCATGGACGTGTTTGAGCCATCCCAGCAGCATCAGATCGCCCTCCAGCTTTCCATGGTCCTTCAGGCTGTGATCTCCCAGCAGCTGATCCCGGATGTGGACGGACGCAACATTCCTGTTTTCGAGATCATGCGCCTGACTCCTGCCATCCGCAATATGATCCGCGACAATAAAGTACACCAGATCGAGGCGTGATCTCCACATCCGGTCAGGAGCAGATGCGTTCTATGGACCAGAGCCTTCTGGAATTATATAAAAAAAGGCCGTATCACCAGGGATACAGCTCTGAAATACGCTTTAAACGCTGACATGCTGAAGCGCAGACTTATGTAAGGATCTTCTTTGTATACATCTGCCTGATATGTAAAAGCACATAAAAAAATCCCTTACCAATATCTGATATGTTTCCAGAATACAGAACACATATCATTTTACAGATCCGGTAAGGGATTTCTTTATTTTCAATCCGATTTCGATCAGAAAGACATTCCTTCTCTGCGGTCGGTCAATGCACTACATTTCCTACAATTCCATAAGAAACAATATACATAATGGCACTTGCCATAAAAAGTCCGCACAGGATCGCAATGGAGGATTTTTTGATATCCACCTCAAGAAGAGAGGCGATCAGTGCACCTGTCCAGGCTCCTGTGCCCGGAAGAGGGATTCCCACAAACAGCAAAAGTCCAAGAAATTCATACCTCTTGATCTGGTCACTCTTTCCCATAGCTCTATTTTCCAGCTTTGTGATCAGACCTCTGAACGTCTTTGTTTTTTTCATCCATTTAAAAAATCTGCCGGATAAAAAGCAGGATAAACGGAATCGGAACAATATTTCCCACGATACAGATCGGCAGTGCCTTCGCAGCCGATATCTTCAGCAGAGAGGCTGCCAGAAGACCGCTCGAAGCTCCAGTATCGGATCATAGAAATGATGAACACAGCGCCTCGGGAGAGATAAACTGTGCAAGGTGGTGTGAAAACCATTGTACCAGTACTTCCATAATACCTCCTTAACTGTTATTTCTGCAGATATTCCGTCAGGAATTCCACCAGTTTTTTCATCTCCTCATCGGTACCGATGGTGATACGGAGATGATTGTCGATCCTGTCCTTCGGGAAATATCTTACATAGATATGTTTCTCCCGCAGTGCTATGAAAAGCTCTTTGGCCGGACAGCTCTCATGTGTGGCAAAGATAAAGTTGGATCTGGAATCCTGGAAGGAAAATCCAAGCTTCCTGAGCTCTGCCTTTGTCCACTCTCTTGTTGTAATGATCTTATGGCAGCATTCCTCAAAATATGCCTTATCCTCCATAGATGCCACACCAGCTGCGATAGTAGCACGATCCATGGTATAGGAATTAAAGGAATATTTCACATCATTGAGATATTTGATCAGCTCCGGATTTCCGAAGGCATATCCAATACGCATTCCTGCCAGGGATCTGGACTTGGAGAAGGTCTGCACAACAAGCAGATTATCATATTTTTCGATCAACGGCAGTGCGGATGCTGCTCCGAAATCCACGTACGCCTCATCTACGATCACGATACTCTCCGGATTCTTTGCTACGATCTCCTCGATCTCGGAAAGAGGCATTTCCACGCCGGTCGGTGCATTGGGGTTAGGGAATACGATTCCGCCGTTTTCACGGAAATAATCTTCTTTACGGATATGGAACTCCTCATCTAATACCGGGCGCTCATATGGGATCCTTAAAAGATCTGCCCATACATCATAGAAGGAATAGGTGATATCCGGGAACAGAATCGGCTTCTCTGAATTAAAAAATGTGAGAAAACACATAGCCAGTACGTCATCGGAACCAACGCCTGTAATACCTGATCATCCTTCAGTCCGTAGAACGCGGCAATACTGTGTACCAGGTCTCCTGCTGTCGGATCCGGATAAGTCTCAGGGTATCGGCATCAAGGGCCTTCAGCGCCTTCTCAACACCCGGAGCCGGTGAATATGGATTCTCGTTTGTATTCAGTTTGATCATGTCGCTCTCATTTGGCTGCTCGCCAGGAGTATACGGCACTACTTTTCGTATATTAGCTTCCCATGGTTTCATGCTGTGCTTAACCTCCTATCATATTCTTTTGCTATTGTACTCACTGAGAGGACATTTGTCAAAGGGTAATACCACCTGCCGGGAAACAAAAAGACACCCGTACCGGGTTACAGAGTACGGGTGTCTGATATATTCTTCTTAATGAAGGGCTGTTTTGGTTCGTGTCAGGCGCTTAAGATCAGATACGTGCTACGCCTGTTGCTTTTGCTGCCTCTGCTACTGCTTTTGCGACAGCCGGTCCGACTCTCTTGTCGAATGCCTTCGGAATGATATACTCCGGAGAAAGCTCCTCATCTGTGATCAGATCTGCAAGAGCCTTGGAAGCTGCGATCTTCATCTCATCGTTGATATCACTTGCTCTTACATCAAATGCACCACGGAAGATTCCAGGGAATGCAAGAACGTTGTTGATCTGGTTCGGGAAATCACTTCTTCCTGTGGAGATAACCTTTGCTCCGCCTGCTTTTGCGTCATCCGGGAAGATCTCCGGTATCGGGTTTGCGCATGCGAAGATGATGGCATCTTTGTTCATGGTCTTAACCATCTCTGTTGTAACTGCTCCAGGAGCGGAAACACCGATAAATACATCCGCGCCAACCAGCATCTCTGCAAGAGATCCCTGTTTCTTCTGAAGGTTTGTGAGCTTGCTCATCTCTTCCTTAACCGGGTTCATTCCTTCTGTACGTCCCTCATAGATGGCACCCTTTCTATCGCAGAGTGTAACATCCTTGAAGCCTGCTTTCAGAAGAAGTCTGCAGATAGAGATAGCAGCTGCACCTGCACCGTTCATAACGATACGAACATCCTCTTTCTTCTTTCCGACAACCTTCAGAGCGTTTGTCAGGCCTGCAAGTGTGATAACTGCAGTTCCGTGCTGATCATCGTGGAAGATCGGAATATCACATTTTTCTTTCAGTTTTTTCTCAATCTCAAAGCATCTCGGAGCGGAGATATCCTCAAGGTTAACACCACCGAAGGATCCGGAGATCATGTAAATAGTATTTACGATCTCGTCTACATCATGGCTCTTAATGCAAAGCGGGAATGCGTCTACATCGCCGAATGCCTTGAACAGTACACATTTACCTTCCATTACAGGCATACCTGCTTCCGGTCCGATGTCACCAAGACCAAGAACTGCGGAACCATCTGTTACAACAAGACACATATTCCATCTTCTTGTAAGCTCGTAGGATTTATTGATATCTTTCTGGATCTCAAGGCAAGGCTGAGCTACACCTGGTGTATATGCAAGAGAAAGGTCGTCTTTATTCTCAACCGGCACTCTTGTAACAACCTCGATCTTACCTTTCCAATCTCCGTGCAGTCTTAATGACTCTTTTGCATAATCCATTTTCTTTTCCTCCTTGGATAATTATGATATATTTCATTTCAAAAGGATTACCTGAATTAATAATTACCATCGAAGAATTTACTGTCCTTCGGAAGCTCATAGCCTTCAAAATAAGAACCAAAATCAAGCTTCAGATAACTGCAGAGATCAGCAAGCTCTACCATGGTATTGTCGTTGACCGGAATGCCATTCTCTTTTCTGTCTTT
>ENA-OQER01000191-OQER01000191.1-human-gut-metagenome-genome-assembly--contig:-NODE-191-length-34101-cov-19.383264_pt1 | contig 34101 bp, 33 predicted proteins | sample MGYA00242797_ERZ504639 | MGnify/ENA primary metagenome ERZ504639 (study PRJEB26092, sample SAMD00036306) | human gut metagenome | host: Homo sapiens | study: EMG produced TPA metagenomics assembly of... | reverse complement strand
TCCCATGGCTATTGACCAACAAGGATGAACTCATTCGTTCCTTGATGGACGGTTCTTACCGTCCGAACCCAGTGAAAAGGGTAGAAATACCCAAAGACAATGGCAAGATGCGCCTGTTGGGAATACCTACAGTAGTAGACCGTTTGGTGCAACAAGCCATAAACCAAGTATTGACTCCCATCTATGAGACCCAATTCTCCAAGACGAGCTACGGCTTCCGTCCGAGAAGAGGATGCCATGACGCACTACGGGGAGCGCAAAGGATAATCAACGAAGGCTACAAATATGTAGTAGACCTTGACCTTGAACGCTTCTTCGATACAGTGAACCATAGCAAACTCATAGAAATCCTCAGCCGTACCATTAAAGACGGCAGAGTGGTCAGTCTTATACACAAATATCTCCGAAGTGGTGTAATGAACAAAGGTTTATTTGAAGCGAGCGAGGAAGGAACGCCTCAAGGCGGACCTCTAAGTCCATTGTTGAGTAATATAATGCTCAACGAATTGGATAAAGAACTCGAACGCAGGGGACTACCCTTTGTGCGCTATGCTGATGACTCGATGATATTCAGTAAGTCCAAAAGGGCTGCAATGCGAGTAAAGGAGAGCATAACCCGATTTATAGAGAATGCTCTATATCTCAAAGTCAACAAGGAAAAGACTGTAGTGTCGTATGTGCGAGGAGTGAAATACCTCGGCTACTCCTTTTATGTGATGAAAGGCAAATGCCAACTCACGGTGCATCCAAAATCCAAAGCCAAGATGAAGTCAAGGTTGAAAGAACTGACAAGTCGCAGCAATGGTTGGGGACATGCCAAGAGAAAGCAAAAACTGAAAGAATACATAAAAGGGTGGGTAGGTTATTATCATCTTGCCAATATGAAACGTCTTTTACTTGAAACAGACGAATGGTTAAGACGTAGAATACGCATGTGTATATGGAAATCTTGGAAGAGAGTCAAGACAAAAGTGGCAAACCTCATCAGATGTGGTATTAGTAAACACAAAGCATACGAATGGGGTAATACTCGCAAAGGCTATTGGCGAATAGCTGATAGCTACATACTGCATAGAGCTATAACAAAAGAGCATTTATGTAGGGCAGGGTATGCAACTTTAATGGGGGCGTATCTCGAATGGTACCCAAAATAGGAACCGCCGTATGCCGAACGGCACGTACGGTGGTGTGAGAGGTCGGTAAATACGAAAGTAGGAGATAAACACCTATGATTAGTATTTACCTCCTACTCGATTTATTCTTCCCCTTAAAGTGGAGCGTGAAGATTATATCTTGTCGAGTGCCTGCTTGATGTCGTCGAGGATATCCTCGACATCCTCGATGCCTACGGAGAGGCGGATGAGGTCGGGGGCAACTCCGGCTTCTTTCAACTGCTCGTCAGATAGCTGGCGATGGGTATGGCTGGCAGGATGAAGCACACAGTGCGGGCATCTGCCACATGAGTCACAATATTGATCATGTCGAGTGAGTCCATGAACTTGATGGCCGTCTCGCGGTCGCCCTTCAAGCCAAAGGCGATTACACCACAAGTGCCGTTGGGAAGGTATTTTTGCGCCAGTTCGTGGTAGGCGTCATCCTTCAAGCCGCTGTAGTGAACCCAAGCCACACGCGAGTCATTGTGCAGAAACTCTGCCACCTTTTGCGCATTCTCGCAGTGCTGGCGCATACGCAGATGAAGAGTCTGAAGTCCCAAGTTGAGGATGAAAGAGTTCATAGGGGCAGGTATGCTTCCAAGGTCGCGCATCAACTGGGCTACGAGTTTGGTGGTATAGCCCATCTTGCCGAAGGCCTTTACGTAGGTCAGACCATGATAGCTGTCATCGGGGGTACAGAGACCAGGGAACTTTTCGGCGTGAGCCATCCAGTCGAAGTTGCCACTGTCTACTACTACACCGCCTACTTGTGATGCTGTTCCGTCCATGTATTTAGTAGTGGAGTGGGTAACGATGTCGGCTCCCCATTCGAAAGGACGACAGTTGATTGGTGTGGCGAAGGTGTTGTCCACAATTAGAGGAACACCGTTCTTATGAGCTATACGTGCACATTTCTCTATGTCGAGAACGGCACATCCTGGGTTGCTGATGGTCTCGCCAAAGAACAACTTGGTGTTGGGGCGGAATGCCTTCTGTATTTCTTCCTCGCTGTCGTTGGGATTGACGAAGGTGCATTCTATGCCGAGTTTCTTGAGTGTCACACCAAAGAGGTTGAAGGTTCCACCATAAATCTCGTTGGAGGTAACGATATGGTCGCCTGCCTCGCAGATGTTGAATACAGCATAGAAGTTGGCAGCCTGACCGCTACTTGTCAATACAGCTCCCACACCGCCTTCGAGCTGTGCTATTTTCTTGGCTACAGCATCGTTGGTGGGATTTTGGAGTCGGGTATAGAAATATCCTTCTTTCTTCAGGTCGAAGAGCATGGCCATCTCTTCAGAATTGTCGTACTTGAATGTGGTACTCTGAATGATGGGCACTTCGATAGGTTCTCCATTCTTTGGCTCATAGCCTCCCTGTACACAGATGGAGCTGCACGTAATTTCTTTTCCATTGTCGGTTGTATTTTTATATTTAAGTTTTCTTTGAGTGAAATTGAGTTTCGCTCATATCTCTTGATTTGGCAGAAATGGCACTCTCCCTATATTGTTGTACTTGTGGTGCAGTGGCTTCCTGTCGTTTTTTTCCTTTATTGTGTGCAAAGGTACTTATTTTTTTTGATATTCAGATACTTTTTTGTACTTTTGCATCCGAATTCAAAACTAACAGCAATTAGTTATATCAAATAGAACGATGAAGATAGGTTTCGATAACGAGAAGTATCTGAAAATTCAATCAGAGCACATTAAAGAGAGAATCTCACAGTTTGACGGAAAACTTTACCTCGAATTGGGTGGTAAACTTTTCGACGACCACCACGCCAGCCGCGTTTTGCCAGGCTTTCAGCCAGACAGCAAGTTGCGTATGTTTCAGAAAATCAGCGACAGCATAGAGATAGTGATAGTTATCAGTGCTGCCGACATTGAGAAGAACAAGAAACGTGCCGACTTGGGTATTACCTATGATGAAGATGTACTTCGTCTGCGTGGCGAGTTCCAGCATCGAGGTTTCATGGTAGGTTCAGTAGTCATCACTCATTACAATGGTCAGCCTGCAGCCATCGCTTTCAAGCAGCGCTTAGAGCGTGAGGGCATCAAGACTTATTGTCATTACCTGATAGAAGGTTATCCACATAATGTGAAGTTGATTGCCTCGGACGAGGGATTCGGACAGAACGACTATGTGGAGACAGATCGACCATTGGTTATTGTGACTGCTCCAGGTCCTGGCAGTGGCAAGATGGCAGTCTGCCTCAGCCAGTTGTATAATGAGAACAAGCGTGGCGTGCGTGCCGGTTATGCCAAGTTTGAGACTTTCCCAGTATGGAATCTGCCATTGAAACATCCTGTCAATATCGCTTATGAGGCTGCAACTGCGACCTCAATGACGTGAACATGATAGACCCCTTCCATTTAGAGGCCTACAACAAGATAGCCATCAACTATAACCGCGATGTGGAGATTTATCCTGTGCTCAATGCACTCTTCGAAGGTATCTATGGCAGCAATCCATATAAGTCGCCCACAGATATGGGTGTCAATATGGTGGGCTTCTGCATCTCTGATGATGAGGTTTGCTGTGAGGCATCCAAGGATGAGATAGTACGTAGATATTATGCAGCCACCAACAAGATGGCAGCTGGAGCCTGCAATGACGCGGAAATCAGCAAGATACAGATGCTCTTCAACCAGGCTAAGATTACTACCGATTATCGTAAGGTGACTGTGGCTGCCAAGAATCACAAGCAGGAAACTGGACATACATCGGCTGCTATAGAACTGGAAGACGGTACCATCATCTGTGGTCACAGCAGCGAACTGCTTGGCTGTAGTGCTGCCTTGCTGCTGAATGTTACCAAGCATTTAGGTAATATCGACCATCAACTGAAACTTATTCCTCAGTCAATGATAGAGCCTATTCAGCATACCAAGGTAAATTATCTCGGTGGCCATAATCCACGACTTCATACCGACGAGGTACTTGTGGCACTCTCTGTTCTTTCCGAGAACGATGAGAACTGTCGTGTGGCTTTACAGCAGTTGCCTAAGTTGCGTGGCTGTCAGGCTCACTGCACTGTGATGTTGAGTGATGTAGACCAGCGTATCTTTAAGAAACTCGGTGTCAATATCACTTGCGAGCCCGTACTGAAGAAATAGTACTTAACAAAGTAAAGATAAAAAAGCCTGAGAAATATGCTTGCATGATGCTTGACATTTTCTCAGGCTTTTTCGTTATAGAATAGTAGGCGCCTATTGAAGTCTTTGTGGAATTTAATAGAAGTAGTTATCTCACATTATATAACGTGTTAATTCCATTTTTTGAGGAAACTTATTCCTTGGTTGTAGGCATTCCCAATCTTTTCCAGTTGAGGATTCCTCCTTCCATATCAAACACCTTGAAGCCCTGCTTCTTCATTTTTATACAGGCGTTGTGGCTACGCTTGCCGCTTCGGCAGTATACATAATAGGTGTGCGACTTGTCGAGCTGTTTGATACCCGCATCGAAGACCTCGCTATTGAGGAAGTCGAGTTGCCGGGCTCCAGCCAAATGCTCTTCTTTGTATTCTTCGGGTGTGCGTACATCGAGAATAATGGCTGTTGTATCGGCTTTAGCCTGTTCGATAAAGTCCTTGGGTGACAAAACGTTGATGCCATCCGACTGGGCAGAGCAGCCTGTAGTTCCAAAACTGATGGCTGTCAACAATGATAATAATATTTTCTTCATTTCTTATTCTGTTTTATTTATATTCTGTTTTTGATGTATGTGGTCTGTGAGTGCAGTAGCATACCTTTTCGGGAGTAAACTATGAAATATTATTGCTTTTTGGGAATTCCATAAGAACAAGTAACATGAAGATATAATTTGAAATCAATCTCTATTCATGCTCGATTTCCTTCTATTCCTCTGGCTCTTGATGTTTCATCAGCGTTCCTAATTCTCTGACTTTTTTCTCAAACTCATTTCTGTCATTGATTGCGCCATTGCGTAGTTTTGCCCTATAATTATATATGGTGTTGACTGCATAGTGTAGGAATTCTGCAATCTTTGTACTATCGTCGATGCCCAGACGAATGAGTGCAAATACTCTTACTATGGCTGAGAGTTTGTTAGGGGAGGATAGATGAATTTGGCATTCTTCCTTCAGCAGTCCATTCAAATCCTCCACGAAGTTGGGGAAGAGGTTTAGGAATACCTTGTCGAAATTGGCGTATAGTTCTTCAAGTTCTTGCTCCTTGACCTCTGAACTCTTAGTCATAGAGTAGAGTTCGTTGTACTGTTTGTTTTTTAGCATCTTATTGACATTGAGGCGCATTTTGTCCAGTTTATCGATGTAGTGTGAACAAGCCCCCAGGAACTGGCCTATATATTCTTCCTTAACCCCATTCGACTCATTGAGTTTGTCGTTGGATGCTTTTAGCATACCATTGGTGGAAGATAGTTTGTTGTTGAGTTCTTCTAATTGAGTATTGGTTTTCTTCAGTTCGTTTCTTGCATTCGACAGATACGATTTCTGCTTGTTGACATAGAATGTCAATAAAGCCAATGCAATGACCAAAAGACTCACACATATAATGGCAAAGATGAGACGATGGTTGGCCTTTTTGAGTTCTGCCTGATAGTTGTGGTCTATGGTGCCAAGCACTGGAGATATCTGCCAACTGCGTATGCGAGTACAGAATCTCTTGTTGGCGTTCCACGAAAAGTTGATGTATTTGTATGAGCGTTCCACATCTTTTTCCTTGCTGAGTATCTCTGCAAGAATCCAGAGTGAAGCTTGGTCGTTGATGGCACATTTTACATCACATATAGCAGATTGTAGTAGCCAGTATTTTACCATGTCCTCGTCTTTCAGCGAGCGGTATATTAAGTAGCGATAGTAGGCCACAATTCCATATTCGTGACTTCCTTTCTTGCACTTGCTTAATCGGATGTCGTTAATTTTAAGAGCTTCTTTCAACTTATTCTGGCTGGTTAGCAAGACCTCCTTTCTCATGAGGTAATCCTCGCTGTTAGGGGATAATATTGAAAATAATGTATCACGACAACAGTTTTGTTTGTTGTAGAATTCTTGACTTAGGTCAGTGTCAATGTGTATATTTGAAAAGCCCAGTTCGCCATAGACGTGATAAAAGGCTATGTAATAGTTTTTCTTGTTAGAGTTATTCAAAGTTTTTTTATCGATACTTTGTAGAACATGAAGTGCCTCCGTGAAAGCTCCTGATGTTGAATATTGTAAAGCAAGTAAGCTTCTCAACTTGGTAATGTCGCTCTTCATGTTGTTTCTTTTTGCCAAGTCGATGGCTTGGTGAATATAATAAATAGAAGAGTCGCTTTGGTATGCTTTGTATTCTTCGTATAGTTTGTAATATGCGGTTAGGAGTTGTTGGGGTGTATGTCCTTGCCGGCTCTGTTTTTTGATTTTAGTGATGCGGCTTTCTTTTTGGTTGATATAGTATTGTGATTGTTTGATAGCCTGATCAAGTTGCTCGTATAAGTCTTTTATGTTTTTATTCTGAGCAAAACTTGAAGTTAGTGCAGAGAAGCACATTATATATACCAAAGATAGTATCTTTTTCATTATGCTTTGTTTGTTGTAAGATTAAAATAGAATTTAACTTAAGCCTGTTCTACTGAGTAAGCAAACATTCAAATGCAAAGATAAGTTTTTTAGTGGATAATGCCAAATGTTTGGCATGTTTTTTCTTTTTATAATTCAACTTTTGCGAAAAGGGAAGTTAAAGAAGTTAGAGAAATTAAAGAATTTATAGGAGTTAAAGCCATATGTTTTATAGCTAAATATACAACCAAAAAGGCTATTGGCTATAACTTCTTTAACTACTATACCTTCCGTACATGTGAAACTTCAGTAAATGACATCTACGTGATAAGTTCATTACGAAAAAGGCTGTCCCAATCACTTGGAACAGCCTTCAACCAATCAAAATACATATATTATTCAGTACTAAACCTAAATCTACTTTTAATTTCTTTTAGATGGGTTTACAAGTCACGTTTTTTTATTTCTTTTCTACTTTGAGAACTGCCTTGTCTACACCGGCAGTCAAGTCAACTGTAAATACGTATGTCTCGCCATCCTTCAGTTCTACTCCATCTTTCAGGTAAACATTGCCGTTGTCGTGACCGTTACCGTCACCGATGCCGAATACCTTGCTCTCAGTTGAGATGAGATGGCTGTTATCCTTACCCTTGAACTCAATACCCCAGTTGGCCTGACCGAAGAACTTGAAGTTTACGTCAGTAGCTCTGAGCTGCTTGCCTACGGTGAGTGTAACCTGATATACCTTATCCTTGATAGGAGTGAGACAGACATCAGAATCGGTGCCAGTCCACCAACCATGATTTACAGCGTCCCAAGTAGGTTTGTTGATTCCTTCGTTTCCTATTATCCAAAGAGCGCCAGTACCATCAGCGTTCAATGCCATAGGCTCGTTTCCATTCATTGTCCAGATGCGGAAAGACTTATGAGTGAAGTCAGCCTGTACGGTGTATCTGCCTGTGATGGCCTTGAAGGTGTAGGTGCCATCTTCTTCTTTTTGGAACCAATCATTGTCATAATACCAGTCATCTGGCAGATTATTGCCGTTGATAGTAAGGTTACAGGTAGCACCTTGCTTGATATCTCCCACCCAAGTCTTACCTGCATCAGAATCGGCAAAATCGAGCATGGTGACTGGTAAAACATCTGTAGGTCCTGCAGTATAGTTCTTGGCATCGAAAGTAACGACTACATGATCAGTATTCTCTGACGAGAAGTTGAAGTTGTTGGTTTCGCCCAAATTGATGTCCTTTCCTGTACTTGAACCAAATACGAACTTGCCATCTTTGGTAGCGAAATATCCCTTAAAGTTCTTCTTTGTGTTGGGAAGGACAGTCTGATACAAGAAATTGTCAACTTCGGTCATGTCATACTTGGTTCCGTCTGCACAGACAAATTGCAAGTTTGTAAAGTGCGGACGCTTGATGTCGAATGATAACGTCTCAGTATTTGCCTTTGTCGACACATTTTGCAAAGTGAGTTGTATATCAACCTTGCCATCAGGAATGCTCTGAACGTAAGGTACTTTGAGCTTGACAAGATATTCACCCGGCTCCTTGGTACGGATAGTTGTTGCGTCTACACTCTGACCGCTGAAAAGCAAGTTGGCTTTCAAGTAGAGAGAGCTACGCCCGCCTCATCCTTACAGTCTACTTTCACTTCTACCTCTTCGCCCATCCATACTGCTGTAGTAGGAGCGCTATAGCTCATCACTGGATTTCCAGTAGGTGTTGGAGCATTGTAGTCGTCTTCACTGCAAGCTGCCATTAGTGGTAGAGCGAGCAATGCTATGATATAATATTTGATATGTTTCATAATGGTTGTATCTATTGTTGATTAATTACTAAAATGACATTCATTATTTATTCCATTTGCACGAAATAACACCATTAGCAGGTACATTGCATGTAAAGTTATGGATGCCATCGCTTAGATTGATAGATTTTGTCTCATCTCCCTCGTTGATGATAACAGCAGCAAGGCTTCCGTCAGGATTCAAAAATTCTGCATGAGTTATCTTGCTGTCATTAATGGTACGTGAAGTAGTACCGATACGAACAGCACCAGTGGCCACCACGCTTGCCATGTGGTTGATGATGTAATAATGAGAATTATAGCTCAACTGTTTGTACCCATTCTGATTGATGTCGATGGCGCCATAGCAAGTTTGGCATCCACCATCAAGATTGGGACCCATTTTGTTGTCGAGCATCAAGTTCCAAACGAGTACGGCCTTGCAGTTTTGATTGACAGTAGCGAGTGCTACATTCTTCATATCTGCCATCAGACGTTTGCTTAAGTCGCGTCCATTATTCCATGTACCAATACTTGTTTCTGAGAAGATAAGTTCCTTGTCGGGGCGTTGGTTATGGATATCTGTCAATTCACTGTTATTGCCACCATAGTCATGATATGCAGCTCCAACAACCAACTCGGAACCTTCAAAATTGTCACCGATAGCATTGTAGAGTTTAATAGGATAATCTTCTTGGTCTGCTATATTGTCGTAATTGTAATTATGGTCGTAGACATATATCTTGGTTGTAAGACCACTTCTCTTGAACTCGGTAGCCAAAGCCTTTACGAAAGGAGCTTCTTCCTGCCATGGCATATATAGAGAAGCGCAGTTGGCCTTGTTCAATGGTTCATTTTGAGGACTTACAGCATAGATATTGATACCCTTTTCTTTCATCACGTTGATGAACTTCACAAAATACTTGGCGTAGGTCTCACGGTAATCAGGGTTGAGGTGTCCGTCAGTCCAGGAGTCCTTTGGAGTCTTGGTATCGATGTCAGCAACCTTCATCCATTTAGGACAAGTCCATGGTGCTGCTATGATTTTTAAACTTGGGTTGATAGACAAGATTTCCTTTAATATAGGAATCACATAGTTGTTCTCATCGCTATAAAGTTCGAAATTACTGATAGGATCGTTCTCGCTTCCCTTTTTATCGCAATAAGTATATTCTGTACTCGAGAAATCGTTGCAGCCCAGTGAGATGCGAGCGTAACTAACGCCATATCCCTCTGTAGTGGAGTAAATGCGCTTTAAGAGAGCCAGGCGAGCCTCAGGATTCATCTTCATGAGATTGTAGCAAGAAGAGTAGGTGATGGCATATCCGAAACCATCGATAGTCTGGAATTTCTTATTTTTGTCTATTTCGATGGTTGTTGGCGCCATAGATACACCATCAAAAAGTTTGGCTTCTCCCTCTGCTAAGGAATATGTGCCATCGGCTGTTGTGGTAAAAGTCTTGGCAGTTCCTTGTGTTGGTATAGGGTTGGGAGCTTCGCTTGGAGTCTCAAAATCAATAGGATCTGAGAATGAATTACTATTGCTGCATGCTGTCACAGAAAATGCTGTGGCGCAGATAAACATCATAATTTTATGGTTATGGTATTTCATATGAATAGTTTTTTTATTGAAGTTTCGCATGTACGGAAGTTATAGTAATTAAAGAAGTTATCACTCCCTTCGGTCGTTAGAAGTTATAGCCAATAGCCTTTTTTGTTGTATATTTAGTTATAAAGCATATGGCTTTAACTTCTCTAACTTCTTTAAATTCTTTAACTTCCCCTTTTGCGAAAGTTGAGTTTTTTATATTTGAAATAATTTTATCTTCACATTTTGAGATTGTGATTAGTAACCAGGGTTTTGTTTCAGGTTAATGTTCTGGTCGAGAGCCGTCTGTGGTATAGGCAACAGGTAAGAGTTACTGTCAAACAGTTTAACTTGTTTGATGCGGCCATTATCACGATTATCAATACCATTGAGATATTTTTCTACTTTGTTGTTGCGGCATAGATCGAACCAACGCTCTCCCTCAAAGGCAAGCTCTAAACGGCGTTCGTGAAGCACGGCCTCTATCATTGCTTCCTTTGTATTAGTCTTATCCGATGTCAAATCTTTCAACTTAGCACGTTTACGGATTTGGTTCACGAGTTTCGCACTCTCGTCAAGGTTGCCCTTATAGGCTTCCGCCTCTGCCTTCATGAGGATAATGTCAGCGAGTCGAATCCAATAAATGTTGTTGTAGGAAGAACGCAACTTATACATGAATGGGTAGTTGGAGGCTGGATAATAGTTGCTCCATGTACATGCATAATATACAATAGCCTGATTCTTGCGGACCTCATCACCCTCCTTGTCAAAGGCATTGATGATGTCTCGTGAAGGAGTAATCCACTTTGCCCAGGTAAAGTAGTAGTCCCAGTCGTCTAACGGACGGCCGTACATCCAGGTTTCCCAGTTTCCGCTACCGGTTGTCCAATGCACCTCTAAGATACCTTCCTTGGTATTGCGTTTCATGCAGTCTTTCGCAGTCTCATCATAGCCCCAAAGTGTTTCATAACTGTCTTCCAGCTCTACACCGGTTGTATTCATCACCTTTTCGGCATAAGCGATTACCTTGTCATAATCCTGCACTTCCTTTTCGGCATAAACCTTGGCAAGCATAGCCTGAGCCACGGTCTTGGTCATCTTGGTGCGGTCTGAATTATCATTGTCAGGAGCATATTTTTCAGCATCTGTCAAGTCGGCAATAATCTGTTCATAGCACTCCTTGGGTGTTTTACGAGGAGGAAAGTAAGTAGGGTATACCTCATTGATGTTATCAGAGGTGATTGTTTTTGCAATGGTTGTAATAACAGGGAATGAGCCAAAGACGTGCCATTCGGAACATCATCAAAGCACGGAAAATTTCTCCTTGAGCCTTATAGGAATGATATTCTGTATCTGAGATTTGACCACTTTCCTTCAGTTGTTCTACTCCATTGATGAGTACATTGGCTTGAGCGATATCCTCTAAGTAACGATCCCAGTCTCGGCTCAAAACAGAGTTGCTGGCATCTATAGAGTTGGTTTCGTAAGGTACCACCTCGCTCCTGTAGTACCAGCATACGCATTATCGCTATGAGAGTCGCCTATCAAGAGATAATCGAGATGGGTGTGCTCCTGGCGGTTGCGGAACAACTCATAGAGAGACTTGAGTTGTGCTTCTGCGGCAGCCTTATCCTTTAAAACAGCTGTGGATGTTTCAGTCTGGGTGCCCTGTGTTATTTCTGAAGGCTCGGATATAGGCTCATAGTCGAGTGAGCAACTTGCCAATGATATCATGGTTAAGCTACCGAGCGCTAAAGTCTTGATTTTATTATATGTTTTCATTGTTGTCATGATTTTTAGAATTCAACTTTTACACCTAATACTACGCTTTTGTTGAGAGGGTATGTGCCCCAGTCGATGCCTTGTACACTACCACTATTGCCATACTGATTGACCTCTGGATCCATACCAGAATAATCGGTAAGGGTAATCAGGTTGGTAGCTGATACGTATGGCTGCAAACGAGTCAGTCCGAAGCGTGAGATCAGTTTGCGTGGAACATCGTAAGAGAGGGAGATATCTTTTAAGCGAATATAACTGCCATCCTCTACGAAGTAGGTAGAGTTACGGATGTCCCACTTAGCTTTAGGTACGTTGGTGATTTGTCCTGGAATTCTCCAGCGTGCCAATACTTTGGTGCTTTGGTTCTTGCCATCATACATTCCTTCTGTTTCCATTCGGGAGACATTATAGATGTCGTTTCCATAACTTCCCTGGATAAGAATACTGAGATTCAAACCTTTATATGAGAAGGTGTTGGTCATACCGAAAGTGAAGTCAGGGTTAGGGTCACCGATATAGGTACGATCACTTGCAGAAACGAGTCCGTCGCCAGTTATGTCCTTGTACTTCATGTCACCAGTTTCAGGATCAACCCCTTCTGCTATATATCCCCAGAAACTGCCTAAAGGCATGCCGGGAGTGTTGCGTACAACTGGTTCGTTGACATAGTCGGTGGTTTTAGCATCATAATATACTTGCGTTAGAGCCAGACTTTCCAACTTGTTTTTATTGAATGAGATGTTAAAGTCGGTGTTCCACTTAAATGTTCCAATCAAGTTCTTTGAGGAGAAGGCAAATTCCCAACCCTTATTGCTCATCGAACCGCCATTATAGGTAAGACTTGTTGCAGCTGCACTTCCTGCAGGAAGGGTGATGTTCATCAGCATATCCTTGGTCTTCTTGTAATAGTAATCGGCATAGAAAGTCAAGCGGTTTCCTAATACAGTCAGGTCGAGTCCGATGTTAGTCTGTGTTGTTGTTTCCCATGTCAACTCAGGGTTGCTCAAGTTGCCTTGTGAGAATGTAGGTATAGCGTTGGCGTCATTGCCCTCACCAAACCATTGTACACGATTGATATTGTATCTTGCCAAATAACTATAGTCGCCCAAGCCACTCTGGTTACCAGTCTGTCCCCAGCCACCACGAATCTTCAAGTCGTCTATCCACTTGATATCCTTCATGAATTTCTCATTGCTCACACGCCAAGCTCCAGAGAAAGATGGGAAATAACCCCAACGATGGTGAGGAGCTAACTTGGAAGAACCATCAGCACGCATATTGGCTGTTACCATATAGGTGTCGTTCCAGTTGTATTGTAAACGAGCGAAGGTAGAGAAGATAGCCCAATCAGCAGCAGAAGAGCCAGTTCCAGTCCAGGAAATCTTGTTGGCAGCATTCAGAGTAGGGAAGTTATCATTCGCATAGTTGCTACCATTGATATAGTTTTGGCTCCACTTGCTTTGAGTCCATGAACTACCTGCCATGGCATCAAAGTTATGTTTACCCAAAGCTTTTTTGTAATTCACCACATTGTCCCATACGATAACACTGCTGACATTACGTCCATCATAGCCTGTTCCAAATTCCTGACGACCAATGGTTGTAGAGATAGGTCGAGGAAGTTGGTTGTTGTGCCTTGTGTGCGGTCGAAGGATAAGGAAGTATTATAAGTCAACTCAGGCATAAAGGTAACTGTTGCCTTACCTGTTGCCAACAAACGATTGTATGCAGATTTGTTGTTCTGTGTTCGGGCTATATTCTCAGCAGGTGAAGTGATATTTACGCCATAGAAGTTGTTGTAAAATTGATTTGGATTCTCAGGATTCCATACAGGAGCGTAAGTAGGCGTATTGACGATAGCCGTAACTACACCGCCACGGTTAGAACCCGTACCGGAAATAATACCTGTACCCTTGTTGGTATAGTCAGAATAGGTTACGCTTGCATTAAGGCGCAGCCACTTACGAATGTCGTTTTCAATAGATGCGCGGAAATTGTAACGTTTGTAACTTGATTTCTTGATGACACCATTTTCGCCCGTGTAACCACCAGAGATGAAGTATCTCATTTTTTCTGTTCCATTAGTGATAGAGACCTGGTAGTCCTGTACGTTTCCAGTGCGGAAAACCTCGTCTTTCCAGTCGGTCATGTCTTTCAAACCTTCTGGAAGTTTTACCAAACCAATCTCATCCATCAATTCTTTATACTGTGCAGCATTGAGTGATTCTTGATTATCGCGTACAGTATTAAACGCATAGTGTGCATTCAAGCTAATTTTTGCCACACCTGTTTTTCCCTGCTTGGTTCCGATAATGATAACTCCATTAGCAGCTCGAGAACCATAGATGGCAGCTGAAGATGCATCTTTTAATACTTGGATATTGTCAATATCATCAGCAGCCAAGAAATCAATATTGGTCATAGGCACACCATCTACCACATAGAGTGGGTCGTTGCTACCATTCAATGAGGTAGTACCACGCACACGTATGGTGGGGGAAGCACCTGGCTGACCATTGGCTTGTGAAATTTGTAGACCTGCTGCTTTACCCTGCATACCAGCAGCTGCAGATACAATAGGACGTGTAGAAAGATCCTTCGCCGACACGCTTGAAACAGCAGTAGTAACATCTTTACGCTTCACTGAGCCATAACCGATGGCAACTACTTCATTTAGCATGTTAGCTTCCTCTTCAAGTGTGATTTTGATGCCATTTGAAGCCTTTACTTCTTTATTCTTATAGCCAATATAAGAAATCTTGAGTTTGGCACCTTGTTGTACTTCGATGGTAAAATGTCCATCCAAATCGGTGGCTACACCATTTTGCGTTCCATTTTCAAGAACAGAAGCTCCAATAATGGGTTCATTGGTGTTGTCGATTACAGTGCCAGTAATCTTCATCTTTTGACCCCAGGCAGTAGCGAGATTAATAGAACGAGTGCTGTAGATGCTAATCCTCGCAACATCGCATTACTTTTTGCTTTTCTCATAAATTTAAGTTTTTGTTATTTGATTTTGTGTATATCTCTTTTTTATAGCTTTTGTCTTTGTGGACAGTGCTATGTTTGCTCATGCAAAAGTAATAAAAAAGTAACAAAATGTTTGTTGATTAAATCATTAAGTGGTGAAAATAAGTGGTTGTGAATATGTAAGGTGTTGATTGTTAGTGTTATATGGCTTTTGCTGTTTTTCAATTTAGTGGTGTTTTTATGAAATGGAATAAAGGTTAATATCGTAGATGTTTGTTTATTTATGTCTAAAAAAAGAGTGTAATGAATACTTCGTGAAGAGATTCATTACACTCTTTCTTGCTTAATGAAGTTTGCCTATATATATAATAAGGTATAACACCTATGGGGAACAAACAATCATTTGTTATGTGTTGTAAGTTTCTTTATTTTCCGAGGTTCTTTTTCTTCTCGTTCAATTCTGCCTGCTTACGTGCAAGTTCAGCTTGCTGTTTTTGTTGCAATTCCTGCAGAGCCTGCATTCTTGCCATCAATCCGCTTGCCTTCTTAGGATTGCTCTTGTTCTCCTGATAACGTTTCTCAAGGATAGCAAGGAGCTTCTCGTCGTTGGTGGTCTTGCGCAAGGTCCACATGATGGCTGCACTGAAGAACAGAGAGATGAAGTAGTAGAAGTTCAAACCAGATGAGTAGTCGTTGAACATAAAGAAGAACATCAGAGGCATGATGAGCATCATCCACTGCATCATCTTCATTTGATCAGCCTGCTGGCCTACCATCTGGTCGCGCTGCTGGCGCATGGTCATCCAAGAGTAGAGGAGGTTGGCTACACAGAAGAGGATACAGGTAAGGCTCAAGTGATCGCCTATCAACCAAATGTTGGTGTTCCACTCGATGATGGGGTCGTAGGTACTCAGATCACTCATCCACAGGAACTTCTCACCACGAAGCTGAATAGCATTTGGCACAAAGTTGAACATTGCAACCCAAACAGGCAACTGAATCAGCATTGGGATACAACCAGATAATGGGCTTACACCATATTTGGCATATTCTGCCATCATAGCCTGCTGCTTCTGCATCTGATCCTCTGGCTTATTATACTGAGCGGTAGCAGCTTCGAGTTTTGGTTTGAGTACGCGCATCTTGGCAGAACTCATGTAGCTCTTCTTTACCATAGGGTAGGTGATGAGCTTGAGGAGCAGGGTAATGAGAATCAACACGATACCCATAGGGAAGATCTTACTCAACCAGTCGAATACATAGATTGTGAAGAAACGGTTAATCCAGCGGACGATAGGCCATCCCAGATAAACAAGCTTCTGGAACTCCAGGTCCTTGCCGAAGGTGCTTTCCTTCTCTGTATTCTTCAGAATCTGGAAGTCGTTAGGTCCGAAGTAGAACTCAAACTCAGAAGCCTTCTTTCCAGTTGGGTCAAAAGCGGTCTTCATCTTAGCCTGGAACTGCTTCAGATAGCCGGAGCCCTTCTCCTGAGGGACAGAAGTCATGAAGGCATCCTTGTCGAAGTTGTCCTTGGATATCATGATGGCAGAGAAGAACTGGTTCTTGAAAGACACCCAGTCGATGGTTTCTTCGATTTTCTCGTCGATCTTCTCGCTTGTCTCGTTCAGATGGTCGGTACCTCCCTCTGCATCGTGATAGGTGAGGGTAGTGTAACGGTTCTCGAACATGAAGCCGCGCTCCTGTTGACGGGCCTTGTCGCTCCAGTCAACATCCATCTTGCTATAATTAGGCGAGAACAATCCAGCCATGCCCTGTGCCTGAAGGCTCATGTGGAGCATGTAGTCCTTGCCCAATGTATAAGTCATAGTGAGAGTCTTGCCCAGAGCAGCCTCTGCTGTCATGGTGACAGATGTCTTTGTGACATTTGATGGAGTAAAGTAAAGGTCACTTGTGATAATGTTGCTTCCTTAGCCTCGAGCATGAACTTGAGGCTCTGGTCGTTGCCATCGAAGAGAGTTACGTCCTTCTTGTCTTTTGAGCCGTCTTTCACCTTGAGGTCGTGACCCACATAACCTTTTACTACAGCCTTCTCGACAGTACCACCCTTGGTGTTGAGGGTCAACTCAACTTTCTCGTTACTCAAAACGATTTTCTGAGACTTGCCCTTCAAAGCCGAGTAGAAGAGGGCTGTTGAGTCAGCCTCAACCTTGGCTTTAGCTTCAGCCTGTCGCTGCAGCGCCGCAGCCTTGTTAGCTTTTTCCATCTCGGCGTGTTTTGCCTTAGCGATGGAGTCCTGAACGAATGCTGCTCTCTGCTCTTCGGCAGAAGGCTGTGAGTACCAACTGAACCCAATCAGTACAAGGGCTATCAGGAGGAAACCGATAATGTTGTTTTTGTTCATATTTATTTTTTGTTTTCAATTGCTGTTTTGACGAAGTCCATAAACAGTGGGTGTGGCTTCAGCACGGTGCTCTGGTATTCTGGATGATACTGAGTACCGATGTACCACTTCAGGCCTGGAATCTCTACGATTTCTACCAAGTCGCTTTCGGGATTTCGTCCCACGCACATCATGCCATGCTTCTCAAACTCCTGCTGGAAATTGTTGTTGAACTCATAGCGATGGCGATGACGTTCCTGTATGTGTTCTTTCTTATAGATATTGAACACGCGCGAACCTTGTCTCAGCACACACTCGTATGCTCCCAATCGCATGGTGCCACCCATATTTGATATGTTCTTCTGCTCCTCCATGATGTCGATGACATTGTGTGGAGTCTTCTCGTCCATTTCTCGAGAGTTTGCGTCTTTGTAACCCAGGACATTGCGGGCAAACTCGATGACGATCATCTGCATGCCTAAGCAAATGCCGAAGGTGGGAATGTCGTGGGTGCGGGTATAGTGAGCAGCTATTATCTTGCCCTCTATTCCTCGCTGACCGAATCCCGGGCAGATGACTATACCGTCCTGACCTTTCAGTCGTTCTGCCACATTGTCTTCTGTCAGATATTCTGAATTGATGAATGTGATATTCACCTTGTGGTCATTGTAGGTTCCTGCATGAGAAAGGCTTTCGCGAATACTCTTGTAGGCGTCCTGCAAGTCGTATTTACCCACCAAACCAATATTGACAACCTCTGTGGCGTTGTTGCGTCGGTCGAGGAATGCTTTCCAAGGACCTAATGCTGGCTTTTCGCCTATCGGCTCATCCATCTTGCGAAGGATGGCGGTATCGAGTCCCTGGTTCTGCATGTTGACAGGTACCTCATAGATACTTGGCAGGTCTTCACTCTGGATAACGCAGTCGATATCCACATTACAGAAACTTGCCACTTTCTTCAGTATGCCCTCTTCGAGATGTTTCTCTGTGCGGAGAATCAAGATGTCGGGCTGAATACCTAGCTCTGCAGTTCCTTGACGGAGTGTTGGGTAGCTTGGTCTTCAACTCGCCAGCTGCTTTCAGGTAGGGCACGTAGGTAAGGTGCACATTGAGAGCATTCTTGCCCAATTCCCATTTCAACTGTCGGATGGCTTCCATATATGGAGCACTCTCTATGTCGCCTATAGTGCCACCGATCTCTGTGATGACAAAGTCGTAGTGATACTTCTGCCCCAGCAATTTTACATTGCGTTTTATCTCGTTGGTGATGTGAGGAACTACCTGTATGGTTTTGCCAAGATAGTCGCCACGTCTTTCCTTGTCGATAACAGCCTTGTAGATACGTCCTGTAGTGAGCGAGTTGGCCTTTGTTGTCTGGATGCCCGTGAATCTTTCGTAATGACCGAGGTCAAGATCCGTTTCCATTCCATCTACCGTCACATAGCACTCACCATGCTCGTATGGATTGAGTGTGCCCGGATCGATGTTGATGTATGGGTCAAACTTTTGAATTGTAATGTTGTAGCCCCTGGCTTGCAGAAGCTTTCCGATGGATGATGATATGATACCTTTACCTAAGGAAGAAACCACACCACCGGTAACGAAGATGTACTTTGTTTCAGCCACGATGTTTTATATTTAAATTAGAATATTTTGGCTGCAAAGTTACTATAAAATTATGAATTAGCCAAAATTATTGTAAATATTGGCGTGGCTTTTATGATTTATTTGTTACCTTTGTGCCCAAATATGAATAAGCTTAGTATGAATTTAAGATCTTATATATTAGTGTTGGCCTTTTGTGTGACAGGAATGGTGTGTGCACAAAGGGGTGGATACGGTAAGAAAAAGGTAGAGAAAGACAGGGTGGCAGAATATATGGACTCGTTGACTGCAAGCAGACAGCGTATTGACTCGTTGGTGAAGCCCAAGATCAATAGTTGTTATTCGCAACTCTTTGTTCCTCTTACTTTTTATCATGAACCTGCTGCCCGCTTTCTGCGGCTTGCTCCGGGGAAGTGTGTTGTTGCCGATTCTTTGCAGGCGGCTATCGACCAGGCTCTGATGCATGTGTATCTGAACCGTCCCGACTTGGTGAGAGTGCACGAAAGTCACCTTGAGAGTGTGGGTGCACCGATTGTCTCTGAACCAGCTCCACGTCATGTTGCTACAGATATTGTTAAAGAGGTCGCACCAGTGGCTATTGAGCCTACTGTGGCTCCGATGGATATTTTGGTGACGAAGCCTAACTTCTGGACTTTCAGGGGCGACTATTATCTTCAGTTCTTGCAGAACTATGTGTCGGACAACTGGTATAAGGGAGGCGAGAGTAACTATTCGCTCTTGGGTAGTGTAACCATGCAGGCCAACTACAACAACAAGCAGAAGGTGAAGTGGGACAACAAGTTGGAATTGCGTCTTGGTTATCAGACATCGCGTGGCGATACTATTCACAAGTACAAAACCACAGAAGACTTGATACGTTATACCGGCAAGGTTGGTCTGCAGGCCACCAAGCGCTGGTACTACACTCTGCAGCTCATAGCCCAGACTCAGTTTACGCATGGTGTGAAGAGTAATGACAAAAAGATTTATTCTGATTTCTTCTCGCCATTCAATCTCAACCTCTCTGTCGGTATGGACTATTCTGTAGACTGGCTCAACCACCGTCTTAAGGGAAGTGTGCATATAGCACCTTTGGCGCTTAACTGGAAGTATGTTGGTCGTGCTGACCTTGCTACCCGATATGGTCTTGATGAGGGACATCATGGAATGACCGACTATGGTTCGGAATGTACGATTGACTTGAACTGGGTGCTTGCTGACAACCTGAGATGGAAAACACGCTTGTATGGTTATACCACATACAAGCGTGCTGAATTGGAGTGGGAGAACACGATAACCTTTCAGTTTAATCGCTACATCTCCACCAATGTTTTTATCTATCCTCGATTCGACGATGGGGCCCAACGCAAGGATGGTCAAAGCTACTGGCAATTTAAGGAGTTCGCCTCTGTGGGGTTCTCCTATTCATTTTAGTAAATGCCATAAATCGTAATCCATACGCAGACGGCAATGACAAGCAGGGCGCAAACGAGAAGAAAAGCGAATAGCAACTTGCTAAATATCAAGCGCTTTTTGTGTCGTGGGCTGCATGCACGCATGGACGTGCTGCTGTGTTGATGTGTATGGTGCGAATGGTGTGTACTTCTTGTTTTATCCATTTGCTTTTACTTTAACTTATTTACATCTTATCATATTCCGACTCGGAGTTCTCGTCTGAGTTGGTATTTAGAATCTATTCTATCAGGCTTGACTTGATTATCGATTTTCGATGGCTTAGAATCGGAAACAAACTTCTACATCAGCCATAGAGTAGTTGTGCTTCTGCAGAGTGCGGTCGTTGATGAGCGCATATTCTGTGAGGATGGTGAAGTTCTTGCTGATGTGATAATTCAGACCAGCCTCATATTGGGTTCTCATCATGTCGGTCTTGCCGTTGGCTGATACATGTCGTAGCGTGCTTGGCATAGAGCTTCTTGCTCACTATAGGGGCAATGACGAGTGCGTAAACGCCCTGGGCCTTATTGCCTATCTTGCCGTTCAGATTGCAGTCTTTCGAGTTGGCATCTCCGTGGTTGGTGATGCTTTTGGCAAATGCCATACCTGTGGAATGAATGTATTCTGAACGGAGTGTCCAGTCGTTCACGTTGTACTCGAAGGAGAAGGCATATCGGTTTTGTGACAGTTTGCGTACGCCCGAGAAAGTTTCTTTTTTCGGATTTCCCTTTTCATCGAGAACAGGGTTTCCGGCAGCGTCTTTCTGATATACGATATTGCCCTGCTCGTCGTCGTTCCATGTTCCCTTGCGTGCATAAGAGCCAGTCCATCCGAAGGCACCGATGCGCATTCCTTTGACAGGCATGACCCATACTCCGCCAATGATGTTTTTCTGATTGTCTACGTCCTTTGTGTTGATGCCTTGTCCGTTGAACACACCTATTTGATAATGCAGCAGGTTACGGCCGTTGGCGTTCTTGAGGAAGTCGCCCTGCAACTGTAGTCCGATGTCGCGGCCATTGGAGGCGTGTTCTCCGGCACGGTCGCTGAAACCTGCCAGCTTGCTTACATTCTGTGAGTAGCTCATGAATCCCTGTACGATGGGGTGCATGGGGTTCTCGAAGGTAAATGGGTTTTTGAACTGACCGATCTTTACCTTGAACATCTCATATTTCTGCCATTCAGCAAACAGGTCAACCATTCTTGGACTGCTGCCCAAGTTGGATGTGTTGCCATTAAACTGTATCTGGGTTTTCCAGTAGAAATCTCCAGCTATGCGGCCTTCGAGTGCAATACGCGCCATGCGGATGTTGAAGGTATTGGATTTTGCTCCTTCCTGTCCGATGTATTGATACTGTGTCATGCCGTAGCCCGACAATTTCAGGTTGTCCAACCATGAGGGCAGTTGTATGCACCTCTTTTCTTTCTCTTGCGCTGAGGCCGAGAATAAAGTCATGGCGAGTAGAGTCGCCATCAGGAATACTCTTTTCATTTTTTATATGTCTCTCTGTTTTGGTTTTGTAATGGCGAAAATATTATTTGTTCTTTTCGTCACTTAATACGTTAAGATTGTGTCGTGATTCTTTGAGCAATCCTCCCCGGAAATCCATATTCTTTCAGAATTACCGAGGAGGGAATGTTGTTGGGGGAGAATATTGCTAAGCCTGGCAGGCTTTCTGTTCTTCTTCGGTCAGGTCTTCTGCTTGAGCTTCAGCTTGGCAAGTGCCTCAGCCTCTTTGGCAGCTTGGCTTCTGCTATCGCTTGCTCTCGTTCCTTGCGCTCCTTGAGTTTCTGCTTGATGTCGGCATCGCTTCGTTTTTCAAGCAGTACCACGTTCTCTACATGCGGTGTATGAGGGAACATGTCGACGGGCTGTACGGCTCCTACCTTGTAATAGTCGTCCATCAGTTGAAGGTCGCGTGCCTGAGTGGCTGGGTTGCAGCTTACATACACAATGCGGCCTGGTGCAGCATTCAGGATGACTTGGATGACATCAGGATGCATTCCTGCACGTGGTGGATCGGTGATGATGACGTCGGGTCGCCCATGCTGTGCAATGAAGTCGTTTGTCAGAATGTCCTTCATGTCGCCTGCATAGAAGAGCGTATTCTCGATATTGTTTACCTGCGAGTTGACTTTGGCATCTTCGATAGCCTCAGGCACGTATTCGATTCCTATTACCTTCTTGGCTTTGTGTGCCACAAAGTTGGCAATGGTTCCTGTTCCTGTATAGAGGTCGTACACGAGTTCTTTGCCTGTAAGGTTGGCAAACTCGCGTGCCACGCAGTACAAGTGGTAAGCTTGTTCGGTATTGGTCTGATAGAAACTCTTTGGTCCGACCTTGAACTTCAGGTCTTCCATCAACTCAAAGATATGGTCGTTGCCCTTGAAGAGGCTCAGCTCCAGATCGTTGAAGGTGTCGTTTCCCTTCTGGTTGTCCACGTACATGAGTGATGTGATCTGTGGAAATTTGTCGGCCACTTGCTGCATCAGTTCGAGAGCCTTCTGCTCATCGCCCTCCTCGTCGTAATGGAACTGGAATACGAGCATCCATTCTCCGGTGTTGGAGTTACGTATCATCATGTCGCGCAGCAATCCGTGCTGTTCACGGAGATCGTAGAAGTATAGTCATGTGAATCGGCATACTCGAAGACAAAGTTGCGAATCTCGTTGCAGAGATCGTCCATCAGCCAGCATTTCTTGATGGGGTAAATCTTGTCGAAAGCGCCTGTGATGTGGAAACCTATAGCATTCTGCGCATGGCGTTCCTTGAGCGAGGTCACAGTGTCGTCTTCTTTCTTTGGCAGCAGGGCGAGCTCCTCGGCTGTGAACCAGCGCTTGTTGCTGCAGCCGAACTCTATCTTGTTGCGATATTCCTGAGTCTTTACACTTCCCATGATAGGGCGGAAGTCGGGCAGTTCTATCTTTCCGATGCGTGTGAGCTGGTCTTCCACCTGTTGCTGTTTGGCCTTTATCTGCTCCTCGTAGGAAGATTCTGCCATTTGCAGCCGCCGCAGATGCCGAAATGCTCGCACATAGGCTCTTGACGAACTTTGCTTTTCTGGATGAAGCGAGCCACTTTGGCTTCGCAGTATTTATGTTTCTTTTTTACTACCTGCAGGTCTACTATGTCGCCTGGTACACAGAAAGGACGAAGACAACCTTGTCGTCTACGTGCGTGATGCACTTGCCCTCAGCGGCTACGGCTTCTATGGTGACATTTTCGAGTAATGGTAATGGTTTTTTCTTTCTTGCCATGATTCTTTTAAATTTTGGTTGCAAAGTTACAAAAAAAATGTGAACCATGAAAGACTTGTAGATATTTTTTATCCTTAGTCTTTCTGCAAGTCGTTTGGTTACTAAGTACTTGTCGGGTTTCATTTGTGTCCGATGTCGTTCTTCTCTTGTGTCTTGTCCCGCTCATCTATTATGACCGACTTTGGTCATCTATTATGACCGGCTTTGGTCGTCTATTATAACCGGCTTTGGTCCAGAATATCATCGAGTCGGCAGACTCTGCTATCAAGAATCGCTCGATTGCCGCCACTTTGCGTTTCGGTCATGACGGCAACGTGATTCCTTTGTTGGCGCTGCTGCAGGTAGAAAACTTTGATGTGTCAGTAGCTGGACCTGCGAGGTGTACAAGCATTGGTGCGACTTCAAGGCTTCTCCGATGGCGGCGAATATCCAGATTGTTTTCTTCGAGAACAAGAAAGGCGACATCCTGGTGAAGTTCCTTCACAATGAGAAGGAAGTGCATGTGGCTGTGAAGACTGATATGTGGCCTTACTATCATTGGAATGACGTAAGAGAACATTATCTGGATCGTCTGTCAAAGCTGTAATCGTTTTTCTTTACGTTGCCCGCTTGGCAATCATTACTATATTCCATGGTCTCTATATGTAATAAGGTGTATAGAGCCGTGGAATCTTTTGTGTCGTAATGGCCAGGTAGGCAAAAAGACAGTCCCCGAATACGGAATGACGATGCTTTTATAGAGTAGTAGCATTATTTGCTCTTTAAAATGTGTCTGTGTGTACGTAAACAACCTAAAATGTAAAGTGGAGATAGCAAAAAGTTGGTTTTATGTTTGGTGGAACAGAATAAAAGTTGTATATTTGCATCATAAAAAAAACAATAACTAAAAATAACAAACCTATTCAACTATGAGTGTAAAAAGAGTTTATACCTTTGGTAATGGTAAGGCGGAAGGCAAGGCCGACATGAGAAACTTGCTTGGTGGTAAGGGAGCCAACTTGGCAGAGATGAATCTTATTGGTGTCCCCGTTCCTCCAGGTTTTACTATCACAACCGATGTTTGTAATGAATACTTTGAAAAAGGCAAGGAAGACGTTGTAGCCCTTCTCAAAGAAGAAGTAGAGAAGGCGGTTCAGCATATTGAGACTTTGATGAACTCGAAGTTCGGTGACGTGGAGAATCCTCTTCTTGTCAGTGTTCGTTCTGGTGCCCGTGCTTCTATGCCAGGCATGATGGATACTATCCTCAACCTTGGTTTGAACGACGAGGTAGTAGAGGGATTGGCTCGCAAGACAGGCAATGAGCGCTTCGCTTACGACAGCTATCGTCGTTTCGTACAGATGTATGGCGATGTTGTGCTTGGCATGAAGCCTGTCAACAAGGAAGACATCGATCCATTCGAGGCTATTATCATGGACGTGAAGAAGCAGCGCGGAATTACTCTCGACAACGAAATGACAGTCGAAGAACTGAAGCAACTCGTCAAGGCATTCAAGACAGCCATCAAGCAGCAGACAGGCAAGGACTTCCCCGACAATCCTATGGATCAGCTTTGGGGCGCTATCTGTGCCGTATTCGACAGTTGGATGAACGAGCGTGCCATCCTCTATCGCAAGATGGAAGGCATTCCTGCAGAGTGGGGTACAGCTGTATCTGTTATGGCCATGGTATTCGGTAATATGGGCGATACATCAGCAACAGGAGTTTGCTTCAGCCGTGATGCAGCAACAGGTGAGAATCTCTTCAATGGTGAGTATCTTGTCAATGCCCAGGGCGAGGACGTGGTTGCCGGTATCCGTACACCACAGCAGATTACTAAGGAAGGTTCTATACGTTGGGCAAAACTTCAGGGTATTGACGAGGAAACTCGCGCCACAAAATATCCTTCTATGGAGGAGAATATGCCAGAGATTTTTGCTCAGCTCAATGATATCCAGAACAAGTTGGAGAAGCACTATCATGATATGCAGGATATGGAGTTCACCGTACAGGAAGGTCATCTCTGGTTCCTTCAGACTCGTAATGGTAAGCGTACTGGAACTGCTATGGTTAAGATTGCCATGGACTTGCTCCACGAGGGCGAAATCGATGAGAAGACTGCTCTTAAGCGTTGTGAGCCCAACAAGCTTGATGAACTTCTGCACCCAGTATTCGACAAGTCTGCTCAGATGCAGGCCAAGGTGCTGACTCGCGGTTTGCCTGCTTCGCCAGGTGCTGCAAGCGGCCAGATTGTATTCTTTGCTGATGATGCAGAGAAGTGGCACGAGAGTGGACACCGCGTAATCATGGTTCGTATCGAGACCAGTCCTGAGGACTTGCTGGTATGAATGCTGCCGAAGGTATCTTGACAGCCCGTGGCGGTATGACTTCTCATGCAGCGTAGTAGCTCGTGGTATGGGTAAGTGCTGTGTGTCAGGTGCTGGCGCAATCAATGTAGACTATAAGGCCCGTACTGTAGAAATCGACGGAGTGCTGCTTCGCGAGGGTGATTTCATTTCTCTGAATGGTTCTACAGGTGAGGTTTATAACGGTGAGGTAAAGACCAAGCCTGCAGAGGTGACAGGCGACTTTGCTGAGTTGATGAACCTTTGCGATAAATACACCAAGTTGGTAGTTCGTACCAATGCTGATACGCCTCATGATGCTGAGGTGGCACGCAACTTTGGTGCTGTAGGTATCGGCTTGTGCCGTACTGAGCACATGTTCTTTGAGAATGAAAAGATCAAGGCTATGCGTGAGATGATTCTTTCTGGTACGAAGGAAGGTCGCGAGAAGCTCTCGCCAAGCTTCTACCTTATCAGAAGCAGGACTTCTATGGCATCTTGAAGGCTATGGACGGTCATCCAGTAAACGTTCGTTTGCTCGATCCTCCTCTGCATGAGTTCGTTCCTCACGATTTGGCAGGTCAGAAGACGATGGCAGAAGAGATGGGAATCTCTGTTGAGGAAATCCAGAAGCGTGTCAACTCTCTGAGTGAGGCCAACCCAATGTTGGGTCATCGTGGTTGCCGTCTTGGTAATACCTATCCAGAGATTACCGCCATGCAGACAAAGGCTATCCTGGGTGCTGCCATCCAGTTGAAGAAGGAAGCTTCGATCCTCAGCCAGAGATCATGGTTCCTCTCATCGGTATCGTCAACGAGTTTGATATGCAGGAGCAGGTAATCCGCAGCACAGCCAAGGAACTCTTCGAGCAGGAAGGCATTGAGATTCCATTCAAGGTAGGTACCATGATTGAGATTCCTCGTGCTGCCCTTACAGCTGACTATATTGCCAAAAAGGCTGAGTACTTCAGTTTCGGTACTAACGACTTGACTCAGATGACATTCGGCTACAGCGTGATGACATTGCCAGCTTCTTGCCAGTTTACTTGGAGAAGAAGATTCTGAATGTCGATCCATTCCAGGTTCTCGACCAGACAGGTGTTGGTCAGTTGGTGGAGATGGCTGTCAAGAAGGGTCGTGGCACTCGTCCAGATCTCAAATGTGGTATCTGTGGTGAGCATGGCGGTGAGCCTTCATCTGTTAAGTTCTGTCACAAGGTAGGCTTGAATTATGTGTCTTGCTCTCCATTCCGTGTGCCTATCGCACGTTTGGCTGCCGCGCAGGCTGCTGTAGAGGAATAATAGCAAATATTTGACTCTCAATAAATTAAGTGAAAGTCCTTGTAACAGAGGACTTTCCACTTAATTCGTTTTTAGCGGAAGTACCACTGAAATGCTACAAATGATGATGGATGTTTACAATATGTTTCTAATATTTAAAAGTAATGTTTACAACGTGTTTACAAAATAATTATGGCAACATTTAAGATTATAGCAAGATTTCAGCGGACGGATGGATTTTGGCCTGTTTACATTCGTGTAACCCACAACCGCAAGGTGAAATATTTGAAAACAGACAAAATCGTAGAAACAAAATCGGTGGACAAAAAGAACCATGAGGTCAAGGATCCTTTTGTCCTCGAAGCCTGTACCGTCAAGATAGCCCATTTCGCCGATATGCTCAACAAGCAGCCCATCCGCTCATGGAGTGTCGATGATGTCATCGCCTACCTTGAAAGTGGCACAGCCGATGTCTGTTTCTCAGACTATGCAAGACAATACCATGCAAACCTATACAACAATGGACAGGAGCGCAATGCGAGGAACTATGAACTTGCCTACCAACATTTGGAACGCTATGCAGGTTCCAACAAGGTCATGTTCTCGCAACTCACATCCAAGTTCATCAATGGATGGATAAATCTCTTGCCACAACAGCAAGAGCCAAGGAGATGTACCGGTGTGTGTCCGTCAGATATTCAAGCATGGTTTGCTTGATTTCAACGACTATGACAATGGTATCATGCGAATAACAACAAATCCGTGGTTGAAAGTGAAAATTCCAAAGTCGGACACTCCAGAGAAGAGAGCCATAACCATGGAAGAGTGCCGAGCTTTCTTTGCTGCTCCTCTCCCACCTTCCGACCGCACCAAGCCCTTGGCGGAGCTTGGACATGATGTTGCAATGATGGTACTCTGCCTTGCAGGAATGAATACGGTTGACATATTCAATCTGAAAAAGGAAAACTACCATGATGGCATCATAGGCTACGAGCGAGCCAAAACTCGCAAGTTCAGAAGAGATAACGCTTACATAGAAATGAAGGTACCCGGTATATTGCAACCTATATTCAACAAGTATCTTGACAAGACCAACTCGCCTTATCTATTCGACTTCCACAAGCGTATGACCAGTAGCGACAGCTTTGGGGCCAACATCAACTGTGGCATACGGCAAATCTGTGAGAAAAGCCTTGGCATCGCTCACAACAAGGCGTATTGTGTATATACGTTCCGTCATACGTGGGCTACGGTAGCCAGAATGAATGTGGAGCGTCTATTGACGAGGTTGGCTTTGCATGAACCACTCAGACCGCCATCGCATAACGAGAACTTACGTCAAGATTGACTTCTCTCCTGCTTGGGCATTGAACGAGAAAGTCTTGGAGAAGATTTTCTTCACCGAAGACAAATCAAGAGACTATTCAAAGGACGATGACAACGCCTTTGAACGCTTCTCGTTCCGTCAGATGATGAAAGGTTCTATTTTTTATCGAGGAAGGAAAGTTAGCGAGTTCACTGATGTTGGCTTTAACAACGTGGACGAAATAATAGGTAAACTGATGAAAGAACTTCCAAGCACGGTTCCATCAAGAGCAATGGTTCTTATCAAGATTGAGAATGTCGATAAAGGACAAACTCAAACCTATAGTCGTATGGTTGAATGACCATTATCTATAATTACACGTTACTGTATAGAAAGAATACATATATATAGTAATAAGAATCCTTATAAGGAAACAATATTATTCTATATAAGTGTTATATGGAATATATCTATACGTGTATAATTCCCTTTCGCCAGTTTTCTCCATGCACGGCGTTGCTGTGTATTCCGCAAACAAGGCGAACTGCCCAGGAGCAAAGCTTCTCTTCACTCCAGAGCAGCAAGGGAGATAGTCGAACATTCTTCAGGGGCGTTGCGAACAACACCCCATACTACGGATGCTGCACACTTTCCGGGCTGCCATCTTTTAAAGCACGTAAAAAGGCTTAGGTGATGACGGTTATGCCGGAATGATTCTAAAAAAAATCTCGGATTGAACGAAACGGAAAGTCCTTAAAAAGGCAGATGAATCAGGAAATCCTGAATAATTTTATTGTTAAACCCTTTAAAGCAGATTTGATTATGGCAGATATTACTGACAAAAAAGGCAAAAAGTTGGAATGGTACAAGTATGTTGTGAAGAGATACCTTCGAGACATCTTGCAAGATTTGGCAAATTCTAAGAACCAAATGGAGCGTAGCTATTATGAAACTCGCTATGCTTGTCAGTTGGACGCTTTCGCCAAAGCATTGAATGTACGTCCTAAATTGTTGGAGAAATACATCATACGAAACTCAAATCTTCTTCGAGAGTGATTTGGATATAATATTAAAAATAGAGGATTAAATAATAAAGATTTCTTTTGGCGAATACAAATATTATTTGTATCTTTGCCAAAAGAATGTTTAAAGAAAGGATATAATATGGCATTAAAAATAAAAAATCGTGAAGAAGCAATAGCTGTACTTCGTGATATGGTTCAGAGAAAAAAGGAACTGGAGAAACAAGTTCATGAAGAATTTGCCAAAGTACGTAAAGAAGCAGAAAATTATTATGCAACCATTTAATTTAACTCGCCTCAATATGTTTTCTCCATACCCAGTATGGCAGAATAACAATGAATCTTATACATTTCCCTCATTGGTCGCAGCCATCAGGCGAACCATTCAGCTTCACCTGTAAAGCGGTATCTCCGATGGTATTTTTATATTCAAGTATTAATTTATGCCTATAATGTCTTATAGGCTGCTGTTGAGGAATAATTTAAAACTATATAAAATAATGAGCCATCGCTACTACTGCAGCGATGGCTTTTTTGTCTGTTCATATGCCTTTCTATTGTATAAAGAAATTGTTCATATCTATTTTATGATACCATTGTCTTTATCGCTGAGGCTGATCGTCTTTTCTGCCGACTTATGCCTGCTGCCTCGGTTGATGCGCCAGGAGATGTTGAGTGACACTTGGTTGCCGCTGTCCTTGGAATAGCCGATGGTGCGTTTATAGAGATTTCGGTTCAGCAGTTCGTTCTCGTACGACTTGTAATGACTGCGGAATGGATTGACCCATGACAAAGAGAATTGCCAGTTGCGCCAGGTGTAGGATGCTTTCAAGACGGAATAGGCTCCGTTGTAGCCTTTCGACTCGCCCTCTAAGAATCGGTTGCCGTTATCAACATATCCTTGCAATGTGAATTTGCCGAGATACGCCGTGATGTTGCCTGCGTAGTACCATGATGTGTAGCAGTGTGTATAGTTGTAGCCAAAATTGAAACATCTGTATATTCCTCCGTTGGCGGCCATCTGAAGCTTCTCGGGCAAGAGCCAGTAGCTGGCGTATGCCATGACATCCAATACGTCTATTTCCTTTTGATTGATCTGTGTATAGATGAATTGATTGTCATCGGTCCGTTCGTAGTGTGCCATGTTAGGTTTGAGGCATTGCTTGTAGTAGCCTTCCACTAAGGTTTGCAATCGTTGGGTGTTATATGATAGCTGCAACCGATGGTCCATGTCGTGTGAAGGCTTCAGGTCGGGATTGCCTACCGTCCATTCCATACTGTTGGTGCGGACGGTAGCATCACTGGTCATGGCAATGCGAGACACTTTGTCCTGCATCTGATATGTATAACTCAACTGCATATTGTTATTGAACTGAAATGTCAGCGAAGCCTTGGGATGGAAAGTCCAGTAGTCGTATCTGTGACCGTTCTGAGTGTAATGGATATAACTCGCACCTGTACCTAATGTATAGCGCAGTTGCTTTAGCATGCCCTTGATTTCGGTAAAGGCGTACAGGCGGTTGTTGTTCGTCCTGGTCAAAGAGGAAGCGTCACCCCGATAGTCGTTCTTGGTATATTTGTAACTATAGTTCAGACCTGTGGAGAGAGTAAAGGCTTCAGCCTGTTCTCATATATTACTTCAGAAAGCAAAGAAGCCGTTTTGCCGTCTACCGCATATTGATATGGTGTTCCCTCATCATAGAAACTATTGGTCTGTGTGGAGATATAGGTGCCAACTGCATTGGCTGTAAACGACTGACGTGGAGTGAACTGACGAAAGAAATAAATATCCAATACAGGCGAATAGCTCTTGTCGTCATCCCGGCTTGTCGCTCTGTATTGGCGGCTGCCATCCGTGATGTCCTTAATATTATAGTTGTCGGGGGTGTTATTGAAAGTTCCACTCAAGGATGTTTGAAAGACGGTTGCTGTGGAGTCTGCCCAGTTGTAGGTTAGCTTTGCCTCGTGTGCGATAGCTTTCCTAAGCGACTCCACATCGTTTCGCTCAATAGTGTAGATACTGCCGTCTGTCAAGGTGTATTCTGCCAACTGCTTGCTCTTTTCGCCTTTGTTTTTATATCCACTCACATCATACGAAAGCGACCATTCACTCTTTCCGTGGTTCCATTTACCATACACCGAGCCGTCGCCTTGCAAGGTGGTAAGAGCCGAAGTTATGTCCGTACCAATAGTATAACCGCTCTCGCTCCTGCGTGTAACTATATCAATTACATAGGCAATGCTTTCGCCATAACGAACGCCTGGGTTGTTTATAAAGTTTATCTTGGCAATATCCTTTGGATTGAGAGCAACATCTCCTGTTTGCCTACAACAATGCCATTTACTCTCAGTTGAACGCTACCTCTGTTATCAATAGTAGTAATAGTATGGCTGATGTTGTCAATACGAATATTGGCAAGTGTGAGTTTCTCAAGAATGCTGTAACCATTGTTCGAAGCCTGCTTCTGTGCATCGGTAGGATAGATGAGCATGCCGTCAGATTTGTTTACTACCTTAGCGGCTTTTACCGTTACTTCATCAAGCGTGATAGTCTTGTCTACATTCTGAGCATAAGCGGAGAATGCAGAAGTCATAATAATTGAAATTGTTAATAATCGTTTCATTTTGCACCATTTTTTGTTTTATGGCGCAAATTTATATCCTCTTTACAAGATAGCCAATTATTTAGTCTGACATTTCCCTGACAATTGGCTGACAAACACCTATCTATTTGAGTTTCAAACTATAACTCTTACCCCGATCTGATTCGATTTTCAGCGTGCTATGTGTCTCTATGATAGGTTTTATACGTTTGATTAGCGTATAAAGTGTATCGCTTGCATCAGGTTTCTTAGGCCATAGTTGGTCGCAAATCTCCTGTTTCGATAGCGTATGAGAATTTGTCGTTATGAACATTTCGAGCAGGGAGTGTTGCATTGGAGTAAGACGTATCTCCTCACCCGATACGGTCATAAATTTATCATCATGAAACACAATACCTCCGTACGCCAAACCTTGAACTATCAGCTCCGGCTTATTCCTTCTTACATACCACAAACTACCTAACAGCCATAGCATCCCGATAAACAAAAGAGAGCCCGACGCCTTTTGGTCGGACATCATGAAAGTCGTAGCAAAGTTGCAATTAGCCTCTGCCACCATCTTGGTTTCCCAACGTCCATCTCTGCGCACAGTACGCATGGCAATACCTGCCGTATCTTTCAATTCGGCAATGGTGAGGCAGTTGCGATAACAGCGTATGGTGTCTGTGGTAACCACATTGTCAGGCATTTTCACAAGAACTTGCTTCAAAGCCTGATTAACATCCTGGGCTATCATGTATTCTGTTCGGTGATAGCTGCTTATGCTTGTGCACAATGCACAAAGCATAAGAAAACTGAACACTATGTATGGAAGGTTCTTCATAATGCTTGATCGATATTTTATTTGGCACTATCCTGCATAGCCTTCAGTTCTTTGTCTGTCATCTGCACATAGATAGAAACACCATAGACGGTTGTTCCATCTGCTTTTATTCCCAACGGATGAACCATGCAGAAACTTGGTTGAGCGCCTAACATCCATCCTGTTATCTGAATATATTCGTTGTTGTCAAGCAACAAGACTGTACGCGACGTACCATTGTAATTATCTAAAAATCTATAAGTAACTTCATTCTTCTTTACTGCGCCACCGGAGATGTCAGAACGACAATATGTAGTCAGTTTCGTGTTACTATCAAAATAGTATTGTTCTGGAGCTAAGCCTAACATGTTGCTGTAATATTCAGCAGACTTTCTTTTGCCGTTCTTGTCTATTTCCCATGTAGCATAGTGCTTCCATCCATGCCCAATGAACATATTGTCAAAGTCCGCTTGACCTATGCCACCGCCATCACCGAAACAGTTTCTATTGTCACTGAAATTGTATGCAACTCCATGATTATCCAATACATGAGCCCATTCTTGCTCCAATGATTCCTCGTCGTCATTATTGCATGATGCAACAAATAATGATACAAACAGAACTAATACAAGTCCCATGATAAATTTTATTTTCATAATCAAATGTTTATTGACTTTTTGTTTTTACCCAACATGTGTGGGGTATCTCTCTTTGTTCTGCAAAAATACACTTTTATTGTCTCTTATCCAACTGTTTCCATTTTTTATTCTCGCTCGTTAAGTTTTTTTATCTAATAAGGTGTAAATGGCAACTACTCAGCACCCATATGGAGAACTGATAGTTACAAATACTATACTTGTGTTATCAGCCTTACAACCCAAAGAAACTATCGCTTAATACAGGAGATTTTTTCTCCTATATTATATAAATGTTTTCTTTAGCCTATATAAGTTCCGTTCAGAGCCTTTGGATGTCTGTTCAGAGCCTTTGAATGTCCGTTCAGAGCCTTTGAATGTCCGTTCAGAGCCTTTGAATGTCCGTTCAGAGCCTTTGAACGGAGATTTCAATGTGGTTTACAGGGCAAACGCATCAAATCATTTACCTTTTAACATATAAATATTAATGTTGTATCTTATTGAATATTAACTATTTACATTTGCTTATACCAAAATATTGTATCTTTGTAAAGAATAATTAAACACTTAAAAGTTACAAAATGAGCATAATTAAGTTATCTAAACAAATTCCAGACCCAAGAGTCACTGGACGAACTGTTCATAAAATGGAACATATTATCTAT
>ENA-OQER01000190-OQER01000190.1-human-gut-metagenome-genome-assembly--contig:-NODE-190-length-34114-cov-6.640627_pt1 | contig 34114 bp, 52 predicted proteins | sample MGYA00242797_ERZ504639 | MGnify/ENA primary metagenome ERZ504639 (study PRJEB26092, sample SAMD00036306) | human gut metagenome | host: Homo sapiens | study: EMG produced TPA metagenomics assembly of... | reverse complement strand
ATACAGCCGGAGCATAAAGGAGATAAACAATGAATGTTGAAGAATATATTGCTTCGTTAAAATCTTGACGGTGAAGCTAAGAAAAAAGCTAACTGAAGGTTTAAAGAACTTTTTAAAAGATAATTATGTAGAAAAAGCAAATTTGATGAAGCCGCTACAGCCAAATCCAATCTGGAAACGCAGATTAAAGAGCGCGACAAACAGCTTGAAACGTTGAAAAGACAGCTGGCGATAAGGAAAAACTTGAAGCTACGATTAAACAGTTGCAGGAAGATAACAAATCCGCAAAAACAAAGTACGAAACGGATTTGAAAAATCTCCGTATTGACAGCGCAGTAAAGCTAAAATTAAGCGGCACAGCGCAAGATGTGGATATCGTAGCTGGTTTGATTGATAAAACTAAATTAATTGTGTCCGATGACGGCACAGTTGCAGGCTTGGATGAACAGATTAACCCTCTGAAGCAATCTAAGCCTTTTTATTTAAAGATGGAAAACCAAAAGGCAGTGGATATGAACCAGCTGGCGGAAACGGCGAAAATAAAGTAAATCCGTTTAAAAAAGAAACATTCAACATGACGGAACAGGGAAGATTGTTTAAGGAAAACCCTGCACTGGCTAAATCTTTGGCACAGGAAGCAGGCGTTAGTATTGGAGGTTTTAATTAATGGCAGGAACAACACTTGCAGACATCATCGTACCGGAGCTTTTTAATCCGTATGTAATTAATCGCACAATGGAAAAATCCGCTTTATTTCAAAGCGGGATAATCACGACAAGCCCGGAATTTTCCAGACTTGCAAGCGAAGCGGCGCGCACACACAATATGCCGTTTTTTGAAGATTTAACGGGCGATGCGCAAAATATTGTGGAAGGTGAAGAAATTGAATTTCAAAAAATCACATCCAGCAAAGATGTATCCACGACAATTATGCGCCAGCAAAAATGGTCCGCAACGAATTTAGCGGCGGCACTTGCAGGAAGCGACCCAATGAAAGCTATTGCGGAACTCGTTTCTTCTTATTGGGCTAGAGAATATCAAAAGGAACTTATTAATCTGTTAAAAGGCGTATTCAGTGCAGACACTATGAAAGACCACGTACTTGATATCTCCGGAAAAGCCGGTAAAAATGCAAATATTTCCGCATCGGCATTCATTGACGCACTTCAGCTTTTGGGCGATGCACAGGACCAGCTTACTGGCGTGGTAATGCACTCTAAGACAAAATCCTACCTTAAACAGCAGAATCTTATTTCTACGGAACGCGACAGTAACTCTGTTGAATTTGAAACGTATCAGGACCGCAGAGTTATCGTAGATGACGGCTGTCCGTTTGAAGGTGATATTTATACGACGTACTTATTCGGACGCGGTGCTATTGCCTATGGCGAAGGTTATCCTGTAGGATTTGTGCAGACGGAAACGGACCGCGACCCTAATCTTGGCGCGGGCGTCAATATGCTTTACAATCGCCGTTGCTTCATCATGCACCCGAGAGGTGTTGCATGGCAGAACGCAGTACGCGAACATGTGGAAAGCCCATCTCGCGAAGAATTGGCCAACCCGCAAAACTGGAAACGCGTCTATGAACCGAAACAAATACGCATGGTAGCATTTAAACATAAAGTTGTAGCAGCTTAAGGTTAAGGTAATCTTATGAATAATGAAGATTACTGGAAAAAGCGTGCTGAAGAACGAGAAGCGGAATGGATTAAAAAATCCAAAGATACGATTGAAAAAGAGCTTGCCGAGTATTACAGGCGGGCTCTTTCTCGTATTACTGATGATATTGCTGTTTTATACGGCAGATATGCCAAAGATAACAATCTTACTTATACCGAAGCCAGTAAACTGTTAACGGATAAAGAATTTAAGCAGTGGCGAATGTCTCTGGAAGAATATCTGGATGCCATAGATAAGAACGTTGACAATAAACTACTGCTGGAACTAAATACGCTTGCCATGCGCAAACGTATTTCACGTCTTGATAAATTATATGGCGATACATTAAAAAACCTCTACAGGCTCGGCACGGACAGCGAAAATGGCATGACAAAGTTTTTATCCGGTGCATATAAGGACAATTATTATAAAAATCTGTTCGATATCGGCAAAACAATCGGTATAAAATCGTCTGTATCAGAAGTTGATGATAAAAAAAATTCGCAAAGTGCTGAATAATTCATGGTCAGGAAAAAACTACAGTCAGCGTATTTGGAAAAATACGGATAAACTGGCAAAACTCATCAAAAATGAAATTACGGACGGCTTTCATCGCGGTGTATCTATTAATAAAATGGCAAAGCTCGTACAGCAAAGAATGAATGTCGGCAAATATGAAGCTACCCGCCTTGTACGCACTGAAATGAATTACGTACAAAATCAGGCGGCACTGGACAGTATAAAAGACACTGACATGAAATACTATATATTTCTGGCCACACTCGACAAAAAAACATCAACATTATGCAGAGCACATGACCGCAAAGTTTATCCGGTGGACAGTGCAACGCCCGGCACTAATATGCCGCCGCTACATCCGCATTGCCGTTCAACGATTGCGGGCAACCTAACCGATTATGATACGGGACGCGGCAAACGCAGTGCACGTGATAAAAACGGAAAACGAATTATCATCTGCCGCTATGAATTATGATGATTATTACAAAGTCTATATTGAAAAATCCATGTCATTCAGTCAGTGGGAAAAAGCACACAAAAAGCTGACAGTTAACGCTAATAAACCGACACTTAAAGAATTAATCAAAAATACGGATATAAAAAGTTGTACAAAAGATGATATTATCAATATCGGACGAAACGTATGCGAACAGTTTGATATTAAAAATAAAATTGGCGATAAAGAAGCTTAAAAGAAGTATTTGGCAATTTTCGTGAGATGGGTGGCAAACTTTCACCAGAACAATGGGCAAAAGGAAGTAACAAAATCACTAAACAACAGCTTAGTGAAGCATTTTCCTATTATCCAAAAGACTGGGTGAATTATTTAACTGATAGCGGAAAAAAACTGTATACACTAATAACCAATAGAGGATTTTTTAATGAAGGAGCTGTTATGGCTAATGGTAAATATTATGCTACAAAGTTTCCAGATTATAAAACAGGCTATGTATCAATTCATATGAATGGAATGCGCAAAACAACACCTTATCATGAAATAGGTCATTATGTTGAATATTTCAATAAAAACGCTCTTAGAATATCTAAAGAGTTTTTAAAAGACCGTACTAAGGATGAAAAATCTGTACTGTTAAGAGAAATTCTTTTCAATTCAAGATATAAAAAGGATGAAACAACTAAGCCAGATGATTTTATAACTCCTTATATCGGTAAGGACTATCCAGATGCTTCCGAAGTATTAAGCGTGGGGTTAGAATTAGTATTTGAACCAACGGAGCAACTAAAAAAAGTCGAACTTATCAATGGCGAATATAAGCGATTTATGCTACAATAAAAGATGATATAGAATTTTTGTATTTAATTATAGGATTAATATTGAAAGCATAAAGAGGGATTATAATGTGGACAAAATATAAAGCTTTTGGTGAGGAATATGCAAAAGCATTGGCACGATTTGATGAGGCACATGATAAATATTTAAAAAAATTTGGCGAAAATTCTCTTGACCGTGTACTTTTAAGCGAACCTTTAATACACCAACCAACAAAACTTGATGTTGATGAGACAAATAGGGATACTAGAATGCTTGAAGAAGCAATAGAAAATAATAAGCCGCTAGAACAGATACCGAAAGAAATGTGGGAAAAAATGATATTTTAAAAGATAATTTTGAGCACTTGCAGAAATGTGAGTGCTTTTATTATGCCCAATTTTAGAAAGAAGGAATATTATGACACCTGCTGAAGCAGTGGCGGATATTACCGCCAAAATAAAGACAATTCGCGGCGATACTGAAATTGATGAAGTGGTACTCAGTATTTACGTTGAAAAACTGGTAACTGATATACTTGATTACTGCCATAGACATGATTTCCCGCGAGCCTTGACTTTCACCTGTATGGATTTGATAAATAAGCGTATCGACGACGAGCAGACAGCGGCAGAAGAAGATGCGCAACTGAAAAGCATTGAAGCCGGTGATACTAAGTTTGAATTTAATGTGGCGGCGGCGATTTCTTCCGGTGTTTTAAATGACCTGGATTTTGACAGTATCAAGCCGAAATTGAATTTATATCGAAAGATTGCGGGGTTTGGTTCATGCCGACACCATCACAATTAAACAGTCTGCTTAGTAAATATATGTATCATGATAATGTTACTGTTTGTCGTCAAATTAATGCTGTTGATGACGAAGGAGCAGATGATTATACAGTGCAGGAAATCTATGTTAATATTCCCTGCAAGTTGTATCAAAGCGGTAAACCTTTTACAGCTAAAAATACAGACAGACAGGTAGATGTTATTACGGATTTAAAATTATTTCTTCCGCCGCAATACGATGTTCTGCCGAATGATATTTTGAAAATATCCCGCAACGAGCAGGAAATTTTATTGAACGTCGTAAAATCGTTTAAGTATAAATCACATCAGGAAGTAACGGTAAAACGGAAGGATGAGGCAAGATGAGCGTTGAAATTGAAGGCATTGATGATTTTATCGCTAAACTTGATAATGCCATAAAAAAGATACCTAAAAAGAGCAATGAATTTGTGAAAAAATCCGCTGAAAACCTTATCGAATACACTAAAGATTTAACGCCCGTTGATACCGGTAATTTAAAAAATAACTGGCAGCGTACCCGTCCTTATATGGGCAGTATTAAAGTCTACAATAATACGGAATATGCCGCACATATGGAATATGGACACCGCGTAAAAAACCGCAGGGGCGAATGGGTAAAAGATGAAACGGTAAAATAAAATTTGTTAAAGGTGCTTATATGCTTCATCAGGGTGTTGAGGAACTGCGGGATAATTTCGAGGAGGACGCCAAAATAATTATGGATGATATATTTAAATGATTAAATTACTTGATATAAAAAAAGGACTTACAACGCTTTTAAAATCTAAATTCAATTATAAGGTTCATTTCGATAATGTGGAAAAATCGAGTGAGCCTTATTTTTATGTGGAAATGATGCCGCGGCGTAAAACCGTTGATGAAATTTTAACGGATAAATCCATACAGATTGATATAATGCTGGTTCTAATTCCGGATGAGTACGGCCGAATAAAAAGGTCTGTTCTGTATGATACGGCTGATACCTTAGACGGTTTAATTAGACCTGTATTTCATATAAAGGACAGGTGCATTACCGTTCTTGAAAGTCAAACACGGTTTGTTGATGAAGTTCTGCATTATATTTTTAATCTTGATTTTGCCGACTGTATGACTGATAAAGAAAGCTCTGCAATTATGTACGAACTAATGCAGACTTTACACTTAAATTTAAAATAGGAGTGAATTAAATAATGCCTAATGAAAAAGAAGTATTCGGACTTCCAAAGGTTCTTATAACTTTTAAAACAAAATCTACAACAGCAATTGCCCGTTCTGCCCGCGGCATTGTGGCCATGATTTTGAAAAACGAAACAACGGACGTTATGAAATCTTATAAAATTTCCGATATCACAGATATTCCGGATAAAGGACTTACGGATAAAAATGTCGATTTAATTAAAAAATGTCTGCTCGGTACGCCGCTACGTATTTTAGTATATACAATTCCGGATGATACTGTAGCAGAGCCGACAGTAAATCAGTCTTACGTACTTAAACAGATTAGCAATATTAAATGGAATTATATTTGCGCACCGACAGCTTCCGGCAGTGAACAGGAAGATTTGGCCAGCTGGATTAAAACGCAGCGTAATAATAAATATAAAACATTTAAAGCTGTACTTGCACATCAAGAAGCTGATGATAAAGGAATTATAAATTTTTGCACGGAAAATATTCGCGTACCTAATCCTGACTATGTGGAACCGGAAGACGGCGAAAGTGCGGCCGCAATTATCGGTGAAGGCAAGGTCGGCGACAGTGTAGTTGCAAGCGATGATACGGTTCAGCCTTACACGATTTATACAGCAACAGAATATACGGCACGTATTGCCGGCATTTTAGCAGGGCTTAGTCTGGATAGAAGTGCAACATATTATCAGCTTACAGAAGTTGAAAGTGTAGAAACTTATGAAGATATCGACAGTTTAATTGACAGTGGTCAGCTCCTTTTGGTTGACGAGGGTGAAGGAGACGGTGTAAAAATTGCCCGTGCCTGCAATAGCCTTACGACATTTACAACTGACGTCGGTCAGGATTTTCGTTTTATCAAGATTGTCGAAGCTATAGACATGATAACGGACGATATTCGTGATACGTTTAAATCTGATTATGCCGGCAAAGTGATAAATGATTACAACCATAAAATGTTGTTCATTTCTGCTATAATGGTTTATTTTAGTGGCTTGAAAGGAAATGTACTAGATAACAGCCCTACTGCCCAGAATACCGTTGATATTGATGAGGAACAGCAGAAAAATTATGCCATTTTAAAAGGTGAGGACATAGAAAATATGACCGTTCAGCAAATTCGCGAATATAATACGGGAACCAATGTTTATTTAACAGGCCGTATTACGCCGGTTAACGCTATGGAAGATTTGACGATTGATTTTACTATGTAAAGGAGAGTTATAAATGGGAAGAGAAGCAGAAGCTGTAAAATACAGGGGACGCCGCCGCTGGAACGGCAGCTGGGGAAGAGTATGGTGGGACAATGAGCTTTTGTTTGAAATTCAGAAGTTTGAAGCAAAGGTAACCGCCGACCGTGAAGATGTATTTATTTCTATCAGTAAAGATAGTAAAATCGTATCTTTAACCGGTGAACTTTCCTTTACAATTAAATCCGTTGTGAACAGAAATATTAATAAGTATCTTGAAGCATGGAAACAGGGGCTTGACCCGCGCGGCACCTTTACCGGTTTGATTGATGACCCGGATGCCGTGGATGGACAGAAAGAACGCTGTTCTATTGATAATGTCTGGTTTAATGACTTGCTCTTGATGAGTTTTGAAAAAGGCAAAGTCGTGGAAAAAGAATTTACGGCAGGATTTACACCGGAAGATGCATCTTTCATTGAAACTATCGGTGCATAATTATTTTTAATAAGGAGATTATATAAATGGCTATTAGTGTAAAAGAACTTATTGAACAGAAAGAAAAAATTGAAGGCAATAAAAAAATTTTGTATGATATCGAAACATCTATAGGCACAATTACCGTAAAACAGCCGGACGCAAGTTTCGTCGCTGATATTTTAAAATTGGATAACGTAAATGAACTTATGATTTTAGATAATGTTGTTGAGCCCAATTTAAAAGATAAAGATTTACAAAAAGCGTATAACTGCATAGAGCCGACGGATATTATCGGTAAGTTGTTTAAAGCCGGTGAAATAGGTAATATTGCAACAGCTATTATGAAATGTGCTGGATATGAAAGTCTTGAAGCCAAGGTGCATGAAGAAATAAAAAACTGATAGATGAGAACTGGGAAGCGGCAACAGCCGCTTTTTTGCTTCTCAAAGGTCATACATTAGAATATTTTTTTAACATGAGTTATTTGGATAAACTTTTTGCTTATACGGCAATGCGCAAACAGCAGGAAATTGAAGCTCAGAAAATAGAATTTGAAGCACAGCTTGCCGGTGTCAAGCTAGTTAGGAGGTAGTTAAATGGCTGATGATGCAAGACTTACAGCACGGCTGGAAGCAAAAGACAACATGACAGCGACTATAGTTAAGTCGAAAAAAGCACTGAAAGATTTACAAAGTCAGGCACAGGCTACCTCTAAAACTACAGATGGTATTGTTAAATCTTCGGCAAGAGCCGGTGAAGGTTTAAAAGAATTAGCACAAAACGCCGACAAAGCTAAAACGGCACTTGGAGGAATAAAAAACAGCTCTGTATCCGTATCTGTCCGGGATATGGTAACATCACCCTTAAGTTCCATAAAATCAGGACTTAGCAGTATCGCAGGCAAGTCTTATTCTGTAGGCATTCACGCTAAAGACAGTGCTACAGACACCATTTTAAAGGTTAAATCGGAATTATCCGGTATTATGGGCAAAACATATACGGCTATACTGAATGTAAAAGCTAATACCAACCCGATGAATTCTATGGGTAATACTTTAAATGAGTTCACAAACGGAATGCTTATGCCGACAAGTATACAAATGGCAGGTGCCGCCGGTATCGGTTATGGTGTGTACGATACCATAAAAACAAGTATGGATTTTGATGCTCAGTTATCTGCTATTAAATCACTTACGCCAAAAGAAGGTTTAGACGGTATGAGCCGCGATGATGTTATGGCACAGGTAAGAGCACGTGCAAAAGAACTCGGGCAGGCTACGGCATTTGGCAATAAGGAAGTAGCACAGGGCATGACAGAACTTATAAAAGCTGGCATTTCTTTAAAAGATGTGCTGGGAGATGCCAGTGAAGCTGCATTGAATTTAGCAACGGCTGGCGACTTAGCATTACCGGAAGCAGCTGAAATCATGAGTACGGCAATGAATACATTCGGCGTTAAAGACGCAACTCACGCCGCAAATATTTTAGCCGGTGCGGCGAATGCTTCCGCAACCAGTGTGCATGAAATGAAATATTCACTTTCTGCAGTCGGTATCGTAGCAAAAAAAGCCGGAATGGATTTTGATGAAGTAAATACAGCTCTTGCTCTTATGGCTTCCCGCGGCTCAAAGGCTCAGATGCCGGTACAAGTTTAAAATCCATGTTACAGCAGATTGAACCGGCGACAAAACCGGCGGTAGCGGCGTTTGAAAGACTAGGCTTATTAAAAGACGGCAAAAATCAATTTTATAATGAAAAAGGTCAGCTTCGTTCTTTAGGTGAAATAGCAGATATTCTGCACGAAAGCACGCAAGGGCTTACAGAGCAGGAATTAAATTCACTTTATAAAGACGCTTTTGGTTCTGACGGTATTCGTGCAGCGCAGGTACTTGGTGAATTTACAAGTCAATCCGTTAAAGATATGTACGATGAAATGACGAAAGTTACAGTCCAAGAACAGGCTGAAACTATGTTGGATAACTTAAAAGGTGATATTGAACAGCTCGGCGGCGCGTGGGAGAATTTTCAAGATACACTTATGGAAGGCTCAGCAACAGGCGGGCTAAGAAGTCTTGTTAAGGAAATCACTGAACTTGTTTTAGATGCTAACAAATTATTTGAAAACGGTTTTACATTCTGGGGAACATTCGACCTTGTAACAAAACCATTCAGAGACGCATTTTCAAAGATGATACAGATGGACGGCATGGGTTCAGTTGCCGCCGGTGCAGGTTTGTTTATCGGACTTATTGCCGGAGCAAAGAAATTTTATAATATCGTTGCTAAATCCGTACAAAGTGTTAAAAATCTGATTGATATTGCCAAAGGTATTCCTAAAGATTTGCCGGGTTCAGTACCTAATAATCTGCCGACAAATCTCCCTGGACAGACTGTAAAAGATGTTATTCTAAATGCCCAAAATGTTTACGTAAACGGCAAAAATCAACCGGGTGAAACGCCGCCGATAGTACCAAATGAGCCCAGTGCGCCGCCTACGGATAAACCGAAAACCCCGCCTGCAAAACCTACTATCTGGAGTAATACAAAAGATGCAATAAAAACAGGCTGGAATTATGGCGGTGGTATAAATAAAGCCAATATTGCCCTTACCGTTCCTTTTGCCGCGTATGATATATACAGTGCCGATGAGGGAGAAAAAGGCGCTGCCGTTGCACGAGCCGGCGGAGGTCTTGCAGGCGGCTGGGCAGGTGCAAAACTTGTCGGAGCAACAGGTGCTGCAATCGGTTCCGTTCTCCCTGGTATCGGTACGGGAGCCGGTGCAATTATCGGCGGTGCTATCGGTGGTATTGGCGGCAGTATTTTAGGCAGTCAATTTGCCGACAGTATTTCAAGACTTTTCGATTTTTCTGCGGATAACAATATTATAAAACGCATCAATGGCAGTTCATGGGGACAAGCTCAAAACATGTCAGCTGCAACAAATATGAATATATCGCAAATGCAGTATGACGGAGTAAGTACTTCATTTAATAATATTGCAGAACAAAGCGGACAGGCTCAACTGCAATCCGCTCAGGCACAAATGAATAGCCAGCAACAAATGTATTCAGGTTTTCGAGATTTTGTTTCTGGTGTTTGGGGTGAAATCACTGACAATGTTAACATTGCCGGACAAATGCAACTTGAAAGCAATCAAATACAGGTTGAAGGACAAAAGCAGGTATTTTCAGGGCTTAAAGATTTTACAACAGAAATATGGAACGGAATTACCGATACAGCTAACACGGCAGGACAGATGCAGGTGCAAAATGCACAAGTGCAGGCACAGGCAAATATGGAAATGTGGAACAGTGTTCAGCAGTCCGCCGCAAGTGCATGGGAAAGTATTCAAAGTAAATGGGGTGAAGCAGTAGGCTGGTTTACTGGAAATATATACAATCCTTTAGAAAATCTGGCGCAAAGTGCAGGTGCAGGAATTGCCAATGGTATAAACAGTGCAATTGCCACTATCCAGAGCGCATGGGCAGGTGTAGTCAACTGGTTTGAAACAAATGTTTTCAGTCCTATTAGGCAGAAATACATCGAACTTAAAAATTCTGCTCCGTCTCCGGTTCAGAGTGTACTCAGTTTTGTTGACGGCGGTATAGGGAAGAATGCTACAGGTACAATGAATTGGACAGGCGGTCTTACCGAGATAAACGAACAAGGTGGAGAAATTGTTGACCTTCCGACCGGCAGTCGCATATATCCGGCACAAACTACGGAACGTATCATTCAGCGTGAACTTGCCGAAAACACCTCCAATACGGGCGGTGGCAATGTAACAATTACCGGCAATACTTTTATAGTGCGAAATGAACAGGATATTGACGAAATCGCCTATCGTCTAATGTCTATCATGCGACAAGTAAATGCAAACTATGGAGGTGCATACTGATGAGCCTTGACAGTTTTATGAATAAGACTTATAGCATAGTAAATCTTTTATCTTTGGCACTAGGAAATGAAACTGCTGCAAAACGGCAGATAATATTAAGCTCGGATAATGAGAAATTCACTATTCCTGTTACTCCTCGCAGTTACGAAATAAAAACAGCACAAAATAATGAAACTATAGATATTCTCGATTTCGGAGAAGCTATGTTGTTTGGTAACGCAAAACTTAAACGGCTGAGCTTCTCTGGTTTTTTTCCGCATCCAAAACATGACTATCCATTTGTCGTGGGAGATGTAAAAACTCCGATTGAATGTGTGGAATTACTAACAAAATGGAAAGAAGCCAAAAAGCCGATAAGGGTAATAATAACCGACAGCCTGTAAATCTGATGATGGGGCTTCGAGAATTTACCTACCGTGAACAGGATGGGACAAGAGATATTTATTATAAATTATCTTTTATTGAATATAAGGAACTCAATACGCCGTCAGCTAACAACGATAAACAGACTGACGAAACAACAGGCTGAAACAGCGTACTGACGAGCCCGAAAATCCTGAAAGCTGGTTGATAAAGCTGATGATATTTTAGATGCTTCAAAAAAAGTCTATGGTGATTACAGTCATTGGCGAAATATTGTGCAGTCTAATGACTTAAAAAATTTAGCTATAAACAATGTAACAAAATTAAATTTGAGGAAGAATCTAAAATGAAAATATTTTATAAAGGTAAGGATATTTCTACATTAGTGAAAAAAGTTACATGGAGCGGTTCACGACTTCAGGTTGCCAGAAAACTTGTATTTGATTATGTACAGGATGACCGAGACACTCTTATTCCGGTTCTTGAAATAAACAACGGCGAAACGATTTTCGGCTATGATGAAGAAAATAATATCGTCTTTCGTGGCAACGTTTTTGATGTAGAAAAAAACAGACAGAATTCCAATGTACGAATCACTGCTTTTGACAACCTTTTTATTCTTAGTAAATCTAAAACGACAAAGAAATTTGTAAATATACCGGCTGAGGATATAACGGCAGCGATATGCAGAGAGCTCGGCGTCAAAGTCGGTAGTCTTATAAAAACGGGCGTTCCGGTAAGTTTCATCGCGGACCGTAAGACGGGCTATCAGATAATTATGATGGCTTATACGGAAGCCAGTAAAAAAACGGGCGAAAAATATCACCCGATTATGAACAACGACCAACTCGATATCATTTTAAAGGGTACATTAATCGAAAATTATGTTGCCGACAGCCGCAGCAATATGACGGAGAGCACTTACAAAGAAAGTATTGAAAACATGGTCAATCAGATAATGATTACTGACCAGCAGGGCAATATGATGGGGTATAAACGTAATGATGAATGGATTGGCAAATATTCCATGATACAAGATGTTTATAAGACCGACCCGAACAAGGATACCAACAAAGAAGTCGAAGCAATGCTGAAAGGACCGGATAGAAGCGGTTCTCTTACGCTCATTGGTGATTATCGGGTAAAATCTTCATACTCTATAGAAATAAGAGATAGCTTAAATGCCGGTAAATTCTGGATAAAGTCCGATGTGCATACATTTCAGAACGGCAATCATATGATGAAAATTGAACTTGAATTTGAAAATATGATGAATGAGGAAAAAGCTCCACAAGAAAAAACGAAAAAGTAGGTGATATAAATGGCACCAATCCCGAGTGCGGAAGCAAGTGTTGAGCAAATTGTGAATATTATGCATGGCGTGGCACAATCGCATGTTCCGCGCAGTGCTTTTATCGGAATTGTAGTTCAACCGCCGCCGAATTTTATTATCAAAGCAAATAACATCGAGCTTACAAAGGAAAATGCGTATATTTCAAAACGGCTTCTTGTAGGCTATGAACGAACAGCACGAGGACATTTAGTTTCGGCAACGCAGAACAAATCCGGCGGTAGTGGCGATGCGCAGTACGAAAGTCATAATCACAGCATAGATAATGACTACACTGAAAATTTCATCTATACCGATACGTTGAAAGTCGGCGACTGGGTTAGTATCCTGCCGTGCGAAGGGGCGGAAGGACAGCTTTATATCATAAACGAAGAGGTGGTAAAACTTGAGTGAAGAATTTCCATTTACCGGCACAAATACAGTTACTGTAGAAGAAGATTTACCACTATACAAAGAATACGCATGGAATTTCGACACGGACAAGTTCATCTATGATAATGCCGGTAATCACGTGTTAGTTGAAGGAAATGAAGCTATAAAAGTCTGGATTTATAAGGCGTTAAAGACCGAACGTTTCAGATACACGGCGTATAGCTGGCAGTACGGTATCGAACTTAAAAAGTTTATCGGCAAAGTCATGACAGTCGGCGAGCGGATTTCCGAATTTAAACGAGCCATAATTGAATGTTTAATGGTAAATCCGTATATAAAGTCTATTAATTCTATTAATATAACGCGCGACAAGACAAATATTGATTGTGAAATTGATTTAACTACGGTTTACGGGGAGCTGGTGATTAATGTATAAGGCAAGAGAACAAAAAGACATATTGCAGGAAATGATTAATAGTTCCAAAGCAAAAACAGGATTGTTCGAAGGAACGTTCCAGTATGACGCACTTGCCAGCAACTCGATCGAATTTGCCAAAGTCGAGGTTGAACTTGAGGAACTAAACAAAGTTGCTTTTGCAGATACTTCATACGGCGAATATCTGACCATGATAGCTAAACAATACGGTGTTATCCGAAAGGAAGCCACCAAAGCTATAGGTGTTTTGACTGTAAAGGGCACCGGCACGATTTACGCAGGTGCTACTTTTGCAACGGAAAGCGGCATCCAGTTTGTAGCTATCGAAAACACGGAAATAAAAGAAAACGGGCAAATAAATATTGAAGCTGTAACTGCCGGAGTTATCGGCAATGTAGATGCTGAAACTATAAATGTTATTTCCATGTCTATTCCCGGTATAAACAGTGTGATAAATTCCGAACCGACAATGGGCGGTTATGACGAAGAAACGGATGCTGAATTACTCGACAGGTATTTGTTTAAAGTCAGAAATCCAGCGACAAGCGGCAATAAAAATAATTATGAACTTTGGGCACGCGAGATTGAAGGCGTAGGTGGTGCAAGATGTATTCCTCTTTGGAATGGCAACGGTACAGTCAAGGTGGTTATAATTGACGCAAATCTGAACGTTGCTGATGAAACACTGCTAAATAAAGTCCGTGCCTACCTTGAAGAAGAAAAACCGATCGGCGCAGATTTAACCGTAGTATCAGCAACTGCCGTGAATGTAAAAATAGCAGCCAATATTTACGGCAGCGTAAATAAGGATGAATTCAAAGAAAAGGTTGATACGTATTTTAAAGAAATAGGCTTTAATCGTGGTTACGTATCCGTTGCTCATATCGGCAAAACACTTTTAAGAGTTGCAGTGGCGTTATTGACTATGACAGTCTGACTTTAAACGGTGAAGGCAAAAAACATACCTCTCACTGAAGAACAGTTGCCAATTTTAGAAAATGAGGTGGATTTTAATGTTATTTCTACTTAGACGAACACCTGTAAAAACATTGAAGCATCTGCCGAAATTTCTGCCGATTGATGATGACTTTAAAAACACAGAGTTAATCAGCGATGATGAGCATGAAAAGTTGAGACTTGCTGTATTGGATGTAAAAAATCAGCTTTTTGTTGAAACGGCAACATGGGGCCTTTCTGACTGGGAAAGAGTTCTTGGGATATCCGTAAAAGAAAATGCCGGCATAGAAGACAGACGTATACAGATACTCTTGAAACTGCAAGGTGCAAATGCCGTATCTGAAACGTTCATGAACAATTTAATAAATATATTTTGTGAAAATAAATCCGGCTATATAATTCAGTATAATCCTGAATACTGGTTTGAATTATGTGTCAGCGGTGATGATGAAATAAAATGGAAGGAGTTATTAGACGCCGTAAATACATATAAACCAGCGCATTTGGGTTTTGCTATAGTAATCAGGATTATAAGTCAGATTTTAACAAGCCATAGAGCAAGTATTATCCAGTACATTAATGCCAACCATAATTTCTGGAATTTGGGCACGGCGGAAAATACGTACTGGGACGGCGTATGGTGCTGGGACGGCAGTATCGACTGGAGTGACATAAAACCGGATGCAAAATACAAAGAAAGGCAGTCCCATATTATAGACATTTTAACTAAAGTTAATTCTGCACAGACCTTTAAGACAGGACAAAGCGCAGATATAACGTATAAAATAACATCTAAGCACAGACTTTTAACAAGCCATAAAGCAGGCAGTATTTATTATGTAGATATAGACTTAAAACAAAACATTGAACACAGGGCATTAAATACAGGTAAAATTAATGCTATGCAGAGCCGAACCACAGGGAACGCAAAAAACCTATGGGACGGCTCTTTTTGTTGGGACGGCAGCCACGCATGGGAAGGCAGCTACACCATGCAAAACACGCATATGGAAAACCTATGCACCTGTTACAGCACAGATAAAAACGGAGTTATGAAGAAAGGAACGTTTGAAAGACTATGAGTAATACACAGAACATTAATCCGAAACAGACACTGGCAGTAAACGGCGAAGCAGTGCCGCTGGCAGAATTTAATCAGGATACTTTTTTACAATCCAATAAAAAAAACTACAACCGATTACAGAGCGGCATTTGCACAGGCAATCGGGACGACAGGTGCTATTGCAAAAATAGCAAAAATGGCATTTGGCATTGCCGGTGAAACGGATGACCAGGGCAATCCGGCGCCACCTTCTGATAACGGTAACTTGAATAACGTTGTTTTGACCAAAGATATTACTTCTGTAACCTATCCTGTAGAAACAAGCGTACAATTTGAAGCTGAAATCGAAGCTGGAGATTATACGGGAGCTATTAATGAGGTTGCCTTGATTGACGAAGAAGACCATACCGCCGCAAAGATGAGGCTTCTGACAAGCAAAGGTATAGACGCGGAAAGCGGCGCAGTATTCCGCTGGACAGTAGAATTTTAAATGAGGTGATAATTTGAACGCTGAAGAATTAAAAACAGAGTTCGGGCTTGAGTTCCCGACAGAAATAGACGGTTATAAACGCCCTGGAGCATTAGAAAACGGTCATGACTGGTTTTTAGAAATTCCACAGATTATCGCAAAAGATAAAGTGTTGTACACCGGCATGAACTTAATCCTTAGTGCGCTCCTATCCAATGAAAAACTGCTTAAGCATTGGCATGATACCCTGCAAAACGTGGTAAATGCACAGGACTGGCGAGTAGTTACGGATAACTTAAAAGGCTATATGACGCCGGAGCTTAAGAAAAAGCTGGACGGCATAGCAACAGGCGCAAATAACTATGTACACCCTAGTTCGCATCCGGCGACCATGATTACTCAGGACGCAACACACAGATTTGTGAGCGATACGGAAAAGAGTACGTGGAATGCAAAAGCAAGCACCGCGGTTGTATCCACCACAGCAAACGGACTTGCACCGAAAAGAGATGGCAATGCAAGCCACTTTTTAGCGGGAGATGGAACATGGAAAGCAGTCCCTTCTGCGTCCAGCGCGGCAAGTGCCACCAAAGCCACGCAGGACAGCCGTGGGCAACAGATAGATACAACATATGTAAAAGGGGTTACGGGAAGCAATGCAACATTAACAGTTACAAAAGGAAATGGAAGTACAAGCAGTGTAACTGTAAATAACGTTGCTAATGCTACAAATGCTAATAATTTAGTAATAAGCGGAACATCTGCACATATAAAATATGGTGGTGCAGATGTAGATGAGAATACTGCTATAAGTCAAAATAAAGTTAACCTTTTGATTGGTAGTTGGTATTCTACAGGATTTAGAGATTTATGTTCTAGCGGAACACCAATAAAGGTAGCAATAAACCATAGAAATGGTAATATAAAAACTTTAGGTAGCGTTACAGCCAGCGGTGGTTTTAAAGGCAATGCTGACACTGCAAGCAAACTCGGAACGGCAAGCGTGGGCAGTGGCGTAAAACCTATTTATTTAAATGCAGGTTCACCGGTAGCAAGTGGAAGCACTGTCGGCAATGCCAATAGACCGATTTACATGAATGGTGGCACATTGTCGCAGTGCAGTATTGATTTATCAACCTTAGCACCAAAAGCAAGTCCCGCACTTACAGGAAGCCCAACCGCACCGACGCAAGGCACTTCGGATAACAGCACTAAAATCGCTACGACCGCATTTGTCCGAAACCTCATTAATCAATTAAAAAATGATGGTACACTTGGTGGTATTGTTGGTGGTAGCTTAACACAAAATGGTTGGGTTAAATTTAGTAATGGTCTAATTCTACAATGGGGAGTTGGTAGTAATAATATGTTTAAATTTCCAATTTCATTTACAAAAAAATTGTTTTTGTGCAATTTTAACACGTAATAGTGGAACTTATGAAGTAGCATTAATCATTAAAAATAAATCTACATCTACAATAACATGGGAAGCATGGAATAGTATGGTAAAGTAAATGTTGTTCCAGCAGAATGTTTAGTTGTGGGAGTATGACAAGGAACAATGGGGAAGTGCCAATGGAACAGATGGTTCTAACCCTCCGTGGTATAACTTCCCTATTTCTTTTCCTGATATATGTTATCAAGTAGTTACAAACCGCAAAGATAATGGTTGGGGAGCGGTAGATGGAAACTCAGCTGGAGCTTGTGATTGGAATAAAACTCAAGTTAGAATATATTCCAATGATGGCACTGTTCCAGTAAATTATATTGCAATAGGTAAATAAAATAATATTTTATATTAAATACCTAACGCTAACCATAAACCATCATTATTAGTACCACAAAGAATTTGAAAACTTTTTACACTTAAACTATATACTCTATCTGAACCTTGTCCACCTCCAATAGGAGTTACTATACAACAAAAAGCTTGCTGGGTAAACGCTATAGGAAAAGTTACAAACTGAGTATCATGTCCTTTTCCCCATTGTTCCTTGTCATACTCCCACAACTAAACATTCTGCTGGAACAACATTTACTTTACCATTACTATTCCATGCTTCCCATGTTATTGTAGATGTAGATTTATTTTTAATGATTAATGCTACTTCATAAGTTCCACTATTACGTGTTAAAATTGCACAAAAACAATTTTTTGTAAATGAAATTGGAAATTTAAACATATTATTACTACCAACTCCCCATTGTTTATTTGCCTATTGCAAACCATAATACACCTTCTCTATTTGCGTCAAAACCAGAGAAATACGTAAAATTTGTAGTAGTATAACTTTGAATACAATTACCACCATTACCACCGCTATAAGAACTATCACCTTTTCCTTTATCTATAGCTGTAACTATATAAAGAGTATTAGTAAAAACAATTGGAAATGAAACAGTATATGTTTTATCACTAAAACTATTTTGATTAAAATATCCCCATTGTACAATGGGGAAATAATAATGGACAAGGGAGTTTTTCTCGTAAAGTATATTCATTCCCTGTAGCATATTCTTCTGCTGTTTATATGATGTCGGCTAATCCTAAAGGGAATGTAGGTACAGGAGCAACAAAAAATGCTCATTCAGCAAATGTGGAAAGTCTAACCCAATTCTCTATTTCTGTTGGCGAACATAATAGTATGTTTTGGTTTTCTATAGGTAAATAATTTATTTTCCTATTGCTAAATAACGCATATTTAAATTTACTAAATGATTTGTTCCATTTGTACAAATAAATCCTGTTTTACTAATAGAAGTTGCATCATATCCTGGTGTTTTTCCATCACTATCATTTGCACGTGTTGCTACACCTATTACGTTCAAGCACGAGTTAAAAAATGATATTGGAAATGTAACTGAAACAGATTGGCTATTCATATTATAAGTTCCCCATTGTTTAAAGGAGTTGAAAAAATGAGTTTATAAATATATCTGATGTAAAAAATGAAGATTTATAGAAGAAAGGCTGATTTTATGTATTTAATGAAATTTGATGAAGAGGGCCAAAAGATTTCCGCCGTTCCGCAGGCATTAGCTAACGACTGGGGCGGCGAAGAAAAGTTGAAATCCGAAGGCTATATTGAAATATCCGATGAAGATTGGAACTATTACACCGGCAATATGGGTGACGGCGACAACGGCACTGGATATATTCGCGACAGCGAGACCGGTAAGCCGATTTCTGCGCCTGCTAGGGTAATTACATTAGAGGAGAGAGCAAATGTGCTTAAATCGGAGTATGAAGCCAACGTTAAAGCGATTGATGAAGCAATTCAGATTGCAAAAAATAACGGCGATACTGAGTATGTTACTGAACTACAGCAGGAACGACAAAATATATTAGATGAATATGCAAAAAAATTGGAGGAATTGACAAATGCTTAAATTTTGTACATTTTGCGGAAGAAAACTTGATACAGAAGGCTTTTGCACTAATTCAAAGTGTCCAGATTACAAACGAAAAGAAATTATAGAAACAGAAAAGAAAGAGTTAGCAGAAAAAGCAAAAAGCACCCAAGAAGCTAATAATAATAAGGCTTAGAGGGTGCTTTTATTATGTCAAAAATTATATTACCTTATTTGTGCCATGTTCCACCTTAGAAAATAAAGGAATATAGCAATTTATATAGATTAATATTAACACCGTATTAGTGCCAAATTTTAATATTTAAACACTATTAAATCCATTGCTTTTTTTAGTTGGTGCAGGTCCTTATGTGTATAGTGTTTTTCTGTTATATTACTGCTGGCGTGTCCTAGTATTCTTTTTATTGCGGTTGGATTAGCGTCTGCGTTATTTAATAAGCTCGCAAGTGTGTGTCTGCATTCATGTGGTGTATGGCGCTTTATTTTTAACTCTATAAGGGTTTTATCGAAGCGAGTACGAAAACGGCTATAATTGAGATGTATGCCGTTATTATCTGTAGCAATATATTTATTGTTTTCTGCTAAAAATTCTATCCAAAAAGGTAATGTTTGTTTATGCAATGGAATAATTCTATTTCTGCCAGCTTCTGTCTTACTTTCTCTTATTATTAGGTAACGTTGTCTAAGCTTTATATCAGTTTTTTCTATTGCTAAAAATTCACTAGGACGAGTACCTAACATCATGTGCATTAGTATCATTTTGGCATATCGGTGTTCATCGGTGGCTCGGAAAAGTTTATAAATCTGTCGGGTATTGAATATGGTTTTTTTATAGACTTTTTTTATCTTTGTCTATATCAATATACCGACTAATATCTTTTTCTGGTGGAATTATCTCATACTTCACTGCGTAGGTATACATGTGATGTAGAACTTGTCTAGCTTTCTTTTGTGTACTATATCCAGCACCATTATCATGTATATCACTATTGCAGATTGTAAATCACCAATACGAATTTTAGCAAACTGTTTATCATATAAACGATTTAGATGTTTATATGCACAATTATAGCTAGATTGTGTACGTTCTTTAATACGTGGATATAAATAAGCTTTTACCAAGCAGAATAGTTCATCAAAAGTAATTTCATTAGGACTAAATAATAGTGGATTTTTATTGTATTCGCAAAGAAAAGCAAGTGCAGATTCGTAAGTAACCTCATATCCAATTACTTTTTGTTTTCCATCTATCCACTTACGAATTTCAAAAGGTTTACGGCGTCGACCACTTTTTTGGTAATACTACCAAAACCATTAGGTAATTTTAATCTTTTATTCAATATAATCAACTCCTTTTAATAAGGAGTTTATCAAAAATGGGGTGAATAAATGGAGAATTTTATTTCTGATGATTGGCTTGCTATCGCAACTTTAGCAATACAAGCAGGTATCTTAAAATTGCATATAGTTTATATAAAAACTTTATACAAAAGGAAGCCAATAGAGATTGTGCAATAAGAGGTCTTTTACGAGTGGAGATAATAAACATTTGCCACAATGCAGAAAAAGAAGGCTTCTTACCAATCTGGGCATTAGAGAATTTAACAGATATGTACAATACTTATAAAGCATTAGGAGGAAATGGAGCTATAACTGGATTATATAATAAAACAATCCAACTACCTCAACGCAAGGAGGATTAAAATGCAATATGAAAAACTAGATATAGTAAATCTAGTAGTCGTTATAGGGCTTGTAATAGCTTTAATAACGGCTATTTTTTATGGTAATGCAGAACTATCTACAACAATAAGTGCTGGACTTCTTGGATATTTAGGTGGTCTAGTACGAGTTAATAATTCTACAAATAAAGATATTACAAAATAGGCACTTTTTGTAATGTGTATGCATAACATATTACAAAAATGGCTATTTTTGTAATTAGTTGCTAATCGGTAGATAATTAGAAGGTTATTAGAAGGTAAAAACCTATGAACCGCACGGTTAAAGGATTTTATTTGTAGATAATCGGTAGATTATTGGCAGATTTAAGTTAAAATTTAATTTATTTTTAGTTAAATTAAACAAACTGGTCGAATTCGACTAGTTTAATAAAAGGAGTGTATTTAATTGTTACGAATTTTTATCAATCCTGGACATGATATGGACTTAGACCCTGGAGCATGTGCGAATGGAATTAGAGAGGTAGATATTGCTTTAGCTATTGGAGAAAAAGTAAAAAAGACAATGGAAGTAATCGGTTATCCATGTCAACTATTGCAATCAGATAATCTAAATGGAGAAACAAAAGGTAAACCTAATGTATGTGCTACTGCAAATAATAGTGGTGCAGATATTTTTGTATCTATTCATTGTAATAGTGCAGCTAATATTAGTGCAAAAGGAACAGAAACGCTTGTTTATAGTACAGGTGGTAAAGCGGAATTATTAGCTAAATGTATTCAAGCACAAATTGTTAATTCTCTTAATATGGTGGACCGTGGCATTAAAGAACGTCCTGATTTATGTGTATTAAGAGAAACAAGTATGCCTGCAGTATTAGTAGAAACAGCATTTATTTCAAATCAAGAAGATGCCTATAAACTTATGTATAGAATAGAAGAATTTGCTAATGCTATCGCTAGAGGTATTACAGACTATGAAAGAGAGATTATATAAATGGACATATTAAAAGAATTTGCAAAGATTTTTATTAAATCTAAATTAGATGATGAAAAGCGAAAGCTTAAGGACAAATTACAAAAACAAATAATTACAACTACTAGCACATCTGTAGTAGCTAGAAATGTGGCTTATCTTGGGATAATAGATAAGCTAGATGGTAAAGGTATCGCAGAAGTAAATAAAATTATAGATAAAATTTAATAAAAGAGTTATAATTAAATAACATTTTCTTTTATTGCTAAAAGCCCCTATTACCTAGATCTTTTCTAAGTAATAGGGGCTTTTTGTTGTTATAGGGAAATACAACATTTGTTAAAGTTAAATTTAATAAAATTAATTTTTATGGTTTTTATTATACTGATAAAGAAGTTGATATACAAGGAGTTTAGTTATTTATTAACAGTAATAATAGATTTTGAGGTACCATTTTGGTACCATTTTTATTATGAAGTACCATAAATAGTAACAAAAATAAAAAAATATAAATAATAAGTGATAGAATAAATATAATAAAATAGTAATAGCAAAGGCATATTATTAATATGATATAAATTGATAATTATTTATAATGTAGAAAGTTGTTATTATTATACTCGAATTAGTCAAAATGTCAATAATTATTTTTGACTTTTTGACTAATTTTTTATACTTATTTTATAAGCCTTTATAGAGTTTTTGTTATTAGAAGTTTGACTTTTTGTTATTTTGAAAATATATGAGAGGTACCATTATTTTATAAATTTTGTAGAAATATGATGTTTATTATAGATTTATTTTTTTATAGGAGTATCATTTTAGTAATGGAAGATTATAACATAGAAAATATCTATAAAAAATATTATAATTTAAATAAATATATTTTAGGAGAGTGGGATTATGGAAAATTTGAAAAAACTTGGTTTTGGCTGTATGCGATTACCTATGCTTGATGTGGAAAATAATAAGGTGGATATGGAGCAATTTTGTAAAATGGTTGATACTTTTATGGCAAAGGGCTTTAAGTATTTTGATACTGCTTATATGTACCATAATTATCAAAGTGAGTTATTTGTAAAGGATGCTTTAGTTAAAAGATATCCACGAGAAAGCTTTTTATTAGCGGATAAATTGCCTACAATGCAGTTGAAATCCATAGAGGATAATAAACGTATTTTTGATGAACAATTAGAAAAATGTGGTGTAGATTATTTTGATTATTATTTATTACATTGTTTAGATGTTGATAATTATGCAAAGGTCAAAGAATTTAAATCTATGGATTTTGTGCGTCAAATGAAAGTGGAAGGCAAGATTAAAAAATTAGGTTTTTCTTTTCATGATACAGCAGAATTTTTGGAAAAGATTTTACTTGAAATTGGTGAAGATATTGAATTTGTACAGTTACAGATAAATTATCTTGATTGGGAAAGCGATAGCGTGCAATCTCGCAAATGTTATGAAGTATGTCAAAAATATCATAAACCTGTGATTGTTATGGAACCTGTAAAAGGCGGTAAATTGGTAAATATTCCGCAGGCTGGTATAGATTTATTGAAAGCTCAAGATGAAAAAATGTCAGTGGCTTCATGGGCAATTCGTTTTGCTAGTAGCTTAGATGATGTATTTATGGTGCTTTCTGGTATGTCAACGTGGGAACAATTAGAAGATAATTTAAGTTATATGGAAGATTTTAAACCACTTACTAAAGAGGAAATTGCAACAACTTTTAGAGTGGCAAAAATCATTAATGATACAATAGCTATTGCTTGTACAGCTTGTAATTATTGTAAAGAAAATTGTCCAATGCAAATTCAAATACCAGAGGTTTTTGAGTTATATAATAATGAAAAACGTTTTGGCATGGCGTCTGGCAGTAAGAAAAAATATCAAGATATGATAAAAACTCATGCGAAAGCTTCTGATTGTATTGAATGTAGAAGCTGTGAAGGTCATTGCCCGCAACATTTGACAATTGTTGATTATCTAAAAACAGTTGCTAAAACTTTTGAAGATTAAGGTTTGAAAGTTTTAAGGAGAGGGTTTTAATGAAAAAGATTTTAGTTTTATTTATGCTGTTAATGACAATTACCGCTAATTGTTTTGCTAGTAGTATTAATCAAGAATTTGAAAATACAAATATCGAGCAAGTGAAACAGGGTATAGTCAAAGCTATAAGTATATTTTCAGCAAAAACTAATTTAGTAGAAAAAGATGATAATACAATTGTGTTATTTAATATTGTGGATACTGTAGATAAAAATAATAAATTCATGTATCGCGATAAAAAAGATATTATTTGTGAATTAGTGCAAAAAGGCAATAATGTAGAAATGACACTTTCTAGTAAATATGAAAGAATTTATGCTGATGGCACTAATGAAGTTGAAGAATATGATAATGTCAAAGAATTAAAGGCAGTATTAAATTCTGTGAAACGTGTATTTTTTGATAGTTACGTTTATGGAATAGCTTCTAGTCGTGAAATTAAAGATAATGGAGTTATTATAAACGTAGCGGAAAATTCTCCAGCAGCAAAAGCTGGCATGAAAACAGGTGATTGTTTAATTAGCATCAATGGTAAAAGTGTAGTCGATAATTTTGAAGATTTTAATATGGGACAATTAGTCGATATATTTTCATCTGAACCTGCAACTTTTGTAATTGTTCAAGATGGTACAGAAAAAACTATTGTAGTAGAGCCAGATAAAATAAATGCTATAGGTGTAAAATAAAAAAATTTTGATTTTGTATATATATTGGTATATAATACTTTTTATAAGACACTGTCTTGTAGTTGACACAAGATAGTGCCTTTTTTGTTGGAATTTGAATTTTGTGTTATAGATATTTGAATATTAATATAAGGAGGAGTTTATTTAATGGAAGAAAATATGCAATATGATGATTTAGGAACACTTGCTCAATTAAACTGGTTCCCTGGGCATATGGCAAAAGCTAAACGCATTATTGTGGAAAATTTAAAATTAGTTGATGTGGTTATTGAGCTTCGTGATGCTCGTATTCCTAACAGTAGTGCAAATCCAATTTTAAAAGATTTAATTGGCAAAAAACCGCATTTAATCGCTTTGAATAAAATTGATTTAGCAGATAATAATATCAATAATAAATGGGAAGAATATTTCACATCTATGGGTAAATCTGTGGTGAAAATCAATTCTTTAGATGGTAAAGGTATTCGTCAATTAGTAACTGTAGCAGATGAATTGGCTAAGGTAAAAACTGCCAAATTCGCTAATAAAGGTGTAAAGCCTCGTAATGCTCGTGTAATGATTGTAGGTATTCCAAATGTAGGGAAATCTTCTTTGATAAATAGATTATCTGGCAGTGCTTCATTGAAAACTGCTGATAAACCTGGTGTTACACGTGCAAAACAGTGGATTAAAATAAAAAATAATCTTGATTTATTGGATACTCCAGGTATTTTATGGCCAAAATTTGAAGATCCTGAAGTGGGATTGAATTTAGCTTTTACTGGAGCTATCAGTGATGAAGTTTATGATATTGAACGTGCTGCTGAAATCTTATTATGGCGTTTAAAAGATGATTATGCTAAAAATATAAAAGAACGCTATAAAATAGATGAAATTCCACAAACTAGTGAAGAATTATTTACTTTGGTAGGCAAAAAACGTGGATTTTTACAAAAAGGCGGTATTGTAGATACTGAAAAAACTGCTATTGCTGTGCTTAAGGATTTTAGAGCAGGAAAATTAGGAAAAATCTCTTTAGAAAGACCTTGAGTCTAAAGAAAAATTTTTAGCTATTTTAGTATTTTAATTTGACATAAAGATATTGATATACTACACTAGTAAAGAGATATTTTATCTTTTATATGATGTAAACATAATATATTCATTAATACATTGGGAGGAATTTTTTTGTATACTAATAACAAATTGAGAAATGTCGCTATCATAGCTCACGTTGACCACGGTAAAACAACTCTTGTTGACGCAATGCTTAAACAAAGCCATATTTTCCGTGCTAACGAACAGGTAGCAGAAAGAGTAATGGACTCTAATGCTATTGAACGTGAACGCGGTATTACCATTTTGTCTAAAAATACAGCTGTAATGTACAAAGATATAAAAATCAACATCGTTGATACACCAGGCCATGCTGATTTCGGTGGCGAAGTTGAACGTGTACTCAACATGGTTGATGGCGTTTTATTATTAGTTGACGCTTCTGAAGGTCCTATGCCTCAGACTAAATATGTTTTACGTAAAGCTTTAGAACAAGGTTTAAAACCTATCGTTGTTATCAACAAAATTGACCGTCCTGACCAGCGTATTGATGACGTTTATGACGAAGTTTTGGAACTTTTCATGGAACTTGGTGCTGATGATGATCAGCTTGATTTCCCTGTTGTATACGCAATTGCTCGTGATGGTATTGCTAAACTTGATCTTGATGATGAAAGCGATAGCTAGAACCATTAATGGATTTACTTATTAAAGAAATTCCAGCTCCACAGGGTGATGTAGAAGGTCCTCTTCAAATGATGGTAACTACACTTGATTCTGACGAATTTGTTGGTCGTGTAGCTATTGGTCGTATCATGCGTGGTAAAATCAAAGAAGGTCAAAATGTAGTAGTTATCAGTGGTGATGGCGAAACTAAAGAACGTATCGGTAAAGTATATGTTTACCAAGGTTTAAAACGTATGGAAGTTAGCGAAGCTGAACTTGGTGAAATCGTAGCAATTACTGGTCTTCCTAGTGCAAGTATTGGTCATACTGTTGCTGATGCTGAAAATCCAGAAGCTTTACCTAGTATCAATATTGATGAACCTACATTGTCCATGACTTTTGGTGTTAATACTAGCCCATTTGCTGGTCGTGAAGGTCAGTTTGTAACATCTCGTCATTTACGCGACCGTTTATATAAAGAAACTGAAACAAATGTAAGCTTACGTGTTGAAGAAACAGATAGCCCTGATACATTTAAAGTTTCTGGTCGTGGCGAATTACATCTTTCTATTCTCATTGAAACAATGCGTCGTGAAGGATACGAACTTCAGATTGGTAAACCAGAAGTTATTTATAAAGAAATCAATGGTCAACTTTGTGAACCAATTGAAAACTTAACTATTGAAGTACCTCAAGAATTCATGGGTACAGTTATGGAATCCCTTGGTACTCGTAAAGCAGAACTTTCCAATATGACTGAATTAAAAGGTTATTTACGTCTTGAATTCACTATTCCTGCACGTGGACTTATCGGTTTCCGTTCTGAATTCTTAACTAATACAAAAGGTAATGGTATTATGAACCATGTATTCCGTGGATATGCTCCATATAAAGGTGATATTCCAGGTCGTAGTCGTGGTTCTTTAGTAGCATTTGAACAAGGTGAAACAACTCCATACGGTATTTATACTCTTCAAGACCGTGGTGTAATGTTCATTCTCCAAACCAAATGGTTTATGAAGGTATGATTATTGGGGAAAATACTCGTGAACTTGATATGGACGTAAATCCATGCAAGAAGAAAAATGTTTCCAATATGCGTTCTTCTTCTTCTGATGAAGCTATTCGCTTAACTCCACCTCGTCTTTTAAGTCTTGAACAGGCTCTTGAATTCATCAACAAAGATGAAATGGTAGAAGTTACTCCAGAAAGCATTCGTTTAAGAAAAACTATTCTTGATAAATCTCAGCGTGGACGTTTACGTAAAAACGCAAAATAATTTTGAGTATATAATGTGTTAGAAGCGACATTTATATGTGTCGCTTCTTAGCATATTTATGAATTTATTTGATTAGTTAAACAATCAAATAAATTTTATGAAAATAATATTTATTACAGTTTTTTGCAGGATTTTTTATTTTATATAGAATTGTTCTAGTATGGGTTTATTTTAATTTTATATAAAATATATTTATGGGTTATAAAAGAGATATTTGAGGTGAGATTATGGCGGATTTTTTTATCAAAAATCACTAAGTTTCTAATTCCAGAAGAAGTTGAAGAAATAGAAGCTAAAGTTGATGAAAAACAAGAAACTAGAAGACAAACAGTAAAAGTAGCTCCTAATGTTACTCGTGTAGCAAATGGACCTTCCATTTACACAAATACAGCTGAAGCTACGAGAGATGAAGCAACATCATCTGCTACTAATAACTACGAAGAAAATAATCGTCGTCCTAGTTTAAAAGTATATAAACAGCCAAATATGAATGTACTTGTATTTGAACCTACCAATTTCAATGATACAAGAATTGCTGCTGATGCTTTAAAAGCTTCTAAAGCTGTACTTATCAATTACGAAAAAATTGAACAAAGTGAACAAGTTCGTATTTGCGATTTTATGAATGGTGCTTGCTATGTATTAGATGGTTCTGTAAAAAGAATTTCTGCAAAAATGGTATTATATGTGCCAAATGGCGTATCTATCGAAGAAATTATTCCAACAAAATAAAAAAAGACATCTATGGAAATGGAAGTTTATGAAACTTATCATTTTTATAGATGTCTTTTTATTTTAAACGGTTACTGTTGTAAGATAATCGAAAATATCTGCTCTAACAGGTGTATCTAACTTATAGAGAATTTTAAAACCGTTATATTTAGGTGCAAATTCTGGCTTGCCTTGGGCTATGATTTCACCTAAAAAATAAAATTCTTTAGCTTCTTTATCTTCACTAGGTTTGCGTACAAATAGATATAATTTATTTTGTTCTTCTTTGGCATTGTAGATATGTTTAGCATCACTAGAGTCTAATTTTCGATTGCTTTTGGAGTAGGCTGTAATCAAGGTATTGCTTAAAAATTCATTAGTATAATCCACTCTTTTTTTATCCGGAGCTATATAATTGATAAACACTGGCATGGTATGTGTTGTCTTTTCATAGAAATAACCAGCCATGGCATTAGGATTTATTTTTTGAGGCCAATTTAATAAATAACAAACTTCTTCATAAGTGTATTTTTGATATAAAACAAGGTTAGTATCTTTATATCTATTTTGATAATATTTTTGATATCTTTCTAAGGCAAAATCGAGAATTTCATTTATTTGAAAATAGAATTTTTCATCGAGTAAAGCTGATTTAAAAATATCACTGATGATGTAATCATTATTGTTTTCTTTGATAAAAATGCAATTACTAAATTTAGATTGCTCATTGCTGATAGTGAATAGATTAGTTAAATTGCGTATTAATGAAACTTTTATTTGTTCAGTTAATTCTTGATGGTATTTTGTAGTTAAGATTTGTTCAATATCTATTAATAAATGAGGTGTATTTTTTAATAATAATTTTAAAGCTATGAGTTCATGAATTCTTTTGCCTTTAGCGAAGCGATATGAGATAAAATAAAGAATTTCTTCTTGAATTGTATTAAATCTAATTGTGTAATCTTTATCGTATTTTTGCAAGAAATTATGATATGTTTTAAATTTATCAAGGAATTTTAAAATGTCTATACTACCAAACTGGGAAAATCAAAGATAGAAGGAATTTTTCCTAATTTTTGTTTTAATTGTAGATATTCATTTTTCAATAAGGCTGTATCGCTTAATTTGGCACTATCAATGGCTTGATAGATTTTTTGGCGAGCTATTTTATCAAAATGAATGGTAGAAGAACCAAAGATGAAGCGATTTCCTTCTGCTACATAATGACGGATATTATCTTTATTATAAGAAATATCACCAGATAGGGCTATTGGTATCATAAAGTTATTTTGATAGTTGCCGATAAAGTCAAGAATTACTACATAATCTTTTTGCGGATATTTACGAAGCCCACGACCTAATTGTTGAACGAAGATAATGGCTGATTTTGTAGGTCTGAGCATAATTATTTGATTTATAGCAGGAATATCAATACCTTCATTCATAATGTCTACAGTGAATATATAATCAAGACCTGTAGAGCGTTCTTTTTGTTCTAATTTATGAATGGCATTGGTTCGCGTTTCTTGACTATTTTTACCTGATAGAGCAATGGTATGAAATCCTCGCTCATTAAATTTTTGTGAAAGTATTTGGGCTTCTTCTATGTGACTACAAAATATTAAACCGCGTAGACGTTCTCCACTAAAGCCATAGTATTGAGATTGATTGATGATATGTGTTACGCGAGCGTCTGTAGTTAAATCATTAAATGTTGAATTATCATTGATTTCTTGATCATCAACTGTGATATCAGTGATGCCAAAGTAGTGAAATGGGCAAAGTAAATTTTCTTGCATAGCTTGATTTAAACGAATTTCATAAGCTATATTATGGTCAAATAATTGGTAGATATCAAAACCGTCTGTGCGTTCTGGTGTCGCTGTCATACCTAATAAAAATTGTGGCTGAAAATAATTTAAGATTTTTAAATAACTACTAGCACCAGCTCGATGAGTTTCATCAATGATGATATAGTCAAAATGTGTTGGAGCGAATTGAGTTAAATTTTCTTCTTTGCTTAGCATATTTATGGTGGCAAATAGATAAGGCTTATGAAAATCTTTATGGTTAGCTGATAAAATACCATATTGGATATCTGGTATTATTTTGGCAAAAGTTTTACAAGCTTGTTTGAGAATTTGTTCACGATGGGCTAAAAACAGTAGTCGTTTAGGCTTGGCTTTTTTGACAGCAAAGGCACTTAAATATGTTTTTCCTGTGCCTGTAGCTGATATCAATAATGCTTTATGTTTATTATCTTGTTGTAATTTTTCTAATGCTTTTAATGCTTCCTGTTGCATTTTATTAGGAGCAATATCATTAGTAGAGATATTTTCTTGAGCTGTAGCAAATTGTCTTTTTAATTTTTGTAAAGAATGATATTTATCAGTATATTGTTTAAGCCAGATATCAGTTAAAGGTATGGCTTCTTGCCACATTTGTTGAAATTGAGATAATGTATTGTGGATTAAAGCACCATTTGCTAAAGAATTTATTTTTAGGCTCCATTCTTTATTTGCTTTTAAGGCTGTTTGCGTTAAATTATTACTGCCTACAATTAAAGTATAATAATCGTTTTGTTCAAAGATATAGCCTTTGATATGGAAATTTTCTTTAGTATAGATGCGAATATTTAAATTAGGATATTGTTGTAATTCCTGTAGAGCTTTTGGTTGATTAAAATATAGATAATCAGTGGTCAAAATATCGCCAGTGATGTTTTTTTCTTGAAGGCATTTTAAACATTCTTTAAGACAAATTAAGCCACTTTGAGTGATAAAGCTATGGCAAAATAAAATCGTTTACAAGTTTGTAATTCTTGAAGTAGTTCTACTAATAAATTAGAGCCACTATTATAATCATTATAGATTATCTGTGGTTGTAAATCAGGTAAGGAATTTATTTTATCATCTATAAGAGCGCTAGCAAGACTTTGTTGGAGTTCTTGAGCTAAATAATCTTGTGTTTGCATAGAGTAACCTCATAATTTTATATTGAATTTATTGATAAAAAAGGCTGAGTTTAAATCTATAAAGGATTTTAAACCCAGCTTTTTATTTTAACGTAATACATATTCAGCTAAAATAGCTTGTAATTGATAAATATCTAAACTTTTATCAAATTTTTTGCTAATAGGCATATCCATACCAGCGACATATATTTTTAATTCAGCATCTAAATCGAAATGACCAGCTGTTTCAATGCTGAAATGTCTTATGCTTTTATATGGTATAGAATGATATTGTGTTTTTTTGCCTGTAATACCTTGTTTATCTACAAGGATAAGGCGTTTATCGGTAAAAATAAATAAATCACGAAAAATTTCATAAGCCTGTTGAATGCTTTCGCCATTAGCTAATAATTTAGCGTAATCTTGGCGGATATCATCAAGATTTGCTTTAGAGGCATTGCCTAAAAGATTATCAAATAATCCCATAAAAATTCCTCCTATACTTATATACATATTTTTATATTACAGATATTTATATAATATAATTCTGTATATCGAGGAAGAATACCTTTATTTATTGTAATACCAATCATAATCATCATGATAAATCATTTGTTTCGTCATGCCACCATCAACGATGATATCTTGACCGGTGATAAATGAAGATTTCTCACTGCAAAGAAACATCACAGCATTTACAATATCTTTTGGTACGCCAACACGATTTACTAAATGTTGAAGTTTATCTGCTGAGGAAAATTCACTATTTGTAGTATCTATCCAACCAGGAGAAATACTATTTACACGAGCTTTTCCACGCAATGTTACTGCCATTGCATGAGTTAGTGAAGAAATTGCTCCTTTAGCAGCAGTGTAACTTTCAGTATCTGCTTGACTCATCAAATGACGGCTAGAAGAAATATTTACAATGCTAGCATTGTCTTGAAGATGGTTCATAAATAATTTAGTAAGCATAAAAGGAGCTACAGCACCAACTTTTAGTACGTAGAGAAAATCTTCATAAGAAGCAGTAGCTAAGCCACCTTTCATAAGGCAAGCGTTATTGATTAAATAATCTATTTTTGTATGATCATCAATTACTTTTTGGGCAAATTGCGTCAATATTTTTTCATCAGCAATATCGCCAACAAAATAATCATTAGGTAAAACATCAATAGTACATACTGTAATATTTTGAGCTTTGAATTCATCACAAATGGCTTTGCCAATACCTCTAGCTCCACCAGTAACAACAGCAACTTTATTCATATAATTCTCCTTTAATTGATAGCTGAATAAATAGTATATAAAGCACTGAATAATAACATAACAAAAACGAGTCGATTAAACATTTTTTGAGAAATATAAGGAAATAATTTATTACCTAGCCATAAAGCAATAAAACAGAATGGAACGATATAAATACTTTGTTCAATAGCGAATGAAAAATCTTTTCCTGCTAAGTAAAAAGCAAAGATACCTAGGTAGTTAATGATAGTAAAATAAGCAATACAAGTGGCACGCAAAGAAGTTTTATCGCGATTAGTAGATGTTAAATAAATAATAAGCGGTGGGCCACTCATACTGGTAGAAGTATTTAAAATACCAGATAGACAACCAACAACACCAGTTTTACAGGAAGTTTCAGTCAGTTGTTTACGGTAAATTTTGGTGAGAAATAAGAATGATAAAATAACACAAGCAATGAAAATTTTTAATCCTATAGTAGGCACAAATAGATAGATGAGAATACCAATAGGATGACCAATTACTGAACCAATCAGCAATGGTTTTAGAAAATGCCAATCAATATTATCTTTGACAAAAAATACAAAACAGTATCAAGAACGACAGATAAAAATTGCAAAAGAACAACGACTTCTTTGGCATCATAGACCATTAAAAGCAATGGCGTAGAAACAATAGCAAATCCAAAACCCGTCAAGGATTGAATTAACGTAGAAATAAAAGCTATACCAATAGCTAATAATAACGAAGTATCAGAAAATATCTCCAACATAAAAAATCGCCCACTTTAAGTATTAGTTCATTTCTTTGATGACAAAGAAACGAACCAAAGAAATCACCGCAGATAAAATTTTAATTTTGAAAATAATTATCACTTCATACAACGCTTAGAAACTCGCTTCGCTCAAACATTCAGACTAAAACCGTATTCAGTGATAATTGTTTTCAATAATCTTGCGATTACCATTAAAATTTTATAATGCGGAAAATAAAAGTTACAAATTATTATTTTGTAATTGTTTTTAAATAATACCAAAATTTCCCGCATTAGCAGATTTTACGGTAGCTGAAAGCTATTGATAAAGATAAAATTATGGCTATGTTTTTAGTCCAACTGTTTGAATGAAGTGAGTTTTGGACGTTGTAGACATAATTTTATCTTTATCAAAGAAAAATCAATATCGCGGGATTTTTTCTTTTTTGATTCGTTTTTTCTTTTAGATAAAAGAAAAATGAATAGATAACTATTCTTTGTCAGTTAGTTCTAGATAAGGGATAGCGTTTAGGTTGCTATCAGCAAAGTCTCCTGCTTGGGCTTGGTAGTAGCCACGGCAGGCTATCATGCAGCGTTGTCTGTGCATAAGATTTTGCTTGGGTAGTAAAATTCTAAGCCGTTTTCTTTGCAGGCTTTTTGGAGATGTCCTTC
>ENA-OQER01000189-OQER01000189.1-human-gut-metagenome-genome-assembly--contig:-NODE-189-length-34137-cov-3.549574_pt1 | contig 34137 bp, 45 predicted proteins | sample MGYA00242797_ERZ504639 | MGnify/ENA primary metagenome ERZ504639 (study PRJEB26092, sample SAMD00036306) | human gut metagenome | host: Homo sapiens | study: EMG produced TPA metagenomics assembly of... | reverse complement strand
ATAAAATAAAACAAGATATAAGTACTCTTAGCATTCTTAAGATGTGCTGAATAAGTATATAAATAAACCCAAACACAATGACAATACGATGTAGTAAAAATACATTTGTAAAACCTACAGTTAATTCATCTAGTAAAAACCTTATCAACGACTCTACGTAAGGCTTCTATAAAACCTTTCCCATATTTCAAATCAGGTTCCATATAATTACCTTCTCCCCACTCATTCCATGATTTTATAAAAACAAAATCTTTATTATTAATTTTGGAAAAATTAAGTACCATTTCTGCATGTTTTTCAAATAAATCTGGATTTGCATTTATCAGTATACTTCCAGCTTTTCCGCTACGTGGAGTATGATCCCAATTCGGTATTAATGATGGGTAAATTCCGTCCTGTGCATCTTCATCCGACAAAAAATAGGGATAAACATCTTTATATTGACGAGAACGTGGTATACCAATAAATATATTTATCAACTTTCTCTTTATCTTTTTAATAACACCTAAGTTATGATTCATACCTTCCCACAATCTCATTGTATTAATAGCTTTAAATCCACATTCACGAAGGAGATCATAAGTTTCTTGATTCAAATTATTTCTTAGTTGACAAATAAAATAAACGCCATTAAAACCATTTTGTTTTGCAAGCTCATTCCACAATGAAATAAAATGCCTAATATCTGCATAATCAAGAGGGTTATATACCATAAACAGCGGAGAATTGCCAACCTTAATATACCGAGGATCTTTAAACGCCGGAAGTACATAATTAAAATGATTTATAATATCGTCATCCCCTGGATATAATTGTTCAATAAGTATTTTTTTCTCAATACTTCCATCCTTATTCCAAAATTTAGAATGCCAAGATTCATTAGCCCAACACAAACAGAAAGGGAAATTGGGTTTTTCACTTTTAAGGACTTCGGCAAATGGTAATTCCAATTCTTTTCTTCCATTACCAAACCAATAATGATAATAACAAAAGCCATAGATTCCCGCTTCCTTTGCAAGTGAAGCTTGCAATTCTCTAACTTCAGGCACTCTTAAATCATAATAGCCTAAATCAGCGGGAACTTTAGGTTGATAATGACCAATAAATAACGGCTTCGCTTTTCCAACATTCGTCCATTCCGTAAATCCCTTTCCCCACCATTTATCATTATCCAAAGTCGGATGATATTGTGGCAAATAAAATGCTATTAATTTTGGTTTTGACATCTCTATTACACTATTTATATTGTTATTCATTACCCACTCATTCAATTTTCCTCCAGTTCATCCTTCTTCTCTCGCACATACTCCCACATCTCTGCCACCACGTCCACTTGGTACATCATGGGGCATCACCGCATTAGTTCCGATAATCCCCCCGTCTCCAATGGCAATTCCGGAGGTGATACGTGCACTCTCATCAATCCAAACATTATTACCAATCAAGTGCTCATTTTTAGAAAAAAGATACCAATATTTGAGTACATACTTATCAATGATCTTTAGTGGTCAAAAAAACGTTCTATCAATTATTTAAAAACTATCCGCAGATACCTTTATAAAATATTCTTACTTTTGTGATAATTTTGACACCACACCAAAAAAAGAGTTATGTACGCCATATATGCTTTTTACTAATGAATAAGTCTTAGCTGAAATCTTTTTTTTTCTGCCATAAAGAAGAAAAATAACATATACGTCTAAATCTACTAGAGCTCGGAAATTGTTCCTCGAAACACAATAACCTATTAAACTTTGTCCCTAAATGCCAAGATGTTTTTGCCCACCAATAAATAAAAGTATCAGTATCATAAAATTGTCCAGACTGCGCTATGACTATTTTAGATGAATGAACATACAAGTTTTTATTCAATAAGTAATATTGAAATATCAAAGGCATATTAACATAAGAGTCAGGAATATAATTATAAGCCTCTCGCAATAAAGATAAGGCATCATTAGTTTTAAATATACTACATGGCCAAAAACTAGCAAATGTAAAAAAACTAAATCCTAATCGTATTAATTCCTTAGGTGAATATAATCCTGCTTTATCTATCCATTTTCTATTTTCATGTCCACCGACAAAAAATAAATCAGCTTTCTCTTCCTCAATCAGTTCTAATAATTGCGGCAAAGAAGAGAAGTCAAAAATATCATCATCGCAAAGTATCCATGTATAAATAGATGTACTATTCTCTAAGGCTCTTAAATAATTAGCAGAAGCACCAATATTATATGGATTAGTAATAATTAACAATGCTGGAAATTTCTCTTTATATTTTTCGTATACAGACAATGTTCCATCTGTAGATGCATTATTCATTATTGTTATCTTTAAATCCTTCAATGATGAATTTGAAAGCATTTGAAGGGTTCGTTCCAATTTGACTCACGATTATACGTCAAAATAAAAATTTCTAACTTATTGACAATCATATCTTCATATTTTTTAATTCCAATTTTCTGAATTTTGTAAAGATCTTCTCTCCCCAAATAATTTCAATAACATGAAGTAATAAGAAAGACAGAATTACAGAATGGATATTCGCTTTTAAGAATAGGCAAGTCAGCAAAATTAATGGGAATCCAAAATTTATAAATATAGACAAATAAAAAAAGGTTCATCTTTGCTACAGCGACAATACATAGCTTGATTTAAAGTCCTCAGTGTCGCAGTAAATATAATAAATAAAGCTATTGTGTTTTGCCAAGAAAGCATTCTATTAAATAGTTGAAAATTTGGGAAAACACTCCAAAATATAAAAAAAACAACACTACCTAAAAATACTGTAATATACGACATGATGGTTGCTCTTTTATAAATTCTAAATGCCGCTAATATGTTATTAGAATTTCTTAATTCACCTATTATAGCAGCTTTAGTTCTTACAAATACCTGTCCTATATTCATTATTGAATTTATAATATTAACAGTCATGCTGTATTGCCCCGAAATGACAGGTCCTAAAATATGGAAAATAACAACAGTAGGTAATTGCCAATACAAATAGCCTGAGCTATATACAAAGCCAATCTTCAATTGCCATTTTAAAATACTTCTTATAAATTGTTTTGAAGGGAATCGAAATATATACTGATTAAAAAAATGCATATAAGGGATATAAAGCAAAACAATATTTATAATTATGCTAAATAGAGGGATTGCTATTGCACAAAAAAAGTTTCCAATCAAGATATAAAAACAGAACAAAACTAAGATTTCCTATTATTTGAATAATCAATCGTATCCTATAAATTCTTTCAATATGTTGTATTCCCTCTACAAAAAAATTGATAGGATAAAAAATAAATTGATTGAAAAGAGTACTATAAAAACAATCCAAGGAACCAACCAATATGATGATAAATCATCATTTACACCTCCCATAAGCAAAATACCAACAGGACAAATAATAAGCAAACACAGCACTCCTAGTCCCGAATACCATAAAAAGCCTAATTTCAATGTTTCCTCTATTTTAAATATTCCTTCTTTATCGCCAATAATTTTTCCTTCCACAAAAGACACTCTCCCCATCTCATGAGATATACCCTGAACTAAAGTATGAGAAAAACCGACCTCAAAAATTTGTTGCAAACCAGCTATAGAGAAAAAAAAGATAATAATATCCTTGCAATTCAGGAGACAACTTTATACTTATTAAATATAGAGAAACTGGTGCAAAAACGATTCTCCAAACTGTACCTAACATTGAATAGACAACAGCTTTCTCTTGCCTAACAATTTTCTTTAAATATAATATTAACATTGCTCTATATTTAATCCGCTCATCAAACTTTGGTCACTCCATAAATACCCCCATTCTCCAAATCTACCAATTGTTTCAATTCCAATGGAAGAAAGATAGTCACGGACAATCTTACGGGCCTCATAGATATTATGGTCAAAAATTACATTAGCGTATGGCTCAAAACGGACATCCGTAAAAAGAATGTCTTCCTTCTTTATAATTTTTAAAGAAACAAGTTTTCCTACTGAACGTGCTAACAGTTCTTCCTGCGTATATTCACCACGGTTACAATACACTTCCATCTGAAGCGAGGAACAGCCTTCAGGAACATTATTGGGGGACTTCAAAGATGGTGAGTAGACACGAGCGGGAAGAATATCCTCATCATAAACATACCACCAAAGATAAGGAGGTATATTCTTTGTCTTCATTCCGACGGATATCTGATAACCACAAGTACAACGAAGTTGATTGGCTGCCGCCAATACGTACTCTGGTACATCTGTCAACATACTCATGATCATAGGCAATGGCAAACTACTAATCAACCGACTATAAGTATATTCTACACCATTTGCCGTACACAAAGTATTGGCTTGCGGCGAAATTTTTACTACTAACTGATTGTAACGGATATCTTTTCCTTCAGCTAAAACAGCAAGATACTGTTTATATCCTCCTCTTACGGGATAGCGCATTTCTTTTGAATAATAAGTAATAGGAGTATCAGATGATTGTGCACCTCGCAGCACTTCATCCAATGAAGTTGGTAAAGACGCTTACCTACCCAACCCGTTTCAAGTTCCATTGCTTCAGTCATCCAGTATTTACGAGTGTATGCCATTGGAAAGTGCTCAGCAAAATAGTTACCGTATTGAATGCGTAACCATTGCTCATAATTATTAACGGCAACAGAATCAGCATCAGGCCTGTTACGAAAATCTTCTATAATTCGCTCCTTTTCCTTTTTAGGCAAAGGAAAAAGGTTGTTTTGTGCAGGATGCTTTATCCATAGGCCACGATAAAGATTAAACGGATTAGGTATATGGTGATAAACTTCAGGACTACCTGATGAAAATATTTTGTTCACTTCCTCATTCTTTGAAAAAGAAAAATGGACAAAACGGTCAAAACGAAAACCATCAATGGTAAAGTTTCCACAAAGTCCCCCATAAGTATCATCTTTTTCCAAAACGATAATGCATTGATTTTCTTTAGATAATTTGTATGCAGCTCCCAAACCTGCAATACCAGCACCCAAAACTATAATAGGATTAGTCATAATTTAAGAAATCTATTAAAAGAAAGCATCATGTCGCTATGACAATACATTATTGTCATCAACTTACCAATATCGCATCTCAAATCCATCGATTCATTCTTTCTATAGGGAAGAGCACCATAATGTATCTCTGAAATAGAATTCAGTTTCATTTTGTAGAACTCTATAATTGTTTTCAACGAAATACTATTTCCACTACTCACATTCACAATTTCACCCTCACACTTTTTATAATTCTTAAGTAGTCCATGAATATCCTCTGCAAAATCATCCACATAAATAAAGTCGCGTTTCTGTTCGCAAGGAGAAACATTCAGAGGCTCCCCTTTCCGAAGCTTGTCTATTACATAAGGAATAAACTTATTTTTATTTTGTCCCGGTCCGAACAGATTGCCCGGACGGACAACCATTGTCGGAAAGCCATAATTACGATGGAGCATCAAGGCTGTATTTGTTGTCAGTTGTTTTACCAAAGCATAAGGAGAATTGGGATATTCCCGGTTTTCTTCCTTGAATGGCGAACTTATTGAACCATATTCTTCTGAACTGCCGAACTGGATAAAGAGTTTCAATGAAGAGGTATCTTTAAAACGTTCATATAAGTTCAGGAGAACTTTCAGATTGGATGATATCAATTCATCAAACAAGGACAAATCACGCTCGGCGGTCACTATAGAGGCCAGATTGATGATGTAATCGGGAGCAATGATTTCCGATGGTATGTTATCTGCTACCAAGTCAAGTTGATATACATTTACAGAAGGATAATCTGCAAAAAAATCATGATCAATATACTTGTCAAAAATAGATATCTGATAATAAGGTGACAGACATCGTACCAGATTTTTTCCTATGAATCCACTACCACCTATAAGAAATATTTTTTCCATTATCCGATGAATTTATTGATTTCTTCCAGACACAATCCATACACATCTTCTTCTTTATAACGTTTGTACCAGTCTACAACCAGCTGTATACACTCGTCAATATTCATCCTAGGTTCCCAACCAATTGAAATTTGCCTTACTGATATCCAGCATCAGCAACTTTGCCTCATGCAAAGCATCCGGAGCAGAAAGGTCTTTCAATTCACCGCTTCCGTAATTCTCTATCACCATAGAGGCTACATCCCACACATTAGTGATGCTTTCAGCCTTCGGGCCGAAATTCCATCCTTCGCAATATTTCACAGGTTCATTCCACATCTTTTGCGCAAGAAGCATATAGCCGCTAAGCGGTTCAAGCACATGTTGCCAGGGGCGGATTGCTTTAGGACTACGGATTTCTATTGGTTTGCCTGTCTCCAATGCCTTGATGCAATCGGGGATGATTCTATCCAAAGCCCAGTCGCCACCGCCTATCACATTTCCGGCTCTTACACTGGCAATGCTCTTGCCGTGTTTTCATACGCTCCGGGATGAAAGAAGCTCCGACGCCAGGAGGCTATGGCTATTTCAGCCGCACCTTTACTACTGGAATAAGGATCGTATCCGCCCATCGGTTCGTTCTCCCGATATCCCCAGATCTGTTCCCTGTTCTCGTAGCATTTATCGGTGGTTATCATCACGCCCACTTTTACACTGTCTGTAAACGGATAGCTTCAAGAATATGGATAGTCCCCATCACGTTGGTCTGATAGGTCTCTACAGGAATGTCATAACTCAGACGTACCAAAGGCTGGGCTGCCAGATGGAACACAATCTCGCTGATACTGCCGGAAGATTTCTTTGATACGTTCACCGGCACGGATGTCGGCACGGATATCTGCCTTTACTCTCTGCCCGATACCGGAAAGCACAAAGTTGTCACGCTCCGTAAAAGGGTCTTGAGCACACCGATAACTTCGGCACCCAGCTCGTGCAGCCAGATGGAAAGCCAGCTACCCTTGAAACCGGTATGACCGGTGACAAGCACACGCTTCCCGCGATAGAAATCATGGAAAATGTCTATCATGTTGATTTTTATAAATAGAAATAGTAAAATGATTATTCTAATTTAGAACGTAAATCTTGGAAATAATCATGGAAAGTTGTCTGTATCTGATAAAATCAGTTGTTCGTCTGGAAAGAATCATAGAAGCGAAATAAGAATCATCCTCCACATCTATCACTTCCGAGACAAACACCAGATCATCCAAGGAAGCATACTGTTTAAACCAGATTTTAAACTTCCGGTCACGAGCCGCCTGATGCTTGTCACTGGTATCACAAATATAAACTAATATATTGGAAGGGTTACGAAAAAATGAATGAACGATGGATGAAACTGTCCGCCCGATCTTCACATCCGTACCGATATGTATTCCGTTTCTTTTTTTTATAATAAACAACTGATAGGCACGCTGAATTCCTATATTTGTTTCTTCAATGAAACCGACAAGATATTCACTGCCGTCATCTGTTATGAAATAGACGGTGTCTTCTTTGTATGCAAAAACTTCATAAGGAGATGTCTCATTGATATGGACTAAAGAATATAGCATCAGCCGGGCAGCAGTTAACTGAGGACATCGGTCAACTTGGCTATTTTAATACCCCGGTCTTTCAAATCGGACAAAGGACGACCCGCACGGATACAATCAGCAACCGCCTGCTTGTCTTCAATCATTCTCCGAAAGAACTTTTTTATATCGTCCTTGGTCTTGATTTCTTCCGCTATGTTCTTTTCCTTGTCCATTCTGTATCTTTTGTTTCTGCAAATAACGCTATTTATTTTTGATTATACAAACAATCCACGACTTTGTCACCAAACTTTCCAAGGAGCAGTTCCTTTGTCCCACATCTCATTCAGTTCCGTATTGTCTCGCAGGGTGTCCATCGGCTTCCAGAATCCTGTATGGCGGTAGGCGTGCATCTTACCGTCTTTTGCCAATTGTTCCAGAGGCTTGCGCTCAAATATCACCGTGTCATCATTTTCCGGTATATAGTCGAACACTTCCGGCTCGCACACGAAATAGCCGGCATTGATCCAGTTGCGGTCACCGTCCGGTTTCTCCTGAAAGGACAAGACCTTGTCACTTCCCAGATCGATCTGCAGGGCTCCGAACTTGCCACCCGGCTTGTAGCTGTCAGTGAAACGGCACAACCGGAGGCTTCATGTGCTTTGATGCTTTCCGCTATATTGATATCGGAAACGCCGTCTCCGTAGGTCAGCAGAAAACGCTCGTTGCCGATATATTTCTGTATGCGTTTCAGGCGGCCTCCGGTCTGGGTATGTAGCCCGGTATCTACCATGGTGACTTTCCAGTTCTCCGAATGGTTGTCGTGTATATTCACCGTATTGTTGGATAAATCTACCGTCATATCGCAATTATGACGGAAATAGTTGGCAAAATATTCTTTGATGACATATTGTTTGTAGCCGCAGCAGATGACGAATTCATTGATACCGTAGTGGCTGTAAGTTTTCATGATATGCCACAGGATGGGCTTTCCTCCGATTTCAACCATCGGTTTGGGTATCAGATTGGTGGCTTCGCTCAGACGTGTACCGAAACCACCGGCAAATAGTACCGCTTTCATGTCTTGTTTATTTTGAATTTTACTTATGAGAAGCTACAAACTCCTTGATGGTGGAGATCATGTATTGCAGCATTTCTTCCGTCATGCCCGGATAGACACCGATCCAGAAGGTATTGGTCATCACAAAGTCTGTATTTTTCAATTCACCGACAATGCGGAAACCTTTGCCGGTAGAGCGCATCTCATCGAATGCGGGATGTTTCACCAGATTGCCGGCAAAGAGATTACGGGTCTGGATTTTCTTGCTTTCCAGATATTCACTAAGCTGGTTACGGGTAAAACCGGCATCGGATTTTACTGATATGAGGAAGCCAAACCAACTGGGATCGGAGTTTTTTATCGGTTCGGGAAGTATCAGCCTTCGGTTCCCTCCAGTCCTTCACGCAGTATCTTGAAATTGCGACGACGGGCTTCTACGATATAATCCAGTTTCTCAAGCTGGGCGCAACCGATAGCCGCCTGCATATCCGTCACTTTCAGATTGAAGCCAAAATGGCTATATACATATTTGTGGTCGTAACCTGCAGGCAGTTCACCAAACTTGCCTGTGAAACGGCATTTGCATGTATTATCCACACCGCCTATGCACCAGCAGTCGCGCCCCCAGTCACGGAAAGAACGGACTATCTTGTCTAGTTCGGCGTCATCTGTATAGACTGCACCGCCCTCGCCCATGGTCATGTGGTGGGGAGGATAGAACGAACTGGTTCCGATATGTCCCCATGTACCTGTCTTTTTCGTCACTCCGTCAATGGTATATTCAGATCCTAAGGCGTCACAATTGTCTTCTACCAGCATAGTCCGTGTTTGTCACAGAATGCTTTGACTGCTTCAAGATTGAACGGATTTCCCAATGAATGGGCGATCATTACGGCCTTTGTCTTGTCTGAAAAGGCTTCTTCCAGCCGGGTGACGTCAATATCGTACTCTGGAATCGTGATGTCCACAAAAACAGGAACCGCACCATATTGTATAATAGGAGTTACCGTGGTAGGAAAGCCGCAAGCGACTGTGATTACTTCATCACCTTTCTTTATTCTCTTGTCTCCTAATTTGGGGGAAGTCAGTGTATAGAATGCCAATAGGTTGGCACTGGAACCGGAGTTGGTAAGCGCACAATGTTTTACCCCCAGCCATTTTGCCAGACGGGTTTCGAACTTATGGGCCCAAGGACCGGCAGTGAGCCAGAAATCGAGTGACGAGTCAACGAGGTTTACCATTTCTTCATCATTGAAGTAACGGCCGCCATAATTAACAAAGCTTTTGCCCGGCTCAAACACTTTTGAAGTTTTATGAACTTCGTTATAATATTCACGTGTCAACTGAAGTATTTGTCGCTTCAGTTCTTCTTTCTTACTCATACTAATTGGTATATATTCTATTATTGAAATAAGAGATAGATTTATAAAAACTAGTCCACTTTCTCGAACGGAAAAGCATGAAGATAGCTGATAGCCACCGTCATATTTCCAAAAGCGAACACTAACCTTGTATTGCGATGCAGCCGCATAATGCACCCCTCCTTACCATGAAAAATACCACCGGTAATGCGAATACGTTGCTTCTTCTGAAGATAAGCCTCCAAAGGACGGTTCAACAGTTCAATGTTGTAGGGCATGGATTCATATAGATAGATGAATTCCTCCATCTGACACTGGGGAATGACCGCAGCACGATGGGTAACGTAGTCCGTTGCCAGATATTGGCGGGGGAGCATGGCAGACAAGATGCGCTGAAGTTGCTCCAAAGGAGCGCACACAAATAACCAACCGCTACTTTGTACTTCCTTTTCATCTGTCAGGGCATTGAGTTGTGAGGCAGAACCGGTGGAAAAGGCTTCCTTCACGATTCTGGCGGATTCACGGCGAGCAGCATACTCTTGTTTAGTATAATCACACTGTTCGAAACGTTTCCGATGACCTGCCTCGGTATAAGAAAATACTTTGAAACAGAAGTAACATTCCTCGGTTATCCCTTCCGAAGTACGGAGCTTTACTGCTTTTCTGCCACTGAAGACTGCAATATAACGCTTCAGTTCCTTATAGGAAAGATACATATAGTACCACGAGAGTTCAGGGTGTTCTTTCCCTATTCCAGCCTGTGGCTTGGTTACTGCATTTGACCCCGGGTCTGAAGCAGAAGCGATTGAACTGCAGAGCAGTAACTTAGGCGCTTCGCTCGTTATGTCTTGATTGTCATTCGTTGTTCCCATCAAAACATTACATTTTATCATACCTTTATTTGAAAAAGAGGAACAGATTTGCTATCAGATATCCTCTATATTTTGGGGTTCTCTTCGTAAGAGAACCCCAAAGTCAAGTTAGATCTCTGATAATTGAATATTTACTGGTTTTGTCGTATGCTGTTTTTATAAACGAGATGCGCCTGTTTGCAACTTTTTCTTATTTTTCTGGAACAAAAAATTGCGTTTAAAGCAAATATGGGCTATATTTGCACAAAAATGGGGTTCTCTTACGAAGAGATTCCCATTTTTTATTATACCTAAATATGCAAGAAACACCTTTCTGCAAGCCCATTATACAATAACTCATCACTGCAACAAACCTATTTTCCCTATTATGTTTCTTTTTACAAGAGAGAAGTTAAAAAGAAGTAAAAATGGCAGACATACACAATGCCTTAGAATAAAAAACGGACTGTACAGTCTTTCTTTTCTGTACAGTCGCTTAAATTATATACAATGTAAAGAGATGACGCTTATTCTTCGTCAGCAAACATCGGGTCCCATGCCGGAAGACGGATAGGTTTCTGTTTTAAAATATCCAGTACCTTGGCAGGAACATATTTCTTTTCTGCCACTACACGGAACATATATTCATCAAACCACTTATCTGTCATGATAAGGTGTCCTCTGTATCCACTGGCACTGCCCCAACTGTTTTCCACCATCCATTTTTTCGATTTTCCCGCTTTATCCAAGTCCACCGCCATCAAGGTCATAGCATGGCTGCTGCCACTGGAGAAGTTTGGATACGTTGTTTCTTGTCCATGCCGAAGGTGGTTCCCATCAATGATTCGTAATCATAATTATCAGGATCTAACAGGCACGTTTGCTGTCGAGGAACTTGCCTACATCGCAAGAAAAGTACATCATGGTACTGTCCTTGATGGAAGCAATGGCTATTTTTTTGATATCTTCTATAGGCAGATTGACGTAGGTCCAGTTTTTGCCATCATAACGGTGACGGTCAAAGTCTATTTCATAGCATTTATAGAATTCGCGGCTGGGATCATTCATCAGCATCACGTAGTTGTTGGTCAGATCATTTCCCAAGAACTCTCTATAGAAAGATATCGGAGTGTATTCTTTCGCTTCTCCACCCTTCAGACTCCATGTAAAGGTGGAAACAGGTTCGCCAAGGTCAATACCAGCATACGATAAACCGTTCCCAGCATTTCTGTCTTTTTCTTTTCCAGTTCGACCGGCTTCACTCCGGCAGCGGCAGCTTCTCGTAGTTGTAAACCAAATTCCTTCAGTTTTAATCCTATCAGGTTACTCATCTTTCCGGTATTCTCACTGCTGAAAGTTTCCACCATTGCACTCTTGGGGACCAGTCCGTATTTCTCTATAATATCCGAAACTCCTGTGAATTGTCCTCCATCGCTTAAAGGATGCTTGAACAGCCATTCCACCATTTTGTCGTCCATGGGCTTTCCACTGGTATCAATGATTCCCTGTAAGAATAAGTTTGCTTTTTCTAATTGGTCGTAGAAAAAACAATAGTTCTGTGAGAACTCCATCTCATCCAGTCCGTATTTGGCAATCATCTGGCTGCGGAGCACGTTCAGTCCGGTAAAAAGCCAGCAACGACCGGAAGATTGTTGGTCGGTTATCCCCTTGGATAGCACCTTGTGTGAAAATTCCGTATCAAAATCGGCACGGTTCTCTTGGTTCAATGCCAACGTGTTGATACTTGTTCCGCCTAAGGCGTTACGGATGGCTTTGTCGGCAGGGGTTGCCTTATAACTTTGTTTGATTTGATTCAGCATTTCACCTGAAATGCCTCCCTGCTGTGCCTGGGCTGTCAATGCAGCCGCAAACAGAAGAGCGAATGTGATGTGTTTCTTCATATTATTGTAAAAATATAAAATGATTTATTAGGGTGGGTAAATGTACAAGTTATTTTTGAACCCTGCTAATCTTCACGTGAAAGATATATAATCATCAGATCCTATCATTATTATGACAGGCCCGGCTGTTCTGCTTTTTTCTTTATCTTATATCCCAGTATAGCAATTGTGATACTCATCAAGGGACTGATAATGTTAAAGAAGGCGTAAGGCAGATACACAATGGTGGGAACACTAAGGATAGTAGCCTGTGTCATACCGCATGTATTCCAGGGTATCAATGGCGAAGTGACTGTAACAGAATCTTCCGTCGTGCGGCTCAGCAGTTTGCTTTCATAACCGTTTGCACTATAGATGTCTTTAAACATATTACCCGTTAGGATAATGGATATATATTGATCTGCTGTAGCAAGATTCAGGAACAAGCCCGATGCAACTGTGGATGACACCATTCCTACCCGCTTTTTCGTAAAACGTACAAAGACAGAAGTGATACTGCCGAGCATTCCTCCGGCTGTCATCGCCCCTCCGAAACACATGGCGCAGATAATCAACCAGATGGTATTCATCATACCTGCCATTCCGCGAGTGGATATCAGTTCGTTTATTTCCGCATTACCGGTTTCCAATTGGGTTCCACCATAAAGCATTCCCATTCCTCCTTTGAACAAGGCGGCAATCCCTTCGGCTCCTTGTCCGGCGATTTCGCATAATAGTCCGGGCTGGAAAATCAAGGCAAAGACGGTAGCCAGAGCCGTAGAAACAAATAGAGTGATGATGGAAGGCACTTTACGTGCAATCAGTATCGCTGTGACAACGGGGACAATCATCAACCACCATGAAATATGGAACTTATCACTCAATATACGGGTGTATTCGGCGATATGACCGGTATCAGTAGCTTCATGTGACAATCCGGCTATGGTAAAGATTATCAAAGTGATGACAAGTGATGGAACGGTGGTAATCATCAAGTAACGGATGTGAGTGAACAGCGGTGTATCCGTTACGGAAGATGCCAGAATGGTGGTATCCGAAAGCGGAGAAACTTTATCACCGAAATAGGCTCCGGAGATAATCGCACCTGCAATCCAACCTTCACTGAAACCTTGCGCCTTCCCTATTCCCATCAGTGCGATGCCGATAGTGGCGATGGTAGTCCATGAGCTGCCTGTCATGACAGATACTACCGCACAAATAATGCAAGTGGATACCAGGAAAAAATGAGGATGAATAACCTGTATGCCGTAATATATTAATGTAGGGACTACACCGCTGACCATCCATGCTCCGGACAAAGCTCCGATGATCAGCAAGATAATAAGTGCGGTACTTACCCCGGCTATATTATTGGTGATAGCCAGTTCGAAGTCCTTCCATGGACGATGGAATCCCGCCATACCTGTCAGCACACAAACTGCTGTAGCCACTAACAGACAGACTTGACTGCCACCGGACAAGGCATCGCTTCCAAATGTACGGATAGTGACAAACAATAATAAAATAAGTACGAATACGGGTAAAAGGGATACTAACGGTGAAGGGATTTTGTTATCTTTCATTCTTTTTTTATTCATTTTTTATTCAAAATGTAAATAGAACTATCAATTTAGTTTTCAGCGTGCAAAGTTCGGAATATTTTTTGAGTTCTAAAAGTCAATCGGCGGTATTTAAAGACTTTTTTTGTATTTGTAGGTAAACCTTTTTGCAAAGGGGACGTTATTAGTTCAAATTATAACCTAAAACTTAACAAATATGAATGAATTAGTTGGTGGCTTAGGCTACGCTGTAAAAAATTGGTGGATGTCCCTGTTGCTGGGCTTGCTCTACATTGCGGTAGCACTATGTTTATTGTTCGCTCCTGTGAGCAGTTATGTGGCACTGAGTGTCATCTTCAGTATCTCGATTCTGGTCAGTGGCATTCTGGAAATCTTTTTTGCTGCCGGAAACAAAAACAATCAGCAGTTGGGGATGGTATCTTGCCGGAGGTATTATTGATTTACTGATAGGTATTTATCTGGTATTCTATCCGTTGGTCAGCATGGAGCTGATTCCGTTTATTGTCGCTTTTTGGTTGATGTTCAGAGGGTTTACATTGTGTGGCTATTCCACAGATTTGAAACGCTATGGCACGAAGGACTGGGGATGGTATCTGGTGTTTGGCATTCTGGCCATTCTTTGCTCTATGGCTATCATCTGGCAACCCGGACTTGGCGCTGTCACCGTGCTCTACATGCTGTCCATCACTTTCCTTATTATCGGATGTTTCCGTGTCATTTTCTCCTTCGAGTTGAAAAGATTGCATAAAAACAAGTAAAAAAAATCGTTTATTTTGGGCTACGTCGTACGTTATTCGTATTTTTGTTAGCCCAAAATAAACAATGATTTCTAGTAAGAGTCTTAAGTACACTGTGCGTATTCTGCTAGGTACACTGATTGGTGTCTACCTGGGAATAATTGTGCTGCTGAACATACCGTATGTTCAGGGCAAATTATCTGTTTTTGTAACTAAGGAATTAAAAAACATACTGAATACGGAGGTTTCTATAGGACGGATTGATATGGGTTTGCTGAACCGCATCATTGTGGAAGATGTCCTTTTGCATGACCGGAAGAATCAGGAGATGCTGAAAGTAGCCCGCTTGTCGGCAAAATTCGATCTTCTTCCTTTACTGAACGGTAAAGTCACCATCAGCAGTGTCCAGCTTTTTGGATTTACGGTCAATTTGAACCGGGAAACTCCAGAATCTGCCCCTAATTTCCAGTTTGTGTTAGACGCTTTCGCATCCAAAGATACGGTTAAAACAAAATCTAATTTGGATTTACGAATTAATTCCGTGTTGATAAGGCGTGGCAGAGTGACATACGATATATTATCGGAACCGGAAACTCCCGGAAAGTTCAATGCCCATCATCTATCGGTAAAAAATCTCGCTGCGACGCTTTCACTGAAAGCATTGCGCAGCGACTCGTTGAATGCTGCCATCCGGCGAGTCAGTTTTGACGAACAATGTGGTTTTTCATTGCAGAAATTTGCCATGAAAGTTACAGCCAACAATAAACGTTTGGATATTAAGGATTTTGGTGTGGAACTTTCAAATACCGCTTTAAAGATAGATAGTCTGACCTTGAAGTATGACAGCCTGCCCGAATTGCCCCAAATGACAGAAAATGTAAGATACGATGGCTCTTTGAAGGCTTCAGTTATACTGAAAGATTTGGCTCCTTTTGTGCCTGCCTTGTCACGTTTTGAAGAACCGTTGGATCTAAATCTTGTTTTCTCCGGTCACGGCAAGCATTTGGACTGCCCCACCCTGCAGCTGGCTAACCACCACGGATTGATGATTGCAGGGGAAGCGGCCCTGAGTAACTGGATGCAGGCATGGATATGTACATTTACGGCAAACTGGGTAACCTGATCATGACGAAAGAGGGCATAAACGTTCTGATGACGAACCTGACGGGAAAGGTTCCTCCATTTTGCAACGTTTGGACTATATTCGTTTTAACGGGGAAGCGGCGGGCTATCTGCATGATCTCACACTGACAGGCTTGTTCTATACAGGGGCAGGCATGGTGAAAACGGACGTGATGATGAGCATTGATGAACAAAGCATGAGCAGAACCTATTCGGGTAGTGTGGCAAGTGCTGACCTGGATTTGGGAAAATTACTTAATCAGGAAAAGAAATTCGGCAAGGTGGATTTCAATGTGGAACTGAAAGGTTTCAACTATAAGAACCGGTATCCGGAGTCATACATCAAAGGAATCATATCTTCTTTTGAATATAGTCAATATCAATATGAAAATATCATGTTGGATGGCGTATATAAGGATGGAGGCTTTAACGGGCGCTTGTCCATGGACGACGCAAACGGTTCTGTCCAGATAGACGGTAATTTCAATGTTGCCAAAACAATCCCTGACTTTAATCTGAAGGCATCCGTAAAGAACCTGCGCCCCCACGACCTCCATTTGTCGGACAAATATGAGAATGCCAGTATATCGCTGGGACTCACGGCCGATTTCACCGGCAAATCCATTGACGACATGAACGGGCGTATTTCATTGGACAGCCTGCAATTAAACGCTCCCGATGAAAGAGGGTGTTTTCTTGACAATCTGACTATTACAGCCGGACAGGTAAGCGGTGAAAAAGAGTTGCGCATAAATTCATCCTTCATGACAGCAGTGATACGCGGTGACTATTCCTACCACACCATTCCGGCCAGCGTGGTAAAGACGGTACAACGCTATATTCCGTCCTTACTGACAATAAAGGATAATATGCCCGAGCCTCATAATAACTTCCAGTTTGATATCTGCTTGGAGAATACCGAAGTGCTATCCAAATTATTTCAGATTCCATTGGAATTATATTTGCCGGCATCTTTAAAAGGATATTTTAACGATGGCGAGGAGAAGTTGCACGTAGAAGGACATTTTCCGGAATTCAGATACAATGGAACACGTTATGATTCAGGCGTTTTATTTTGTGAGAATCCTTCCGACCGGTTCAAATGCTCACTGCGAGGCGGTATGTTAATGAAAAGTGGTGCAATGCTTAACTTCTCAGTGGAAGCCAATGCTAAAAACGATTATTTGGAAACAACAATTAACTGGGGAAACAATACTGATGTGACTTACGGTGGTAAATTTGCCGCCGATACCCGTTTCTTCAAAACGGAAGGCCCCCATCCTATTCTTCAGGCAGATATAAACATACAGCCCACAAAAGTAGTGCTAAATGATACGGTATGGAACATTCATCCTTCGCATATCGCCATAGATTCGGGACGCGTATTCATTAATAATTTCCTGTTTGAACATGAAGACCAATATTTAAGGATAGATGGTAAACTGACCAAGAAAGAAAGTGATTCCTGCTGGGTGGATTTGAGAAATATCAAGCTGGACTATGTACTGGATATCGTGCAGTTTGACGATGTAGAGTTTGGCGGACTTGTAACTGGAAAGGTTCATTTGAAAAGTGTTATGAAGAACCCCGTGATGCGAACCCGTCTAAATGTGCACAATTTCTGTCTGAACCGTTCTTTATTAGGAGAAGCGATATTACAGGTGTATGGGATAAGGAATTGGGCGGAGTACGACTGGATGCCCAAATAGCGGAAAAAGGAATTTCCTCCACTCATGTGACAGGGTATGTCTCTCCCAAGTTAAAAGGTCTTGACCTGTTGATTCGCAGATAGTACGAATCTGGGATTCTTACAACCTTTTATAGAAGGAATTTTCAGTGAAATAAATGGTCGTGTCAACGGGAATGTCCGTTTATATGGTGATTTCAAGCATTTGGATCTGGAAGGTGAAGTGCGGGCCAAAATGGATGCTAAAATTGATGTGTTGAACACCTATTTCCAAATCCGGGATGACTCCATACATATATCTTCGGGCAGTCTGGATTTCAGGAATGTAAAAGTCTATGACCGTGAGGGACATGACGGACTGGTAAATGGTTATCTGCATCACACAAAGCTGAAAAATCTAATGTACCATTCAATATACGAGGCAACAACCTGTTGATGTACAATACCTACGAAGCCGGGAATATGCCTTTTTACGGAAAAGTATATGGTACAGGAAATGTGGTGTTGGATGGTGGAAATAATGCGATGACAGTGGACGCTTCACTGACTACAGGCAGCAATACCAGCTTCACTTATATAACCGGAGTGACCACGGAAGCAGCGAGCAACCAGTTTATTACTTTTGTAGACAAAACTCCCAAGCGCATTCACGATGATGTGGAAACCGATCTTTACCACCACTCTAATGTGCGTAAGACTAAAGAGGAAGACGGACCTCCTATGGATCTCCGCATCAATATGTTGATAGAAGCAACTCCCAACGCTACCATGAAAATTATCATGGATCCTGTAGCGGGAGATAATATTACAGCAACCGGAAATGGAAATCTGCAAGTGAATTTTTCAATAAAGGTGACTTTCGTATGTTTGGTAGTTATGTTATAGATCAAGGTATGTATAAACTAAGCATGCAGGAAGTAATACGCAAGGACTTTATCTTGAAATCGGGTGGTACGGTGACTTTCTCAGGTGATCCTTATCAAGCAAATCTTGATTTACAGGCGGTGTACACGGTTAATTCAGCTTCTTTAAGTGATTTGGTAGTAGATCCCTCGCGTAACCAAGGTACGGTGAAGGTAAACTGTCTGATGAATCTGACAGGAAATTTATCCAATCCGGATATTAAATTCGATTTGGAACTGCCCACTGTAAGCGAGGAAGACCGGGAATTGGTACGTAGTGCTACCAGTACGGAAGAACAAATGAATACACAGATTATTTATTTGCTGGGAATTGGTAAGTTCTACACCTATGATTATGCCAATAATGACCAATCCTCTAATGCGACCAGTTCTTTAGCCTTCAGTACACTTTCCGGTCAGCTGAATAATATGTTGTCCCAATGGATGGGCAATAAAAACTGGAACATAGGTGCAACTTAAGCACCGGTGAAAAAGGTTGGACAGATGTGGAAGCAGAAGCTATGTTGTCCGGCAGGTTATTGAATAACAGGCTGATGATAAATGGAAACTTCGGCTATAAGGAGAATGTGATGGCAAATAGCAATTTCGTAGGAGACTTTGAAGCGATATGGTTATTGACAAAAAACGGAGATTTCCGTTTGAGAGGATATAATCAGACTAATGACCGCTATTTTACTAAATCTACCCTGACCACTCAAGGAGTAGGTCTCATGTATAAAAAAGATTTCAATACTTGGGACGAACTGTTCCGCTGGTTCTTATGGAAAAGAAGGAAAGGTTCGTTACAAAAACGAAGCGATGACTAATCAACCTATAAAGTTTATTTCATATCTTTGCGAAGTAAATTTAAAAATATGAATATGTCCTATTTACCTGCCGAATGGCATAAACAAAGTTTGATTCAACTAACGTGGCCCCATAAAGACACAGACTGGGCATACATGTTGGAAGAAGTGAATGCCTGTTTTCTTAAGATAGCTTATGAGGTTTTGAAACGTCAGAATTTGTTGATTGTGGCTCCAGACCCCGATTCCATAAGAAATAGTATAGATAATTATGGAGCTGATATCCAAAAACTCATCACATCAAAAATCAACACAAACGATACTTGGGCACGCGATCATGCTTTTATCACCTTGTTGAAAGAAGACGCTACTCCCCTACTACTGGATTTCTGTTTTAATGGTTGGGGAATGAAGTTTGCCGCAAATTATGATAACCAGATTAATAACGAACTATATTTCACCATCCTGTTCTGAAAGGTGAATATGTTTTCTGCCGGAATTTTATTTTAGAAGGAGGTTCCATAGAAAGTGATGGGAAAGGAAGCCTGCTGACTACAGAGCAATGCTTGCTGGCTAAAAACAGAAATGAAATGAACCGACAGGAAGTGGAGGATTTCTAAAAGAAACATTCAACTTAAAACAGGTCCTATGGTTGAAACATGGTTATCTGGCAGGTGATGATACAGACAGCCATGTGGACACATTGGCACGTTTCTGTCCGGATGATACCATTGTGTATGTAAAGTGCACCAATGAAAAAGATGAACACTATAAGGAACTGGCAATGATGGAAGAAGAACTAAAAGCGTTCCGTACTTTGAACGGCAGGCCATACCGCCTGCTTCCGCTGCCTATGGCGAGTGCTGTTTATGATGAGGAACATCATCGCTTGCCGGCAACTTATGCCAATTTCCTGATAATGAATGAAGCTGTACTCTATCCTACTTATGCTGATTTTGTAAATGATATGTGCGCTAAAGAAGTATTGGCGGAAGCATTTCCCGGAAGAGAAATAGTAGGTATTGACTGCACTGCTTTGATAAAGCAACATGGCTCGTTGCATTGCGTCACCATGCAATATCCCGAAGGTGTATATTAATAAATATATGTATGAAAAGAACGATTAAAATAGGAATTATCCAACAGACATGCACAAATGATATCCGTCATAATTTGAGTAAACTGCATCGCAATATAGAACAGGTGGCGGCGGCAGGTGCACAGCTGGTTGTATTGCAGGAGTTGCACAACACCTCTTACTTCTGTCAGACAGAAGATACGGATATGTTTGATTTGGCAGAACCGGTTCCCGGTCCTTCTACCGGTTTCTACAGTGAGTTGGCTGCCGGATACGGCATTGTACTGGTTACTTCGTTATTCGAGAAGCGTGCTCCGGGACTGTATCACAATACAGCCGTCGTTTTTGACAAAGATGGCAGTATAGCAGGAAAATACCGCAAAATGCATATTCCCGATGATCCCGCTTATTATGAGAAATTTTATTTTACTCCCGGTGACCTAGGATTTGAACCCATTCAGACGTCACTGGGAAAACTAGGTGTACAAGTCTGCTGGGACCAATGGTATCCCGAAGGTGCACGGCTGATGGCACTGAAAGGTGCTGAAATTCTTATATATCCTACAGCTATAGGTTGGGAAAGCACAGACACTCAAGAAGAGAAAATCCGGCAACTAGATGCATGGGTAACTGTGCAGCGTGGCCATGCCGTGGCAAACGGTCTGCCGGTTATCGCCGTGAACCGCGTAGGACATGAGCCCGATCCTTCCGGTCAGACAAATGGTATCCAATTTTGGGGTAATAGCTTCGTGGCAGGTCCTCAAGGAGAAATACTGGTACAAGCCAGCAATATGGATGAAGAAAATATGGTAGTGGAACTGGATATGACCCGTAGCGAGAATGTTCGTCGCTGGTGGCCTTTTCTCCGTGACCGGCGTATTGATAAGTTTGAAAATCTAACCCGACGCTTTATAGATTAAATACAAACGTTATCGTTATATAAATTCACATATTCGTTAAACAATTCATGGTTAAAGCTGTTTTAGTTATCAGAATATTCAAAAGATATTATTGATTTACTAAAACAGCTTAATTATGAAAAAAGTATTATTTTTAGCCGCATTGTTACTCGTTTGCTTCAGCGGAGTAACAAATGCACAAACCAGAAAACAAAGAGAAGACGCTAAACGTGAAGCATGGAAGAAAGAACGTCAGGAAAAGAAAGCCTTGGAAGCTCAGCAGGACTCTGTATCCTACGTCCAAGCAATTAATGCTTTAAAAAACGGTTCTTTTGTATTAGAAGCTGATAACGTTGTATTCCGTAATGGAATAATGCGTTTTGTTTCCTCTAACACGAATTATGTGGAAGTAAACGATGGGCAAGGTATTATTCAGACCGCCTTTACTAATTTTGTGTATAACTGGAGCCCGAACGGCTTGGGAGGTGTCACGGTTCAGGGAAATGTGAACGGAATAAGTATGCGCCAGGATAAAGACGGTAATGTGTACTATAATTATGGAATTAATGGTATTGCCGTTTCGGCCACCGTTTCCATTGTACTGACTGGCGGAACCAATCAGGCTAGTGTTACTATAAATCCAAATTTCTCGGGCAACACGCTGACAATGAACGGGTATCTGGTTCCTTATAACGAAAGTAGTGTATTCCAAGGAACAACATGGTAATTCATTAAGAAGATATGATAAAAAGGAATGGGCATTTTCATCACCCATTCCTTTTTATTTATTATTACAGCATTGGAAATGTTTCTTGTCTGTTCATAACATTAACCGAGGTTGTGATTCCAATTCCAATAAAAACTTTTTAGCGGACAGTCCGCCTCCATATCCCGTCAGCGAGTGGTCACTACCGATCACACGATGGCAAGGTGCAAAGATTGATATGGAATTTGCACCATTAGCATTGGCTACCGCACGAACTGCTTGGGGCCTCCCGATATGCTTGGCCATTTCACCGTAAGAAATTGTTTTGCCGAACGGTATCTTTAGCAGTTCATTCCATACTGTTTTCTGAAAATCCGTGCCCACAAAAAGAAGCGGCACATTAAATTCTTTGCGTTGTCCTGCAAAATACTCGTTGAGTTGCTCTATTGCTTCTTCGATTATTTCTGACGTACTTATTTCAAATTCGGCACACAATATCCGCTTCAACCGTTGGTTCACACGATCGCAGTGTTTTTCCACCTGCCAGTCACACAGGCAGAGTTTTTCGCCAAACGAACCGAGCAGCAACACTCCGCAGGGTGATTTATAACGCTTTATCTTGATCGTATTTTTCTCTTTCATACGCTTGATTTTTATATGCTTCCTTCATTTGTTTGTAATCTGTTTCAGCTTATCGGACTACTTTAAATCAAAAAGATAAAGCGTAACGAATTAGCTGAAACAGTATTCGCTACGCTATGTTCGGATCCCCCGTTATCGGTCTTTTATACAAGACTCTATAAAAGCAGACAAAACTTACTTTCCTCTTTTATATCAACGACCAGATTCAACTCATCCAATTGTGATTGATCCAAAGCAGCGGGAGCATCCAACATCACATCGCGCCCACTATTGTTTTTAGGGAATGCTATGCAGTCACGAATACTATCAAGTCCTGCAAACAAAGAAACCCAGCGATCAAGGCCATATGCCAAACCACCATGAGGAGGTGCTCCGTATTTGAATGCATTCATCAGGAAGCCGAATTGTTCCTGTGCTCTTTCCGGAGTAAAACCCAAAATCTCAAACATCTTGGCCTGTAATTGTGAATCATGGATACGAATTGAACCGCCTCCTACTTCCACACCATTTACTACCATATCGTAAGCATCGGCACGAACAGCAGCCGGATCTGTATCCAACAAAGGAATATCTTCTTCTTTCGGATGAGTGAACGGATGGTGCATGGCCATCAGACGGCCTTCTTCTTCACTCCACTCAAACATCGGGAAATCAACTACCCACAGACAAGCAAATTCATTCTTGTCACGTAGTCCCAGCTGACGTCCCACTTCCAGACGAAGTTCGCATAACTGCTTGCGAGTCTTCATGGCATCAGGACCGCTCAGAATCAGGATCAAGTCACCCGGCTTGGCACCGAACGCTTCCTTCATCTGCTGAAGGACTTCCTGTGAATAGAATTTGTCTACACTGGATTTTACATTGCCATCAGCTTCCACACGGGCGTAAACCATACCTTTCGCACCGATCTGAGGTCTCTTGACAAATTCGGTTAATTGGTCTAACTGTTTACGGGTATAACTTGCAGCCCCTTCCGCACAGATACCACCAATATATGCTGCATCATCAAAAACAGAGAAACCATGACCTTTCATGATATCCATCAACTCCACAAACTTCATGCCGAAACGCAAATCTGGTTTGTCACTACCATAATATTTCATGGCATCTGCCATGTCATACGCAGAAACGGTTCGCTCAGTTCGACTCCACGTAACTCCTTGAACAAATGTTTTGCCATCCTTCGAAAGTGGAAATAATATCTTCTTGTTCAACAAAGCTCATCTCACAGTCTATCTGAGTAAACTCAGGCTGACGATCTGCACGAAGATCTTCATCACGGAAACACTTTACAATCTGGAAGTAACGATCAAAGCCGGAAACCATCAGCAATTGCTTCAGTGTTTGCGGAGACTGCGGTAGTGCATAAAACTGTCCCGGTTCATACGTGAAGGAACAACAAAATCACGAGCTCCTTCAGGAGTAGAACCTACCAACATAGGAGTTTCCACTTCCAGAAACCCTTTGCTGTCCAAATATCGACGCACCTCCATTGTCATTCTATGACGGAGTTCCAAATTTTTACGCACACAATTACGGCGTAAATCCAAATAACGGAATTTCATACGGATATCATCACCTCCGTCACTATTATCTTCTATCGTGAAAGGAGGAGTTACCGCTGAATTAAGTACATTCAATTCCGATACGATGATTTCAATTTCACCTGTGGGAATATTCATATTCTTATTTGAACGTTCGTTCACTTCACCGGTTATTTGAATAACAAATTCACGCCCCAAGTGATTGGCACGTTCACAAAGTTCGGCATTCACCGCTTCGTTGAATACCAATTGGGTAATACCGTAACGGTCACGAAGATCGACAAACGTCATCCCTCCCATTTTACGTGCACGCTGTACCCAACCTGCCAACGTTACACTTTTGCCTGCATCGGAAAGTCTGAGCTCTCCGCAAGTATGACTTCTGAACATATATTCTTTAATATTTAATCAAATGTTTGGCAAAGGTACGATATGTTTTTCATTGTACAAAACCGCTACAAGAAAAAAGTCCCGTAGCTGCATACCAACGGAACTTTTTTAATCCATACGGATGTATGGATCTCAACTCTTAAACATTTCAATGACATCTCTTAATTCTCCCGGGAATAGTTTGCCTGTTTTTTCCCACAATACCTTGTCCTTACGTTGGAGGACAAAGCTGGGGGCTATTTCTATTTCATAAGTATCGGCTACCTTCCGATTGACTTCTATATTGACTCTCACAATGTTAACCCGCTTTTCAAATTCATGTACCAACGGTTCAATCCATTCATAATGAGGAGACCAATCTGCATAGAACACCAGCAGCAACAATGAATCCGACCGTTTCGCCTCTTCAATTTGTTCAGTTATACCCATCACTGTATCCAACTTTAAATTACCCTCTACTCCCCAAACTGTTCACAATCTGGATTCAACTCTTTTACCGCTGCTTTCACCTGTTTCTTGGTAGGCTTACCAGTATTGGACACTTGTTCAACAGGAAACCGCTGACCACTATTCGTCAGCTCATCCTTTTGTTCCATCTTTTTCTTTTCTTCTTTACCCATATCTTCTCATTTTTAAGGTTTATGCTAATAATGCAACAAAATAGATATAAAGATGGTTCACATAAAAAGTGAAAAAGGATGCCTGAGAATTATTCAGACATCCCTTTACTACTACATTTAAAACTACGTGAAATTGAGATTATTGTACTTTACGTTCGCAATAACGTTTGCATTGTGCACAAATATCATACCCCAGCATAGCTCCAAGAATAAAATCCTGCTCGGGTGACAGTTTGTTCAGTGGCTGAGTCACTAGGAAACGAATGGCATTAATGCATTCTTTTCTACCGAAAAACAGGTTTATCTTATCATTCCCCACAGGCTGGATTATGTAATTAATCTTTTGATTGGTCAGCCGTTTTACAGCAAAATCTTCATACTTCCTATTGGTAGTATAGAGTACCATCTGACGTACTCCTTTTTTAAATTCATAAATATGATTCAGAAATACTTTCAATTCTACCGGGTTAATGTCTGAAGCTATCATAAGGCAATTGTCAAAATTACAAGTTCTTCTTTATTTCTTCAATCCAATTGTTTATACGTTCTTCGGTCTTGCCACTTTCGTTCACGTCATCAAGAGCCAAACCTACAAATTTTCCATCGATTACCGCTATCGAAGATGAATATGAATACTCATCGGCAGGAACTGCTCCTACAAAAGTGCAACCGGAATTCTTTAACTGGTCATATATAACTCCCATACCGTCACAAAATGTATCACAATAGGACTCTGAATCTCCACAACCAAAGAGAGCAACGATTTTACCATTCAGATCTGCAGTCTTCACCGTTTTAATAGCATCATACCAATCGTCTTGCAATTCACCGTCCCCCCAAGTAGAAGTCCCTAATAATAAGATATCATAACCTCCCACTTTTTCTGTGGTAATTTTGCTTGCATCAATTACATCAACTGATGCCACACCTAATTTTTCAGCTATTGTCTGTGCGATGCTTTCACAAGTTCCAGTAGAGGAACCATAAATTATACCCATTTTTTTCATACAGCAAATCATTTAATTTGTTTGCTGCAAAGTAAAAGGTTTGAAAGAGATTCTGAAATACCTAGAAATAGTGATTTTAATAAAGTTCAAGAGACAGACAGTGTATAGAACTGATCTGCTTCTTGATATGTTTTTAGAACTGGTATGCAGTTCCGAAATTAATAATTCCTTGGTCAAAATCATCAATCAATTGGTATCCGAATTCAACATTCATAGTCCAGTTACGTCCCAAAGCGAGTTCCTCCCCGACTCCGAGACTAACCCCGATACGGAATTCACTATGGTTACCCCCATATTAACATGAACATGTTCTCCATCCCAGTCAACATCCAGATCATGCATATCAAACATCCAATTGGACATGGTCAGACCGAACAGCGGATAAAGTTTAACACTTTGAGCTACCCAACGTTTCTATCTTCCGTTTTTCAAGAACTTTGGCTATCAATACACTATCTGCTTAATGATAAAACGACCGATTAAATATATCAGAATAGCGACAAATATATCCTTACCTACATCCATCCCAAAATCTACCATTTTTTCCAGTACCTGCTCAATTTCACTACCTGAGGCTGCATTCAATAATAACAAATTTATATTCCTGTTCGTTTAACAAATAAAAATTAATCAGCTTGTCACTGCCATATTGTAAATGTGCCAGCCCATCTTGATAGTATAGTTTTGCAATATTTCAATAAATAAATCATCCGATATGTTTTTACATTTCCTAATAGTAGGAAATGTAAAGTTGCAAAGATATCATATATAATTGATAAAACTAAACTTGTCACTTAAAAGAGGGACCTAAGGCCTGTATTAAATATACGATTCCAAGACAATATAAATATACAATATTTAATTTTAATCATTCAGTAAAATTGTCGAAACATTGATGAAAGACCTTATACCAAGTGAAAAAAGGTACGGCATGAGATAAAACTAATCAAAAATATTCAGTAAGCAACGTAAAATCAGCCAACAAACTCACACTTAAAGTTCCATATTAGTTTACTTTTTTGTTTTTAGGCGTTTTTCGTAAATAAAATTTAAAAGTAAGAAAGAGAGAAATATCCTAACAAGAATATAGCTAAAGTACAAAACTTTCAGAGATTCACTCTACCTTTTTTGGGGGACAGAATTCGACATTTTTGAAGAAATATCGCAAGAATTCTAATGAGAGTAAACTTGGAAAATTTTATTCCGTTGACGAAGTAACTCACTTCCATTAAAAACATTACTTACATGCTGTACCACAGAAAGACAACCGATATATCATAATATCTTCTGATTTTTCTTCTAAATTTTACTTCATATCTTTCATACGGTTAATTCACTATATAATAACGAGATAGTAAACTGCTATAAGGGAAAACAATATTTTCCAAGTAAACATTTACAATATTTTTTTAAGATATTTGTAGACTCTGATAAAATCAATACCTTTGCATTTTCAATTTATGCATAAACAATGTCGAAATGCAATTGAAATATTGCAGATAACAAAAAAATGACAAAGAAATATGAGACTTATAAAAGTGACAGGTGGTTGGGAAATCAAATGTTTATTTATGCTTTTTATTTGCGGATGAAAAAGTACTATCCAAAGGTGCGCATAGACCTTTCGGACATGATGCATTATAAAGTGCACTACGGATATGAAATGCATCGTGTATTCAAGCTGCCCCATACAGAATTTTGTATAAACCAGCCTCTGAAAAAAATTATCGAATTTCTTTTCTTCAAAAAAATATATGAACGGAAACAAGCCCCCAATAGTTTAAGGCTTTTGAAAAGAAATACTTTTGGCCTTTACTTTATTTTAAAGGGTTTTATCAGTCGGAACGTTTCTTTGCAGATATAAAGGATGAGGTCAGGGAAGCTTTCACTTTTGACAGAAGCAAAGCCAACAGTAGAAGTCTTGATATGCTTGACATTTTGGATAAGGATGAAAACGCAGTTTCTCTACACATTCGTCGTGGAGATTATTTGCAACCCAAACATTGGGCTACTACTGGAAGTGTATGCCAGTTACCTTACTATCAAAACGCAATAGCGGAAATGAGCAAAAGGGTTACCTCTCCGTCCTACTATATTTTTTCGGATGACATTGTTTGGGTAAGAGAAAATCTTCCATTGCAAAATGCGGTATATATTGATTGGAATACAGGTGAAGACAGTTGGCAGGATATGATGCTTATGAGTCATTGCAAGCATCACATCATCTGCAACAGTACATTCAGCTGGTGGGGAGCATGGTTAAATCCTAGTATAGACAAAACAGTAATTGTGCCTAGCCGTTGGTTTCAGTATTCCGAAACCCCGGATATCTATCCTACGGGATGGATAAAAGTGCCAGTGGATTAATATATAGAGCTCATAAGTACGCGTTATCTGAAAAACGGATTTTATTCGGTCAAGAGTATTAAAACCGTGAATTCCAATCAAAACATCGCTTTGCTTCAGAATACAAAAATACAGTAATGTATGCAAAAAATTGAAAGCAGACGGATTGAGTTGTGTATTCACAACAGTATGACGGTTACAGGAGTAGTTTTGAGATCCAACTAATCCCAAATGTTGGGTATATATTGGGAACTAATAACAAGCAAGACACAAAGAAGTCAAAATTATTATTTATAACTTATTTATTTTCCGAGTTGTTAATCAATGAAATGAAGTCCTCTTTGGAAGCAGGAGGAAGTATAGATTCGATTTTGCCACACAAATAATGATAATTAAAAGTCGTTTTTTATTGATCAAATGGAACGGTTGAACTGGAAGCAGTATAAAAATCAGTAGCCCCAACAGCTCCATAAAACAGAGCACCTGCAAGATGTAGGAAGTGTAGTGAGCAGTGTTTTTCTGTGGTACAAAGCACGCTTTTGTACGAGTTATACATCCACATGTACAAAATTATAGATACGTAGTGAGCCTAAGGATACTTGCATCCCCCAATCCTTTGTACTCATCAGATGGGCAATTTTGACATCTTTTGGAAGTTCCTTCTCTATAATTTCGAGATAATCGTTTATTTCACCCACTACTTCATTGGCATTGGAACCTGCCGTTTGAAATATCATGCAAGTGGCTGCCGGATGCCCGTCTATCTGTCCGTTGATAACATAGTTTTGTGCACCCAGCTTAATGGTTGCCACATCTTTTAACCGGAGAACTTCTCCGTTGGGTAACGACCGGATAACCATGTTTCCAAACTCTTCGGTTTTTTCAAGCCGCCCTTTGTATTTCATTGTGTATTGGTGTACGTTTTTGGAATTTTCCTCCAACGAGCCGGTTGCGACCTCCAAACTCTGTTCTCCCAATAAAAAGGACTCCAATAACCGGAAAATCCCCGCCACCAATAAGGTGAAGCGGTGTATCCCACAAAATGGTAGGTACTGGTGTAATCCCAAGTCGGCCTTCTCCTTGCTTGCTGCACGACTGTAACCCCGTTCCTGCATGTTATGGTGACAGGTGTTCAAGATTTGTCAAGATATTGTAATATCTTATCTTGTCCGATAAACAGAATACTGTCTGCCAGATAATATGACCGGAACTGACTGAAATCCGTTTCCGGATCATAATCAGTCATTACGCGGTAGTCGGCATCCAGTTTATTCACTTCTTCATCTTTTTGGCAGGAGTATAGGGTTCCTGCCAGGAGCATGAATACCCCTATGTACAATTTAGCTGTCATACTTTTCTTGGTTAGTTTGTTTAATGATCAGAAAGTTGTTCCTTTAAATACGGAACTTTCCTTGAACGGAACCAGTTGCCCGTCCAATGTAACATTGAGAGAATTGAAATTGGGGATAATCGTTGCTGTGGCACGGTTGTCCGAAGGACTGAGTGTCACTGTAACTTGTGCCGATATACCATTTCCGGTGACATTCATGGAAAGGCGGGTGATGCCTTTCTTGTCTGTTTCCATTTTCAATCCGGTCGGAGTGCCTTCCACTGTGATACCACCCACGCCGTTGGGACCGCCGCCTGATTGGAACGGTGAGATTTGCACGGTCGCTCTCCCGTCATGCAAGGCAATGAAGTTGGTGGTAGAATTTACATATCCATGTTCACCATGCTTTAGTGTCAGTTCGTCACTTTCCAGTACAAACTCTTTCCTTTGCAAAGCATTTTCGGCCTTTATATGGACAATCGAATCCATCAAGTGTCGTTCCTGTCTGGCTATTAAACGTGCATTCTCAATGAAATCTTTCCATTGTTGCAATTCACTTTTCTTTCCTTCCTGGCATTGGCCTGTATCGCTCCTGTTATAAAAAGAAGGAGCAAGATTTTTTTAAAACATTGCTACCATATATCATCAAATATTAAATTGTTTACGGTAGCAAAAGTCGTCATTTCGGACAATTAGCTCTTGTCTGTAAATGTCAAAGCCATTTGCCTTTAGAAGTCTATGACCATAGAATATTTCAGGGTCACTGATTCCTGAACTCTTTTGGGGTCATTCCCACATACTGGTGGAATACGCGGGAGAAGAATGAAGGGTTCGGGTAATTCAATTTTTCCGATATTTCGGTAATACTGATGGTCGTTGAACGTAATAACAGCTTGGCTTCACGCATAATAAACTCAATTACCCAAAAATGAAAAGTCTGTCCAGTGGATTTCTTCAGTACACGCATCAGATACTTATCCGATATATATAATTTATCGGCGTAAAATGAAACAGACCGTTCTTTCTTGTAATGCTGATGGAGTAGAAAGAAGAATGATCTGTCAATTCGTCTTGTCGTGTATTCGATACCGACACATTTTTACCGGAATATAACCTGCTGATTTCAAGAATAAAGGAAAACAGCAATCCTTTGGTAATGGCAATGTACTCATTGCTTTCCTGATAACGTTCAGCTATCAGGTCATAGTATTTCTTCACCAGTTGCCTCTCTTTATCTTTTAACTGTAAGCAAGGATTTTTTCCTACATATTCTGAAATATCTGCCTTTAGTAATAAAGGAAAATCCGAGAGGAATTCAAACTCGAACCAAAGATATTCAAGTAGCAAATCTTCTGTATGAGATATTTGTCTGACCAGATGGTTTGGATACAGATATATCAATGTCCCGGTATATATTAAATGGTTCTTCCCGTCAATTTCAATCATGGCTCCACCTTGTAAGACTATAGCGAGAAAAATCTTATTTGAGGGAGTACGTTCCGCTTCCTTTTCCGGAAATAATACGGATAAATGTCCGGTGGAAGGACATATTCCAAACTTGTTTGTCATATCTTTATTAATTGGCATCGAATATAATACAAGTAAGTTCATACAAATATAAAAGGATTTTACGGATTATTGTTTATCTGCTTGCAAATATCACGAAATGGACAATAACAAATTTGTCTCTCAGCTTCAAAGCCGTTTACAGGAGAAAGTCAGACTAAAATAGATTTCTCTAATCAACATTTGGTTACTATCCGGACAATCCAGACATGGAAATGGACAAAAGGATGTGACAGAATGTTATGAACTTTGCAGCAGAAAATAAAAGTATAAATAAATTATGATGAAAGAAACTTTAAACTCAAAACTGTATATCCTGGTTGTTATCGGGATTGTTTCAGCTTTTGGTCCGTTTGTGACCGACTTTTACCTGCCAGCCCTTCCGGTGCTGGCAGGATATTTTGATACTACGGCATCGCTCGTACAGCTTAGCCTGACTTTTAGTATGGTTGGACTGGCCGTCGGGCAGTTGGTTATCGGGCCGTTGAGTGACAAGTATGGACGTAAAAAAACATTAATGGCCTCCCTTGTCCTGTTTTGTATATCCACAATAGGTTGTTTATACGCTTCGGATATATATGTATTTATCTTCTTCCGATTGCTACAAGGATTGTCCGGAGCCGGTGGAGTAGTTATTTCCAAATCCATCGCCACGGATCTCTACGAAGGGAGAGAGCTTACTCGCTTTTTTTCTATGCTTAGCTCCGTGCAAGGCATTGCCCCGGTTTGTGCCCCCGTATTGGGGGGTGTTTTATTGGAAGTGACTGACTGGAAAGGTATTTTCTGGATATTGGTATTGATAGGCATATTATTGATTATGGCATTGGCCTTTTTTAAAGAGTCCTTGAATAACGAGCAACAACATTGCGGTGTGTTTGCCACATTTCGGAATTATATACCTGTGTTTCAAAATGCTCAGTTTATGCGCTATGTATTGGTACAGGCGTTCGCTATGGGGGTAATGTTTACATATATTGCTGCTTCTCCCTTTATCTTTCAGGAGCATTTTAACATGTCCCCGCTGGCGTACAGCCTGTGTTTCGGTGCCAATGCGATAGCCATAATGCTGGGCAGTCTGACGGTTTCATTATTCCATGACGCAACCGATGCATTGCGTGTAGGTTCTATAGGATTCGGGATAATGAGTTTGTTTGTAGCCGCAGCTTTATTTTTCTCCACTTCCGTGTGGCCGGTGGAAGTATCGCTGTTTGTTTTTATGCTCTTCCTGGGAGTAATATTGCCCAGTTCTACAACACTTGCCCTTGATTTGGAGAGAAAGAACTCCGGAAACGCCTCTGCATTGCTTGGATTTTTGATGTTCCTGTTCGGTGGAGTGCTTTCTCCCTTGACCGGATTGGGAAATATGCTCTATACAACCGGAATTATCATCGTTGCTTGTTGCATCGGTACATGGTTTTGCAATCATATTGCAACCTCGCATATCGCTTTAAAGGTAACCAAACAATAAAGGAGATTCACAAATGAAAAATAAAATGATTCCAGACTATCCTATTATGTATAAGATGAATTTCACCAACGGGCAGCTTATGAAATTCCAATTTGATGATTTTTTATTCTTATATGTCTATTCGGGAGAAGGAACAATGTGTGTGTCAGGGATTAATCACCCGCTGAGCAAAGGATGCGGCTGGATATTGGCCCGTAACGAACATATTTCATTTCACACGGAGAGTTTCATGCAAGTAGTACATATCCGCATATCGGAAGAGGCTGTAACAGAATATCTGTTACGTGCTACGTCTCCGGCTATGACAGATGCAGAAAATGAAGTGGGAAATGAAGATATAAATGTAATGACAGTAACCAATCATGTACTCCTTCAGGGTCTGATATCAGGCATTGAAGCCGGTGTTGATAATAATTTCCGGGCTAACCAACCATTGACTTATCTCAAGATACAGGAGTGCATAAATGTCCTGACCTATCTCCGTCCGGGATTACATAATTGGTTTTCTCGTATGAACAGCTTGCAGAGAATTAATTTGAAAGATTTCATGGAGTGTCACTATCAGGATAACCTGCCATTGGAACAACTGGCGCAGGCTTCTGGACGTAGCTTATCTACATTCCGCAGAGACTTCTTAAAAGTGTTTGGTACGACACTCGGAAAATGGTTGTTGACAAAGCGACTGGAAGAAGCTTATGTACTCATTAAAGAAAAGAAAATCAAGCCGTCAGAATTTCTATTGGATTTAGGATTTGACAGTTTCTCACATTTCTCCCATAGTTTTAAGGCGTATTTTGGCATACAACCCTCCATTCTGTTAAAAGAAAGTATTGTGAAATAGAAATGAAATTTAAATAAAATATAAGTATATGGTATTGACCGCATTGCCCTTTTCTCTTAAGTATTGTTCAAAATTACGAAAGAATGTATAGGTAAGATCCTTGAAGTCCAGCCCGGAGCGGAAATCATGCAGGACCGCCAGTGTCGAGTGCAGGTTGTCCTTGGTGACTGCTTCTTGTCCGAATTGTCAATGGCTGATTGGCGAAAATGGAGAAGCTGACATTCACGGCACTTCT
>ENA-OQER01000188-OQER01000188.1-human-gut-metagenome-genome-assembly--contig:-NODE-188-length-34166-cov-4.326185_pt1 | contig 34166 bp, 40 predicted proteins | sample MGYA00242797_ERZ504639 | MGnify/ENA primary metagenome ERZ504639 (study PRJEB26092, sample SAMD00036306) | human gut metagenome | host: Homo sapiens | study: EMG produced TPA metagenomics assembly of... | reverse complement strand
TCAAGAAAAAATAACAAAAAATAAGTAAAAAGCAGTTGACATCTAACGTACGTTAGCATATACTAACAACTGAAATAGAGATGAAACTCATTATCATACACAGGAGGTAATTGACTATGCCTTTAACGATGGCAAATCCAGGCGAATGTTACACAATCAGAAAAGTTGGCGGAAAAGAAGAGACCAGAAGATTTCTTGAAAATCTTGGCTTCGTCGTTGGCGGAAACGTGACAGTCGTATCGGAAATCGACGGCAATCTCATCGTGAATGTGAAAGATTCCAGGGTAGCCGTTGGAAAAGATATGGCAGCCAAAATCCTGATTTGATAGGAAAGAAGGAGAGAAGATGAAGACTTTAAAAGAGACTTCCGTAGGAGAAACCGTTAAAGTTGTAAAACTCAACGGTTCCGGTCCGGTCAAAAGAAGAATCATGGATATGGGAATCACCAAGGGTGTTGACGTATTCGTGCGCAAAGTTGCTCCGCTCGGCGATCCGGTCGAAGTAACCGTCAGAGGATACGAATTATCCTTAAGAAAAGCAGATGCCGAAATGATTGAAGTAGAGTAAATTTTTTTTGCCTGCTTGTTAGCGGATGCTAACAAAAGCAAGCTGTAGCCAATATTGGTAAGGCTTGTGAAGTTATTAAAATCAGTAAAAATCAAAGAAAGAGGGGCATGGAAAAAATGGCAATTAAGATTGCACTCGCAGGAAACCCGAACTGCGGTAAGACAACATTGTTCAATGCACTGACAGGCTCCAACCAGTTCGTAGGAAACTGGCCAGGTGTAACCGTCGAGAAAAAAGAAGGAAAGCTCAAAGGCCACAAAGATGTCACCATCATGGACCTTCCGGGTATCTATTCTTTATCTCCGTATACACTGGAGGAAGTGGTAGCCAGAAATTACCTGATTAATGAAAGACCAGATGCGATTCTGAACATCGTAGATGGTACCAACATTGAGCGTAACCTGTATCTGTCCACACAGATCATGGAACTTGGTATTCCGGTGATCATGGCTGTCAATATGATGGATATTGTTGAAAAGAACGGAGACAAAATACATATCGACAAACTGGCGAAAAAGCTGGGCTGTGAAGTTGTAACCATCTCTGCGCTGAAAGGAACCGGAATCAAAGAAGCTGCTGATAAAGCAGTGCAGATTGCACAGAAAAAAGGTGCTGCTGTACCAGTTCATGAGTTTGACAAGGATGTGGAGGCAGTCATCCGCACCGTTGAGAGCAAACTCGGAAGTGATATTGTAAATGAGCAGAAACGCTTCTTTGCAATCAAACTTCTGGAGAAAGATGATAAGATCACAGAGCAGATGAAATCCGTTCCGGATGTATCTGCCGAGATCAAACAGCTGGAAGACAAATTTGATGACGATACCGAGAGTATTATTACAAACGAGCGTTACGTTTATATTTCCAGCATCATCGGTGACTGTGTCACAAAGAACAAGAAAAACGCCATGACAACATCGGATAAGATCGACCGGATCGTAACTAACCGCTGGCTGGCACTTCCGATCTTCGCGGTTGTTATGTGGGTTGTATATTATGTATCTGTCACAACAGTAGGTACTTTTGTAACGGACTGGACCAACGATGTACTCTTTGGAGAGATCATTCCGCCGGCCATTGAAAATCTGCTGAACGCGATCCACTGCGCTGACTGGCTGCAGGGTCTGATCCTGGATGGTATTGTTGCCGGTGTTGGTGCCGTACTTGGATTCGTACCGCAGATGCTGGTACTGTTCCTGTTCCTGGCATTTCTGGAGTCCTGCGGTTACATGGCGCGTGTTGCATTCATCATGGACCGTATCTTCCGTAAATTTGGACTTTCCGGAAAATCCTTCATTCCGATGCTGATCGGAAGTGGTTGTGGTGTTCCTGGTATCATGGCTTCCCGTACCATCGAGAATGACCGTGACCGTAAAATGACCATCATGACAACAACGTTTGTACCTTGTGGAGCAAAACTTCCAATCATCGCCCTGATCGCAGGCGCTCTGTTTAATGGAGCTTCCTGGGTTGCACCAAGTGCTTACTTCGTTGGTATCGCAGCAATCATCTGCTCCGGTATCATCCTGAAAAAAACAAAACTGTTCGCTGGCGATCCGGCTCCGTTTGTTATGGAGCTTCCGGCTTACCACTGGCCGACGGTAAGCAACGTTCTCCGCAGCATGTGGGAGCGTGGCTGGTCTTTCATCAAAAAAGCCGGTACGATCATCCTGATGTCTACCATCGTTCTGTGGTTCCTGATGAACTTCGGATGGGTTGACGGATCCTTCGGAATGCTGGAAGCTGAGCAGTTAAATGACAGTATCCTGGCTTCCATCGGAAGCGTGATCGCTCCTCTGTTTGCACCTCTTGGATGGGGCGACTGGAAGATGGCTGTTGCAGCTGTTTCCGGATTGATCGCAAAAGAGAACGTTGTTGGTACCTTCGGTATCCTGTTCGGCTTTGGTGAAGTTGCAGAAGACGGTGCCGAGATCTGGGGACAGCTCGCAGGAAGCTTATCTACGGTAGCAGCTTATTCCTTCCTGGTATTCAACCTTCTGTGCGCACCGTGCTTCGCAGCAATGGGTGCAATCAAACGTGAGATGAACAATACCAAATGGTTTTTTACTGCAATCGGATATCAGACACTGCTTGCCTATGTTGTATCCCTGTGCATTTATCAGATCGGTAACCTGTTCATCGGCGGCGGTTTTGGAATCGGAACGGTAGTTGCTGTTCTGCTCATCATTGGATTTGTATATCTGCTGGTAAGACCTTACAAAGAGAGCGCAACTCTGAGCGTTTCCACCAACAAAATGTTCAGCAAATAATTGCTGTGACAGATAGAGAACATGTATCTGATGAAGAGTCCGTATCCGGCATCCGCTGCAGGATGCGGACTCTTTTGAAAAGAAAGGAGTTGTTTCTATGGGAACTTTTATCACACTTGTAGTCGTTGTTGGTCTGGTAGGACTTGCAGTACGCAGTATGATTAAAGATAAAAAAAGTGGCAAGGGAAGCTGTGGTGGTAACTGCGGGCAGTGCAAGGGACATTGCGACTGACAGGACAGGAATCATCATCAGGAGGTAGAACGTATGCCGCAGGAACAGACAAAGCATGAAGCCAGAAATTATCACAGAACACAGATGAAGCGAGAACTGATTATTCAGAAGCTCCGGGAACAGGGATGCAGAATAACCAGACAGAGACGGATTCTGCTCGATATTATCCTGGAAGAGGAGTGCTCCTGCTGTAAAGAAATTTACTATAAAGCTCTGCAGAAAGACAGCAGCATCGGGCCTGCTACGGTGTATCGCATGGTGAATACACTGGAGAGCATCGGTGCAATCAGCCGCAAAAATTTTTACAAGATTGCCTGTGGAGAAGAATGCTTCAAAGATCAGGCTGTACCGTAGAACTGAGCGATCATACCATCTGCCGCTTAAGCGGAGAGATGTGGATGGACGTGATGAAATCCGGACTGAAGGCAAAGGCTATATTCAGAATCAGGATATTGAAAATGTGATTGTTTCAGCGGTGGAAGGCTGAAAAACGGGGAAAACGGGTGAAAATTCCTTCCGTTTTCCCTGTTTTAATGAAAATAATTATCAAAAAGAACTGTACGTATTGTCTAACCGAGCAGGTGAGTGCTATACTGTGAACCACAGCGGGGGAAAATGTAAAATTCAGGAAAAATTTATTTTAACAATAGGAGGAAATGTAATATGACAATCAAAGATTTAAAACATCCAGGACTTTTCGCAGCAGGAGTATTATTCGGAACAGCAGGTATCAAAGCACTGTCCAGCAAGGATGCGAAAAAACTTTACACCAACTGCACCGCAGCTGTTCTTCGTGCAAAGAAAGTTGTTATGGATACGGTAACGACCATCCAGGAGAATGCGGAGGACATCTATGCTGACGCAAAACAGATCAACGAAGAGCGTGAAGCAGCAGAAGAGGCAGTAGAGGATGTAGCTGAAGAGACAGCAGAGGAAGCTGTTGAAGCAGAAGCAGAGGATACGTTGAGGCATAAGCTGTACACAGCAACATCTGATTTACGTCGTATTCATACGGAAAAAACAAAACGCCTGCAGAATTCTCTGCAGGTGTTTTTCTAGGAGGCATAAGATTTGAAATTTTATATTAAACACGAAAGCAGAGGCAGAATCCGAATCCATCTGGCACAGAAGCGCATGTCCTCCGTACAGGCAGAGACACTGCTGTACTATCTGCAGAATCAGAACCAGGTATCTTTCGCGAAGGTATATGACAGAACCGGCGATGCCGTGATCTGTTACGAGGGAGAACGAGCCGCTGTGATTCGGATGATACAGCTCTTCCACTACGAGGAAGTAGAGCTGCCGACCGGACTGCTTGAGAGCTCCGGCAGAGCGTTAAACAACGAATATCAGGAAAAGCTGATCAGCAAAGTGATTTACCACTTTGGAAGAAAATGGCTTCTTCCGGCACCGATCCGTGCCATCTATACTACGGTTGTTTCCGTAAAATATATCTGGAAAGGAATCCAGACACTGGCACAGGGAAAGATCGAAGTTCCGGTTCTTGATGCAACCGCAATCGGTGTTTCGATGCTCCGCGGCGACTATGGAACCGCAGGCTCTGTCATGTTCCTGCTCGGCGTAGGAGAGCTGCTTGAGGAATGGACGCATAAAAAATCCGTCGGAGATCTGGCACGCAGCATGTCGCTGAACGTCGGAAAGGTATGGCTGAAAAAAGACGGCCAGGAAATTCTCGTTCCGTCTGAAAAAATTGTTGCGGGCGACGAGATTGTCGTACATATGGGAAATCTGATTCCATTCGACGGCGAGGTATCCAACGGCGAGGGTATGGTAAACCAGGCTTCTCTGACCGGAGAATCTGTTCCGGTACGCCGTACCTTAGGTTCCGTTGTCTATGCGGGAACGGTTCTTGAGGAGGGCGAGCTTACCATTCTTGTGAAGCAGACCGGCGGATCCAGCCGTTACGAGAAGATTACCGCGATGATCGAAGAGTCCGAGAAACTGAAATCCGGACTGGAGAGCAAGGCAGAGCATCTGGCAGACCGTCTTGTACCGTATTCCCTTGGCGGAACGGCGTTGACGTATCTTCTGACCAGAAATGCAACGAAAGCACTCTCTATTCTGATGGTAGACTTCTCCTGTGCGTTAAAACTTGCCATGCCTATTTCCGTTCTCTCTGCAATCCGCGAGGCAAACCAGCACAAGATCACCGTAAAGGGCGGTAAATTCCTGGAGGCTGTGGCGGAAGCGGATACGATCGTTTTCGATAAGACCGGAACACTGACAAAAGCGCAGCCGACCGTAGCAGAGGTGGTATCCTTCAGCGAAACAAAGAGCCCGGATGAGCTTCTGCGCATCGCAGCCTGCCTGGAAGAGCATTTTCCGCATTCCATGGCAAAAGCCGTAGTAGACGCGGCAAAAGAGAAACATCTGGATCACGAGGAGATGCACTCCAAAGTAGAATATATCGTTGCACACGGTATTTCTACAACGATCAATGGAGAAAAAGCGATTATTGGAAGTTATCACTTCGTATTTGAGGATGAGAACAGTATCATTCCGGAAGGAATGGAAGAGAAGTTCCGTCATCTGCCGGAGGAGTATTCTCATCTCTATCTTGCCTTAGAAGGTGTACTTGCAGCAGTTATCTGCATTGAGGATCCGCTTCGTCCGGAGGCGGCCGAAATTATCCGTCAGCTGAAAAAAGCAGGTCTGAAAAAGATCGTCATGATGACCGGAGACAGCGAGCGCACGGCAAAAGCGATCGCGAAGAAGGTCGGCGTGGACGAGTACTATGCTGAGGTACTGCCGGAGGATAAGGCAAACTTTGTGGAGAAAGAAAAAGCAGAGGGACGTAAAGTCATTATGATCGGTGACGGTATTAACGATTCACCGGCACTTTCTGCCGCAGACGTTGGAATCGCCATCAGCGAGGGCGCAGAGATTGCGCGTGAGATCGCGGATATCACCGTTGCCGCAGACGATCTGGCAGAAATTCTGGTGCTTCGTATGCTGAGCAACCGTCTGATGAAACGGATTCATAAGAATTACCGCTTTATCGTTACGTTCAATGCCGGACTGATTCTGCTCGGCGTGGGCGGTATTTTACAGCCAACCACTTCCGCACTGCTTCACAATACATCTACTCTTTACATTGGCTTAAAGAGTATGGGCAACCTGCTGGACGAGCCGGTATAAAAACAGAACAGAATAGCAACGGGAAAGCCGCTGGAGTCTTCTTCTTAAGATTCCAGCGGCTTTTTAACAAAAGCAGGGAAAGCCTCTGCTTCCATTGCGAATATTCTTTCACCAGTGTGATGTGAAAAAGAAAATGATACAATTTTCTCAAGAAAAGCTGGAAAAATTTGCAGGATATCCTTGACAAAATCCGACAAAAACGGTATGATATACCTAACAGTTAGATGTAGCTAACTAAAGTACAACGGATAAAACCAAAAATCATACGGGATCCCGGTAGAGGGATTCTTTCTTAAAACACGGGAGTTAGAATAAACTAATTTCAAGTAGCATAAGATAACAACAGAAAGGCAGGTAGAGAAGATGAGTGTCGTAATTATCGGTGGAAATGAAAGAATGGTGTGTCAATATACAGATATCTGTAAAGACTATGGATGTAAAGCAAAGGTGTTCCCGAAAGAGCATGGCTCCGTTAAGAAAAAAATCGGGAATCCGGATCTGATGATTCTCTTTACCAACACCGTATCCCACAAAATGGTCATCACTGCTTCCCAGGAAGCAAAGAAAAACAATATTCCGATCGCAAGAATCCATACCAGCAGTGCCACCGCACTTCGCTCGGTATTAGATGAGCACTGCGCAGCAGCAATGTAAGAAGGAGACGTAAAAGGCATGATTGAGAGATTTCTGATCGAACACTGTTCGGCAACGCTGGCTTCCATCAAAGCCGCAAATTTATGTAATATGACATTTTCATCCAAAGAAGAACTGGAAGATCAGATTTCATACTGGAGTGCCTGTCTGGAACCAAAAGGAATTCACATCTTTGTATTGCGGGAGCATGAGACGAGAGCACTGGTCTATGTGTACCGTGAAGGGCTTCTCCAGAAGGAGCTGGAAAATCCGGAGAATGCAGTGTTTTTAAAATCCTATGGATATGAAAATACAGACATTGCCTATGCACTGAATCGCCTGAAAACCCGGGTAGCAGAGTGTAAAGAAGGATTTCCGCATGAGATCGGTGTGTTTCTCGACTATCCGCTCGGTGATGTGATCGGTTTTATTGAGAACAAAGGCCACAATTATAAATGCAAGGGATGCTGGAAGGTCTATTGCAATGAGTGCGAAGCACAGAAAACATTTCAGCGCTATCAGAAATGCAGAAACGTGTATCTGCGTCTCTGGAAGCAGGGAAGAAGCGTTTTACAGCTCACCGTAGCTGTTTAACATAAAATCCTGCATACCATAAAAAGGGCAGTAGGATCGGGGAAAGAAAAATCCCCCGGAATTAGAAAATAAAGAAAGAAGGATTTGAAACATGAGCAAAGTAGCAGTAGTTTATTGGAGTGGAACCGGCAACACAGAAATGATGGCACAGAAAGTAGCAGAGGGAGCAAAGGAGGCAGGCGCAGAAGTTTCTGTTCTGACTTGCGCAGATTTCTCTGCGGATGATGTAGATGCATACGATGCAATCGCTTTCGGATGCCCGGCTATGGGGGCAGAAGAGCTGGAAGATACCGAGTTCGAGCCAATGTTCTCCGCATGTGAATCCAAACTCTCCGGAAAGAAAATCGCTCTGTTCGGTTCCTATGGATGGGGAGACGGCGAGTGGATGCGCACCTGGGAAGAAAGCTGCAAAAATGATGGCGCCGAGCTGGTATGCGACAGCGTGATCTGCGCAGACGCGCCAGATGATGAAGCTGAGGCAGCATGCATTGCACTTGGGAAAGCACTCTGCTAAGCATAAATAAAAAGGAAGAAAAAGCGGCAGCCCTTTTGTCTGGGACTGCCGTTTTTTTCGGACAGGGAGAAAGACTCGCTGTCATTTGGCTGTTAAAATTCGGTATCATCCGCATCGGATGGCCGTGACGGTTTTAAAAGAATTCCGTTGATTTCCACTTCATCGGCTGCCTCGATCAGAATATACGGTGTTCCGTCGATCGTACGGGTTTCGATGAGCTGGGCCTTTTCCGGGCTGACTTTGATGATAACATCCGGGGTGCGGATCTCGTAGTTCCGTGTACTGGCCACGTTCGAAGCAACGAAGCTTGCTTTCTCATCCGCAATGGATTCGTACTTCTCGTCGAACTCGTCAAGCTGTTCATTCGGTACGCCGCTGCTGGCGAGCAGACGTTTTACCTCGTGTTTATCGAGCACCACCGGTTCCGGATCGTCTTTCCGCTCTTCAATCATGGTATTTAAGTTCTCCTGAATGGTCATAACAGTAGAAAAATCACAGGCGGAATCGAGAGTTTCTTCTATAATAGACTGAAACGTTTCTTTCTGAGATTTCGCGGAAAGCGGCGCCTGACAGCCCAGAAAGTGGTCGAGAAAGTCCGGCTGATCCATCTCTGCGTTTTTCGTGAAATACAGCAGATTGTGGATATCCGTGTTGCGGTCTGTGAAGGCCGGGAAGAGAAAACCGTTTTCCGGTGCGCCGACCACCCAGTCCTGCACGCGGTTTTCAATCGTATTGTGGGACACATTGTAGCAGAGACCCGGTTTGTCGAGTTTTACCGGGCAGATGCTGCAGAGGATAAATTCATAGACGTAATCGGAAGCATCGTCCATATCCAGATTATCCGAAGCGCGTCCCGGTACATCGTAGGCACCATGAATCAGAATAATATAGTAGTTTTCCGGATAGAGATAATCCGCCATCACCTTTTCATAAAATTCATCAATCAGCGCTTCGTCCTTCAGCTCACTGTTGCGGAGTTTTAAGAGAAACTCCTGTGTGCCGCCCTCACTTTCCTGGGAGAGCGGGAACTCCATATTCAGCAGATTCTTTCCGATGGTACCGGAGAGGGTGCTTTTAAAAATCTTAAAATACTTAAACATTTCTTCCTCTTCGAGAGAGAGAAACGCTTCTTTTAATTTTGTCTTAATATTCTTTTCCGCATCCACATAGCATCCGCAGATTCGCGTGATCGCACAGTGGGATGGGGTAAACAGTTTTTTAATTTCAGCAATTTCCTTTTTGTTCATATAAAATGCTCCTTTATCAGCAATTTCGTATCTTAGACAAGTACTTTCTATTATAGACCATAGGGAAGGGAAAAGGCAAGAAAGAAAATGGCGACTATATCTTTTTACACTTTAAATATAATTTCAAAAATCTTGACAGAGGTACCGATTCTGTTATACGATTAGGTCTAATAAAGGGGAGTAATTTAAGTTTGAAAATTTGCGTTTGCAAGTCTTCCGATTATTCAGTTGCTTAAATGGATACGCATGAAATTAAGAAAAAGAGGAGAATGATAGTGGATATAAGTAAAAAATCTGTAAAAAAAATCCGGGAACTTATTGTGTTTACAGCATTTCTTGTGGTCGCACTGTGGAAGTTTAATGTGGTACTCGATGTGTTGAAAGCAATATGGGGGATCGTATTTCCATTTGTACTTGGCGGAGCGATCGCATTTGTGACCAACGTGCCAATGAGCTTTTTGGAAAAGAAAATTTTTGGAAGGGCAAAAAAAGAAAATAAGATAGTCGAAAAACTGGCAAGACCAATAAGCCTGTTCCTCACGATCGTATTTGCGGTTGGCGTGATTGTACTGGTGATGTTTGGTGTGATTCCGCAGCTTACGCGGACAATAGGAACCCTGATGATGAGTATCGCTGATTTTATTCCGCAGATGCAAAGCTGGATCCGGGAGTTTTCCCATAATAACCAGGAAATCATGAAGCTTGTAGATCAGGTACAGTTTAATCCGGATCAGGCGATCAAGTGGGGGATAAGCCTGCTTGGAATGGTGCAGGAAATATGATGAATATCACAATGTCAGCAGTGGGTTCCATAGTTAGTGGATTGGCAGCCTTTTTTGTTGCATTTTCCTTTGCCTGCTATGTCCTTTTTCAGAAGGAAACGCTGCAGGTGCAGATTCGAAAAGTATTTTTCGCTTTTCTTCCAAAGGAAAAAGCAGATGCTTTTCTTAAAGTCTGCTCTCTGACTTATCGGACATTTGCAAATTTTCTTACAGGTCAGTGTCTGGAAGCCGTGATCCTTGGCTGTATGTTTGTTGTGATATTGAGCATTTTGAGGATGCCATATGCACTTTTGATCGGAGTTTTAATTGCGTTTACGGCATTGATCCCGATTTTCGGAGCCTTCATCGGGTGTGCAGTGGGAAGCTTTTTGATCTTTATGGTAAATCCGAAACAGGCAATTTTATTTATTATAGTATTTCTGGTGCTGCAGCAGATAGAGGGAAATCTGATCTATCCTCATGTTGTGGGTGAGTCTGTAGGGCTTCCATCGATTTGGGTTCTTGCAGCAGTTACGATCGGCGGAAACCTTATGGGAATTATAGGTATGCTTGTTTTCATTCCGTTGCTTTCCGTGTTCTATACTATTTTTCGGGAATTCGTATATCTGCATCTGAAAAAAAAGCATATCAAACAGGTGACAAAGACAGAAATAGAAGAAGATACGGCGGAAGAGATGGTAAATAGTGACATATCAGAGGTGAAATGATAGAATCCCGTCTTTGACAGCTGTATGGTGATAAAACGGTTACAAACCCAGTAAATATGGGTATTGTGGCCGTTTTTTTTGTAGATAATTATTCAACCGTCAAATTTACGGGTGTTTTTATAGCAATCTCGGAAAATAATGCAAAAATTCAGCGCAGCAGAACGTGAATTACTGCGTCACAGATTTTCATGTCTTAGACAAGTACTTTCTATTATAGAGCACGGGGAAGGGAAAAGGCAGGAAAAAAATGGACAATGGATATTACAACTGTCTTGTCACATGACAAAAGTTGTGGTATACTAAGCGCTAAAGTGTTAAAAAAATATCACGATTCAGGGTTCTGAATCGTTATAGTAAAAATAGGAAGGAAACAAAACCAATGGATACCAGAAGAGAAAAGCTGGAACATTAAAGAAAGAAAAAAATGCTGTCATCATGCACACTATTACGTGCCGGATGAGGTGCAGGAAATTGCCGATTACATCGGGGATTCGTATTACTTAAGCGACATGGCGACGAAAGTGGACGCCAGTGTCATCGTTCTCTGCGGCGTTCGTTTCATGGGTGAGAGCGCCAAAATCTTAAACCCGGGCAAAAAAGTACTGCTCCCGGATCTGCATGCCGACTGCCCGATGGCTCACATGGCAGAGATTGAAAAAATCAAGGAAGTCCGGCAAGAGTACCCGGATGTGGCTGTCGTATGCTATGTCAATTCCACCGCGGAATTAAAAAGTCATTCCGACGTCTGTGTCACCTCCTCCAACGCAGTAAAAATTGTAAAAGAACTGCCGAACCACGACATCTTCTTTATCCCTGATGAGCATCTTGGTACCTATGTGGCTGAGCAGGTGCCGGAGAAACATATCATCTTAAATGACGGTTTCTGCCACGTACATGCTGCCATCCGCCCGGAAGCTGCAAAGGCTGCAAAGGAAGCGCGCCCGCAGGCAAAGCTTCTCGTTCACCCGGAGTGCAGAAGTGAAGTCGTTGCACTTGCCGATTATGTCGGAAGCACCGCAGGCATCATCAAATATGCCGAGGCAAGTAAAGATACCGAGTTTCTCGTTGCAACCGAGCTTGGTGTTTTCGCGGAGCTGAAAAAGCGCTGCCCGGATAAGAAGTTTTATGCAGTGGGAAATGCGCAGATCTGCCCAAATATGAAAAAAGTAACATTGGACAAATTAATAGAAGCACTGGAAAACGAGGAGAATGAAGTTCTGTTAAGCGAACAGGAAATTTCAGACGCACATGCGCCGCTGTTAAGAATGCTCGAGCTTGCAAAGTAACAAAATAAGCAGAACGCAGAAGCGGAAAAGAGGAAACGAAATGAAAAAGTATTATGATGCAGTGATTGTAGGATGCGGTGTGGCAGGATGCTTTACGGCACTTCATCTGCCCCAGGAAGCCGATATTCTGATGATAACAAAAGCAGATACCGAGGACAGCGACTCCTTCCTCGCACAGGGCGGTATTTGTGTTCTGAAAAACGAGAGCGATTACGATGCGTTCTATGAAGATACGATGCATGCCGGGCACTATGAAAATACGCCGGAATCCGTCGACATTATGATCCGTTCTTCCCGAAATGTTATCAATCAGCTCATTGCCTGGGGTGTGGATTTCCGTCGCGATGAGAACGGAGAACTCTGCTATACGAAAGAAGGCGCACATTCTACCAACCGCATCCTGTTCCACGACGATGTAACCGGAAAGGAGATTACGAGCAAGCTTCTCGCGCAGGTAAAAAAGCTGCCGAACGTGACGCTTCTTGCGCACACGGAAATGTGTGATATTCTTTCCGGCAAAAATGGCTGCGAGGGTGTTCTGATCCGGGATGAAGAAGGAAAGCTGGTTCCGGTTTATGCCAGGGATGTGATCTGGGCGTGCGGCGGTATTGGCGGAATTTATGACAATTCTACGAACTTCCCGCATCTGACAGGAGATGCACTTGCAATTGCGATCCACAGGAACGTAGCACTGAAAAATGTCAATTACGTACAGATTCACCCAACAACGCTGTATTCCAAAAAGAAAGGCCGCCGTTTCCTGATTTCCGAATCTGTCCGCGGAGAGGGCGCTGTTTTGCTCGATAAAAACGGTGAGCGTTTCACCAATGAGCTGCAGCCGCGTGACGTGGTATCCCGTGAGATTCACCGCCAGATGGAAAAGGATCACACGAAGCACGTATGGCTTTCCCTGAAAACGATTCCGCTTGATGTAAAAGAACGGTTCCCGAATATTTACCAGAAATGTCTGGAAGAGGGATATGATATCACAAAAGAACCGATCCCGGTTGTACCGGCCCAGCATTACTTTATGGGTGGCGTCAAGGTAGACAGCAATAGCGAAACGACGATGGATCATCTGTATGCAGCAGGTGAGACGAGCTGCAACGGCGTGCACGGTGCAAACCGTCTGGCAAGCAATTCTCTGCTGGAGAGCCTTGTATTCGCAGAGCGCGCGGCAAAGAAGATGGCTGCCGAATGGGCCGCAGAGGGTCTTGTAGAGAACGCAGACCGCAAAGAAACGGCAACGGAGCCGAAGGAAGATGAATGGAAGCTCCTTGCAAAACGGTACGATATTAGAAAAGAAGATTACCAGGATATGGAAGAATATGCAGAACGCTGCAAAGAGAGCATCTGGGATGCGATCAGAAAGGAAGACAAATATGAATCCAATCACAAGAACACTAAATGTGGATAATCTGCTGCTGTTGGCGCTGCAGGAAGATATCTCCAGTGAAGATGTAACCACGAATGCTGTCATGCCAGAAGCCTGCCAGGGAACGGTACAGCTTCTCTGCAAACAGGACGGCGTCATTGCCGGTATGGAAGTATTTGCAAGAGTATTTACGCTGCTCGATGAGAAAACCGAGATTATTCCGTATGTGAAAGACGGCGATGAAGTCAAAAAAGGCGATCTGCTCGCAACCGTAAACGGCGATATCCGTGTTCTGCTGTCCGGTGAGAGAACCGCGCTCAATTATCTGCAGCGGATGAGCGGAATCGCAACGTATACGAGAAGCGTTGCGAAGCTGCTCGAAGGTTCCAAAACGACCCTTCTCGATACCAGAAAAAACGACCCCGAATATGCGTATTTTTGAAAAATATGCAGTCAAAATCGGTGGCGGCCAGAATCACCGCTACAATCTGTCCGACGGCGTTCTGTTAAAGGACAACCATATTGGAGCTGCAGGCAGTGTCACAAAAGCGATCGAGATGGCACGCGATTATGCTCCGTTTGTGCGTAAGATTGAAGTCGAGTGTGAAAACCTCGATATGGTCCGCGAAGCAGCAGATGCAGGTGCCGACATTATCATGCTCGACAATATGACTCCGGCGCAGATGAAAGAGGCGGTAGCCGTCATCAACGGCAGAGCAAAAACCGAGTGCTCCGGAAATGTGACAAAAGAAAATATCGCCACTATCCTCGACACCGGCGTAGACTATGTTTCCAGCGGTGCACTGACGCATTCTGCACCGATTCTTGATGTATCATTGAAAAATCTGCATCCAATAGAATAAGTATAAAAATAGGAATCATTTCCTTATAGATATAAAAATCGCGAAATAAAAAAGCTTCTGTTCCTCCGGAAAAAGGGAAGAACAGAAGCTTTTTTTAAACAGGAACTTCGTTGAATTTTCTTATAAAAATTCTCCGGGTTTAGATTCCTTTTTTAAACAGGAGAAAGGAATATCCGATCGGAATCAAAACCAGCGCTGCGATCGTGAGAAATAAAATCCATTCAAGCTGCAGAAAGCTGTTTACGATCATGGCAACGCCGCCGATGATCCAAACCCAGCCGGCGAGGCGGTGAGTGCGGTTCCAGTTTCCTGACTGTGAAGGTCCATGGAACCTTGATGCCGGTTGTGTAGTTCTGTTTGCATTTTGGCATGTAATTGCCGATGAGAATAAAGAGAAGGCCGACAATCCCATTGCTAACAAAACCGATATCAACTGCGATGCCGACTGCGTTTGCGTAGATGGAGCAGCAGACGATCAGAGAGGTTACAGGTATGATCCACAGAACAAGACGGATCATCTTCGGGCCGATGTTCTGCCGCTTCGGATCAGAAAAAGTGAGAACAGCGGTAAAAATCTGCAGAGCGGCAAGAAACAGAGGAATACCGATCACTGCCATCGTTTTGCTGCTCCAGCCGTTTGGAACATTGTTTGTGCCAAATGGGTGGCAATGGTGTCCGGCATGCGATTCCAGAGCAGAAGTCCGATCACCATCGGAAAAGAGAAATGAGTGTTGTCAGAATCAGTGTTGTTTTATATTTTTTCCACATCAGAAGTGCCTCCTTTGAGCTCTGAAATCCAGAGCATGATTTCTTCCAGGACGGAAGTGTTGAGTTCATAATAAATAAAATTTTTCTCCCGGGATTCCAGCACAAGGTCTGCTTTTTTCAGAATACCGAGATGGTAGGAGATGGTTGCACCTGCCATATCAAAGTGCGATCCGATCTCCCGGCAGAAAGTCTTTCGTTTTTCAGAAGCTCCAGAATCCTTCGCCGGACAGGATCGGAGAGAGCTTTAAACGTTTCTGCGAATGCCATGGAAACCTCCTTTCCGGCAGTATGAATGCAAATTAATTAGAAATTCATCTAAATACTTTTTATCACAGGGAAAGCGAAAAGTCAATAAGCATTTCGAAAAAATTCCAAATAGTTTTATTGTTGATTTTGAGTTGCTATTTTCTGCAGAATACGCTACGATAAGGGAAAAGTTGTAGAAAAAGGGGGACAAAAACATGAAAAAACACCTGTCCGTGCGCTACGGCACGATTCAGGGCTGCTACTGGATGGGATACGCGGCACTGATGGGGTATGCCAGCGTTTATCTTCTTGAAAAAGGCTTCACAAACACACAAATCGGCCTTCTGACGGCAGTTGGCTGTATCGTGTCAGCGGTTCTGCAGCCTGCGCTGGCATCCTACGCAGATCGGCCGGAAAGCCCGTCCGTACGAACAATGCTCCTTGGAGCGAACCTGATTCAGCTTGTTCTTATCATTTCCCTTGCTGCAACGGCAGAAAGCAGTTCTATGGTGGTAAGGACACTGCTGTACGGCGCAAGCATTACGATGCTGATGCTGATGATTCCGTTCGTTAATTCTCTTGGTATGGAGACGATCCGCCAGGGAGAGGAACTTGATTACGGAATCGGGCGCGGCATGGGTTCCGTTGCATATGCGATTGCATCATGGCTGCTCGGCCGGCTGACCGCATCCTTTGGAGCAGACATGATTCCGATCTGGGCTATCGCACTGACCATTCTTTTCCTCATCTGTGTATTTCGCTTTCCGTTTAAAAAGGACAGGAAAAAAGCAGAAGCAGAAAAAGAAGAGACAGGAGCAGCCGGTCCGGTCGATTTTCTGAAACGGTATCCGTCCTTCGTGGTAGTACTGCTTGGCTGCATTCTGATCTTTATGTCACATAGCCTGATTAACAGCTTCAATTATCAGATTGCAATGGCAAAAGGTGGTGGCAGCGGTGAGATGGGAAATGCGATGACCATCTCTGCAGTTTCCGAGCTGCCAACGATGTTTCTGTTCGGCTATCTGCTGAAAAAGAAGAGCAGTGTTTTCTGGCTCCGTCTCTCCGGCCTGTTTTTTGTCCTGAAAAGCATAGGAACCTTCCTGGCCTTTAATATTCCGACATACTACGCTGTTCAGCCGTTCCAGATGTTCGGCTGGGCGCTGATCAACGTCGCCTGCGTCTATTACGTGGACGGCATCATGGAGCCGCAGGATTCGATTAAAGGACAGGCATATATGGCGATGACCATCACCGCAGGAAATGTAATGAGCTCCCTGTTTGGCGGCTGGCTTATCGATGCAGCCGGTGTTGGCGCGATGCTGATCTGCGCATCTCTTGCGGCCTTCATCGGCTGGCTGATTGTGTGCCTCGGTTCGAAAGAAGCAAAAACTGCATAGGAAAGATAAAAGAAAGCGCCCGAAACCGAACGTGGTTCCGGGCGCTTTGCCGTACAGCTCTTATTTATTTCTGTTTCCTGTATACTTCTCATCACAGTATTTGCAACGGTAAACCTCTTTTTCCGGGTCAGCCAGGATAAAGACATGTTTTAATCCCTGCTCAATAGAGGTGATACAGCGCGGGTTTTTACATTTAATCACATCAACCACCTGTTTCGGCAGATGAAGTTCTTTTTTCTCCGTAATCTCGCCGTCTTTAATGACATTGACAGTGATATTGTGATCGATAAAGCCTAAGATGTCAAGATCCATCTTATCAACCGAACACTCAACTTTCAGAATGTCCTTTTTTCCCATTTTTTCACTTTTGGCATTTTTAATAATGGCTACGGTACAGTCCAGCTTGTCCAGTCCCAGATCATGGTAAATGGTCATAGCCTTTCCTGCTTTAATATGGTCGAGCACGAAGCCCTCTTCAATACGTCCTACGTTCAGCATAGCGAAAGATGCTCCTTTCTTAATCGACTTTGATGTTCAGCAGCGTCAGAATCAGGGCCATACGTGCATAAACACCGTACTGAACCTGTTTAAAGTAAGCAGCGCGCGGGTCATTATCCACGTCAACGGAGATCTCATTGACACGCGGCAGCGGATGCAGAACCAGCATTTCCGGAGAAGCAAGATCCATTTTGGACTGATCCAGAATATAGAAATCCTTCATGCGGATGTAATCATCCTCGTTGAAGAAACGTTCTTTCTGGACACGGGTCATATAAAGAACATCCAGCTTCGGGAGAACATCTTCCATTTTAATAACTTCCTCAAATGGAACATTGTTCGCCCGCAGCACATCATCACGGATGTAATCCGGGAGACGAAGCTCCTCCGGGGAGATTAATACAATTTTAATGCCGGTATAACGAACCAGCGCTTCAATCAGGGAATGAACCGTTCTGCCGAATTTAAGATCACCGCAGAAGCCGATGGTAAGATTGTTCAGGCGACCCTTTAAAGAACGGATGGTGAGAAGATCGGTAAGAGTCTGCGTCGGATGCTGATGTCCGCCATCACCTGCGTTGATCACAGGAATACGGGAGTACATCGATGCAACGAGCGGAGCGCCTTCTTTCGGATGACGCATGGCACAAATATTTGCAAAGCAGGATACCACGCGGATGGTGTCGGCTACGCTTTCACCTTTGGAAGCGGAAGAAGAATTGGCAGAAGAAAAACCAAAGAACAGTACCGCCAAGATTCATCATGGCAGCCTCAAAGCTGAGACGGGTGCGTGTGCTTGGTTCATAAAATAAAGTAGCAAGTCTTTTGCCATCGCAGGCATGTGCATATTTCTCCGGGTTCTTTTCAATATCGTTCGCCAGATCCATTAACTGATCCAGTTCTTCGACCGAGAAATCAAGGGGACTCATTAAGTGTCGCATATATTACCTCCTATGAAGATCCTTATTTTTGTTACCGTTCACAGTTTCCCTGCGAATGTCTGAATCACTTTCTTACGCAGCGAAACAGCAGGTGTTTCACTGCTGAGTGAACAGTAACTTATTTTTTCTGTGTTCCACCTTAACACAAAAACAGGATAAATGCAAGATAAAAAATGGCAGGAAAAAGGTCGAAAAGCAGAGTAATATGAAATGTGAAAAAATAAAGTGAAATAGCAGTCAAAAAGGAAAAAGATTGTACAAAAGCCGAATTTCGGAAGATCTTTTCTTGTAAATTAAACGGAGATGGAGTAAAATATTGATATCTGCAACAAATGCAGAGTATCAGGAGGACCAGATATGCTAGACTTAGGAAAAATCCGCGACGAGATCGATGCCACCGATGACGAGATCGTCCGCCTGTTCCAGCACCGGATGGCGCTGACGGCGGAGGTTGCGCAGTACAAGATAGAGACAGGAAAAGCCGTTTTTGATGCGGAACGTGAGCGCAGAAGCTGGAAAAGCTGACAGGCGAGGGAACAAATGCATTCAATATAAAAGGCATCCAGGAGCTGTTCCAGCAGATCATGTCGATCAGCCGGAAGCGTCAGTATCAGCTGCTGACAGAAAACGGCGGCGAGGAGATGACCGATTACACGCAGGTTGACCACCTCCCGACACACGGCAAAAGAGTTGTTTTCCAGGGTGTGGAGGCGCCTACAGTTTCGGTGCGATGAAAGAATTTTTCGATGATACGATTACAAGCTTTCACGTAGATACCTGGAAAGAGGCGATGGAGGCGATTACGAGGGGCGAAGCCGATTATGCCGTGCTTCCGATCGAGAACTCCACAGCAGGCATTGTATCCGATATTTATGATCTTCTGGTGGAATATCCGCACTACATCGTCGGTGAGCAGGAATTGCCGGTGGAGCATGTGCTGATGGCACTGCCGGGAGCAAAGGCTGAGGAGATCCGCACCGTGATTTCCCATCCGCAGGCGCTGGCGCAGTGCCGCCGTTTCCTGGATTCCAATGAAAACTGGAAGACGGAAGAGCGTCTCAATACAGCCGCCGCTGCAAAAGAAGTATCCGAGAGCGGTGATCTTACGATGGCAGCCGTCGGAAGTCCGTACGCTGCAGAGCATTTCGGACTGCAGATCTTAAAAGAAGGTATTTTTGATGCCCAGGGAAATACGACACGCTTTGTTATCATTTCTGGGCAGAAACGCTTTGTAAAAGATGCACAGAAAATCAGCGTATGCATGGAACTGCCGCATCAGAGCGGTTCTCTTTACAACGCACTGGCACATTTTATTTACAACGATCTGAACATGACCAAAATCGAGTCCCGCCCGATTCCGCAGCGGAAATGGGAGTACCGTTTCTTCGTGGATTTCGAGGGGAACTTAAGCGATCCGGCAGTCAAAAACGCACTGCGCGGATTGCAGGCAGAATCCGCGAAATTCCGGATTTTCGGAAATTATTAATCCAGAAGAGAGGGCCGTACCAAGCGGCCTTTTCGCATAAATAAAATGAAAAATGACAGGAAGGAAGAGACAAAAGATGATTAGAATAGAAGAATGTATCCTCTACCGCGATTTCGCAGAGGGGGAGGTACTGCGCGATATGACGATACTGGTGGAGACCTACAAAAAACTGGTCAATGCTCAGATTTCCCTGAAGGACCGCCGGTTCCGTGAGAATATGAGCGCATATGAGCCGCAGTTTTATGAGGCACTGAACCGCCTTGTCGAGATGGCAAACCGCTACGGCTTCTCCGGAAATCTCTGGCACGATTATCTGACATATCTTCTGGTCAACAAAGAAAATGCATTTTCTACCTCCTGCGAGATTGTCGGAAAAGTCGAGGGAAGCATCAACCAGATGGCAAAACATGATTTTGTCCGTTTCAAAGAGCTGTTCGATTTCGATATCTGTGTTTTTGATGAGATTTTTGAGTCCGGCGATGCCTCTGTCATCAGTTCCTATGAGAACACGGACAGCCCGAATAAACTATTCAACAAAGAAGTCCGGGATCGTATCTGTGAGCTGGCCATCCGTCTGGCAAAGGCTGCATCCGCAGATGAATTTATGGCTGATATGGTTCAGTTTTACAAAGATTTCGGAGTGGGAAAACTGGGACTTCACAAGGCATTTCGTATTGCGCATACAGGAGAGAACGTTGAGATTATCCCGATTACCAACATTCCGGATGTGCGCCTTTCTGATCTTGTCGGCTACGAAATTCCAAAGCAGAAGCTGATCGACAACACGAAAGCGTTTGTCGAGGGCAAGAAAGCAAACAACTGTCTGCTTTTTGGCGATGCCGGAACCGGAAAATCCTCCAGCATTAAGGGTATCCTGAATGAATATTACGATCAGGGACTGCGAATGATCGAGGTTTACAAGCATCAGTTTCAGGATCTAAATGAGCTGATTGCACAGATCAAAAACAGAAATTATAAATTCATTATTTACATGGATGACCTTTCCTTTGAAGAGTTTGAGATTGAGTACAAATACCTGAAAGCTGTCATTGAGGGAGGCCTGGAAAAACGTCCGGACAATATTCTTATTTATGCAACCTCCAATCGTCGCCATCTGATTAAAGAGGATTACAGTGATAAAGAAGGAACAAGACAGGATATGCATACTTCCGACACCGTACAGGAGAAACTATCCTTGGTATACCGTTTCGGCGTCAGCATCTATTTTGGTGCACCGGATAAGAAAGAATTCCAGAAGATTGTTTCCACACTGGCCGAACGATACGGCGTGACGCTGCGTGAGGAAGAGCTTTTGGCAGAAGCGAACAAATGGGAACTGTCCCACGGCGGTCTGTCCGGCCGTACCGCACAGCAGTTTATCGATTATCTGCTCGGAAAACAGTAAAAAGAAAAAGGTCAAAAAGTCCGCTTGGTATTGGGAGCGGGCTTTTTGGGATATCCTTTGAAAAAGAAGGAGGAAAAGCATATATGCAGTATTCCACATTTGCTGCCATTGATATCGGCAGCTACGACGTCATTCTGGAGATTTTCGAGATCTCCAAAAAACAGGGAATCCGAAGCGTGGATAAGATCTGTCATCGGATGGAGCTTGGAAAAGATACGTACACGTTGGGAAAAATTCGCCCTGAAATGGAAGAAGAGCTGTGCCGTGTACTCGCAGATTTTGTGCGGATTATGGAAGGCTATCGCGTGGACGATTACCGTGCAACGGCATCCAGTGCGATCAGTGAGGCGTCGAACAGTCTCTATGTCCTTGGAAAAATTCATCAGCTGACCGGTTTTTCTGTCACTGTTCTCTCCAACTCGGAGCAGCGTTTTCTTAGCTATAAAGCGCTCGCGGCGATGGAGGACAATTTTAACAAGATCATTGAAAAGGGAACTGCGATTCTCGATCTTGACGGTGGCAGTTTTCAGATTTCCCTGTTCGACAAGGATGCACTTGTCACAACACAGAACATCCGCATGGGAAGTCTTCGCATCCGCGAGCGTCTTGCCGGAATTCAGAGTGAGACGGAACATTACGAAGAGATGGTCGAAGAGCTGATTTGGAATGAAGTATCGAGCTTTAAAAAGATGTATCTGAAAGACCGTAAAATCGAAAACATTATGCTGATCGGCGATGTTTTCACCGACAGTGTTTATCAGAATATCGAAGAAAAAACGACAAAAATCATTTCCCGTGAAAACTTTAATACCTGGTATGAGAAAATTATCCGTCAGTCACCGATGGAGCTTGCTGTAAAACTTGGTATTCCGCTGGAAAACGCTTCACTGATGTACCCGTCTGCTGTGATTTATAAATGTCTGATTGATATGATGGGTGCGGAGCATATCTGGATTCCGGGCGTGCATATGACACGTGGTATTGCATACGAGTATGCGGAGCAGATGAAACTGCTGAAAGGCGGTCATAATTTCGAAAATGATATTCTGATGGCGGCAAAAAATATCGGAAAACGGTACGCGGTGAATCGCCCGCACGTCCAGAACCTGGAGATGACGGCCCTTGCCATGTTTGATGCGACGAAAAAGATGCACGGCATGAAAGAACGCGAGCGGCTGCTGCTTCGGATGGCGGTGATGCTGCACGATGTCGGAAAATACATCAGCCTTAATAATGTAGCGGATTCTTCCTATAATATTATCATGTCAAACGAAATCATCGGACTGTCCCATATTGAACGGGAGATGGTCGCACTGATTGCAAAATACAATACGGCAGTGCTTCCATCCTACGATGAGCTGGTGATGGAATCGTCGCTTAGTGCAGAACAGTATCTGACCGTATCGGAGCTGACAGCAATCGTCCGTCTGGCGAATGCACTAGATCGGAGTCACCTGCAGAAAATCCAGTCGATCCGCGCTGCCTTAAAGGAGAGAGAACTGCATCTGTCTCTGACGGTTGACCGTGATTTCACACTGGAGCAGGGACTGTGCCAGGATAAATTAGATTTTTTCAATGAGGTATTCAGCATACAGCCGATTATTAAGATGAAACGGCAGATGTAAGGAGGCGAACAAGATGGATATAACACCATATAAGAAACCGGAATATTTTCGAAACCGGGAATTGAGCTGGATCAGCTTCGACGAGCGTGTTTTAAACGAGGCGCGGGATAAGAGTATTCCGCTGTTTGAACGTCTGAAATTTATCAGCATTACCTCCTCCAACCTGGATGAGTTTTATATGGTTCGTGTGGCTTCACTAAAAGACCAGGTGCATGCAAACTATACGAAAAAGGATCTGTCCGGCATGGATGCGAAGGAGCAGCTTACCGAAATCAGCAAACGGACGCATGAGCTGGTGCAGCTGCAGTACAATACGTACAATCGCTCGGCGTTCCGTCTCTGGAGCACGTTGGCCTTACGATTATCAGTGAGCACGAGAAGCTGACGAAGGAGCAGGCGGAGTATGTGGATTCCTATTTTGAGGAAAACATTTACCCGGTTCTGACCCCGATGGCCATGGATTCGGCCCGCCCGTTCCCGTTGATCCGGAACAAAACATTGAATATCGGTGCACTGGTGCAGAAGAAAGAGGATTCGCTTCTGAGCCGTGCGGAGGATAAGAAAGAGAAGAAAGGCAAGGAGAAGGAAAAAGAGAAAGAACTGGAATTTGCGACGGTTCAGGTTCCTTCGGTACTGCCGCGTTTTATTCTGCTTCCGCAGGATGAAAAGACGGGACAGCGGTATGTGATTCTTCTGGAGGAGATCATCGAGCGGAACATTGGAAAGCTGTTCTTAAGCTACGATGTGGTCTGCGCGCATCCGTACCGTGTTATGCGAAATGCAGATCTTTCGATCGATGAGGATGAGGCTTCCGACCTGTTAAAAGAGATCCAGAAGCAGCTTAAAAAACGTCAGTGGGGAGAAGTGATCCGTCTGGAAGTGGAAGATAAGATGGATAAGCGGCTCCTGAAGATGCTGGAAAAAGAGTTTGACATCGATGAAGACGATCTGTTCCGGATTCCGGGACCGCTCGATCTGACGTTTTTAATGAAAATGTATGGGCTCGACGGCTTTGATGAGTATAAAATTCCAAAATACATTCCAGCAGCAGTTCCGGCGCTGATGAATGAGGATGACATTTTTACAAACATCCGAAAAGGAGACATCTTACTGCATCATCCTTATATGACGTTTGATCCGGTCGTGCAATTTGTACAGCAGGCAGCAAAGGATCCGGATGTACTGGCGATCAAACAGACACTGTACCGTGTGAGCGGCAATTCTCCGATTATTGCAGCACTGGCTCAGGCGGCGGAAAATGGCAAACAGGTTTCCGTACTGGTGGAATTAAAGGCACGGTTCGACGAAGAAAACAATATTGTCTGGGCGAAGATGCTGGAAAAGGCGGGATGCCATGTGATTTATGGTCTTCTGGGACTGAAAACACACAGTAAGATTACACTGGTGGTTCGGCGCGAGGAGACAGGCATTCGCAGATATGTACATCTTGGCACGGGAAACTATAACGATTCTACGGCAAAGCTGTATACGGACTGTGGCCTGTTGACATGCAATGCAAAGATCGGTGAGGATGCAACAGCAGTATTTAACATGCTTTCGGGCTATTCGGAGCCGGATCACTGGAACAAACTGGTGGTTGCGCCACTCTGGATGAAAGACAGATTCCTGCATCTGATTGCTATGGAGGAGGAACACGCGAAGAAGGGACAGAAAGCGCATATTATTGCGAAGATGAACTCGTTATGCGACCGCGATATTATTGCGGCGCTTTACAGTGCTTCGGCAGCCGGAGTAAAGATTGACCTGATTATCCGGGGAATCTGTTGTCTGAAGGTTGGAATCCCGGGTGTCAGCGAGAATATTACCGTTCGCTCGATTGTCGGCAATTTCCTGGAACATGCGCGGATTTTCTACTTCTACAGTGGTGGAAATGAAGAGGTGTTTATGGGAAGCGCGGACTGGATGCCGCGAAATCTGGAAAAACGGGTGGAGATTGTGTTCCCGGTTGAGGATGAGCAGATCAAGAAAGAAGTAATGCATATTCTTGATATCCAGATGAAGGATAATGTGAAAGCCAGTATTTTACAGGCAGACGGAACGTATACAAAGCCGGATAAGCGCGGAAAGATGCTGGTGAATTCACAGGAGTATTTCTGTAGGGAGGCAACGGAAAGAGCGGAAAAACCGAAAGAACAGGAAAACAGCAGGGTGTTTGTGCCGGCGGAACCGGTGGAATAGGTTTGGACGGACGCCCCGTAACGCACACAAGGGTGATGCGCGGTTTCGGGAGCTAGTAATTCTAAGGCTCTGTCATTTTGCTAAAACCATGCGCAAAATCAAAACTCGCTGTCGCTCAGACAGTTGATTTTTGGCGCATAACGCAAAATGCCAGAACCTAAGAATTACACGCTCCTGCAAATGCGCATCACCCTTGTGTGCGTTACGGGGCTGTGTGAAGGACGGACACGGATGTGGGAGCGGGAGCGCCCACTGCGTTGACATGAAAGAAGAATATGGTATGTTGTGATGAGAAAGAGCTGCAGCTTTGAGAGTTGCGGCGTTTTTTTGTGTCAAAAATAATCTGTTGGATATTGGGAAAAGGAATGGCTATTCAGAATTTGTTTTGAAAATTGGTTTTGCGGGTGATTTTCGGGGATTTTACAAAGAGTGATCTGGAAGAGTGGCTGGAAAAGAAGGGGATGGAGATAAGGGAAAATGTGGACATTTTTGTAAAGTAGCCGGTTATTTTATTAACGGGTATTTTACAAAGCGGTGGTAGTGGGCTTTACGGAAGGAAAGGTATAATGAATCTCGACAAGACGAGGAGGAAGAAAAACGAATGTCAAATATTGTGTTGAAGAATGTCTGTAAATCTTATGATAAGGAACATTATGCGGTTCAGGATTTTTCGCTTGAAATACCGGATCGGGAGTTTGTGATTTTTGTTGGACCTTCCGGCTGCGGAAAATGACGACGCTTCGGATGATTGCCGGTCTTGAGGAGATTACGAGCGGGGAGCTTTGGATTGATGGACAGCTTTGTAATTATGTAGAAGCAAAGGATCGCGATCTTTCGATGGTATTTCAGAACTACGCGCTTTATCCGAATATGACGGTATATGAAAACATGGCGTTTTCTCTGAAAATCCGGAAACAGCCCAAGGATGAAGTTGATAAAAAGGTACATGAGGCAGCTAAAATGCTTGGAATTGAGCATTTACTTGACCGGAGACCGGCAGCCCTTTCCGGCGGTCAGAAACAAAGAGTTGCGATTGGAAGCGCAATTATGAGACGGCCGAAAGCATTTTTAATGGATGAGCCGCTTTCGAATCTGGATGCGAAGCTGCGGGCACAGATGCGGTGGAGCTGGCAAAATTACATAAGGAACTGAAAACGACGGTGATTTATGTTACACATGACCAGACGGAGGCGATGACGCTTGGTACAAAAATTATTGTTATGAAAGACGGTGTTGTGCAGCAGGCGGATACACCGGGGCAGATTTACCGCCATCCGGCAAACAAATTTGTGGCCGGTTTTATCGGAGCTCCGAGTATGAATTTTATGGAAACGATGGTGACGGAAAGAAACGGAGCGGTTTATCTGGAGGCAGACGGAGGAGTTACCCTTCGTGCAAAAGGAGAGAACGAATGGTGCTTCGTCGCGCTTATCTCGGAAAAATGGTGATCTTAGGTCTGAGACCGGAGGATTTACAGGACGAAACAACCGCTTCCGCACATCGGATCTGTTACGAAGAGAATCAGTTGAAGGCATTTGTTGACCTGCGGGAGATGATCGGTGCAGAAGCGTATCTGCATATGAATACCGGAAAAAATCTGATTACAGCAAGAGTGCCTTCCGAGGTGCCGGTTACTGTAAAGGAAAGCATTACATTGTATGCAGATATGGAGAAAGCACAGATCTTTGATCCGTTTACAGAAGAAAATATTTTATCTCTGCCGGTTGAAAAAGAAGAACGTGCAACAGCATAAGAAGGAGCAAGAAGTGAAAAAAGTAATCGAAAAGTGTAAAAAAGCAGAAGTTTATATGTATCTAATCCCGAGTATGGTGATCTTTAGCATCTTTCTGTTTTATCCGTTTTTTAAAACCATTTATCTGAGCCTGTATAAGACAAACAAGCTTGGAGAAGCGAAATTGTATGTGGGACTGGACAACTATAAAAGCTTATTATCGAATCCATCCTTTTACAACGGTCTCTGGGTTACACTGGAATTTGTGGCGATTGTTGTAGTCGGAAGTATGGCGCTTGGCCTTCTGGGAGCAGTTCTTTGCAGCAAGGCTTTCCCGGGAATCCGGGTATTCAGTACTTCCTATGCACTCCCAATGGCAGTAGCATCGAGCTCAGGCGCCATGATTTTCAAGATTATTTTAAATCCCACGATCGGTATCGTAAACAAATTGCTGCATGTGAGCATTAACTGGGTCAGTGATCCGAAATATGCGCTGATCTGTGTGGCTGTCCTTACGGCATGGCTGAACAGTGGCATCAATTTCCTGTATTTTTCGGCGGGACTTGGAAACATTGATGATTCGATTTATGAGCGTGCTTCTGTAGATGGAGCGAATGCAGTACAGAAATTTTTTAAGCTGACACTGCCGGGGCTTTCTCCGATCATGTTCTACACACTGGTTGTTAACATTATTCAGGCATTCCAGTCATTCGGACAGGTGAAAATCCTGACACAGGGAGGACCGGGAGAATCCACGAACCTGATTGTATATTCGATATACCGTGATGCGTTTTTTAATTACCGGTTTGGAAGCGCAGCCGCACAGTCCGTTGTTTTGTTTCTGATTGTCATGGCGCTTACCCTGGTTATGTTCCGCATGGAAAAGAGAGGAGTAAAATACTGATGTCTACAATAGCAACTACGATTGCCGGACCAAAAACTTATTCTGCAGAGGAGCTGCAGGCACTGCATCTGGCAATGAATGCAAAAGCAAAAAGAAAGAAAATGCTTCAGAAAACAGCGTTGGTTACCATGAACCTGATCGTTTGTCTGTTTATGCTGTTTCCGCTGCTTTATACCATCAGTGTAGCGTTTATGCCGTCCGGCGAGCTTTACACAATGGCAATGAACATCGTGCCAAAACATCCGACGCTGGAAAATTTCGTGGAAGCATTTCATAAAATTCCGCTGGTACGCTTTGTCCTGAATTCATTTTTGGTTGCGGGCAGCATTACGCTGGGTCAGATTGTAACGTGTTCTCTTGCGGCATTTGCCTTCTCTTTCCTGAACTTCAAAGGAAAAAATGTTCTGTTTATGCTGGTCATGGCGACCATGATGGTGCCGGGTGAGGCAACCATTATTTCCAATTATCTGACAGTAGGAAGTCTCGGATTGCTCGATACCTATATTGTTCTGATCCTGCCTTCTCTTACCTCTGCAATGGGAATTTTCCTGTTCCGCCAGTTCTACATGACCTTTCCGATTTCGCTTTATGAATCGGCGAAGCTGGACGGCTGCGGTAATCTGCGGTTTATCGTAAAAATCCTGATGCCGCTGACAAAGTCAGCAATGGGAGCAATGGCGGTTTACACCTTTATCAATGCATGGAATATGTACATGTGGCCGCTGCTGGTCACCGGTTCGGACAGCAAGCGTACCGTACAGATTGGTATCAGTATGCTGAACAGCGTCGATGCACAGTCGATTACCCTGATGCTGGCGGGTGTGGTAATGATTATCATTCCATCCATTTCCATCTTTATCGTAGCCAGAAGGCCTTAATCAAAGGAATGTTTTCAGGAGCAGTCAAGGGCTGATTCCTGTGACAGAAAAAAGAATAGAAAACTGTATGAAAAACGAGGAGAAAAAAATGAAGAAAAAAAGTGATTGCATCGATTCTTGCGGCTTCTATGGCAGCTATGGCGCTTACCGGATGTGGAGGCGGAAAAACAACGAGTGAGGCACAGAGTGCAACAACGGATGAAACCACAGCAGCGCAGAGGCAGGAAGTACGGCAGATGGCGCAGAAGCACCGGATTTAAACCAGGATACGAAGGGAACCACGATTACCTTCTGGCATTCCATGGGCGGTGTCAATGGCGAGGCAATGGATTATCTTGTCAATAAATTCAATGAAGAAAATACAGATGGCATTACCGTTGAGGCGGTTTACCAGGGAGAATATGATGATACGATTAACAAACTGAAAAGTGCACAGATCGGAAATATGGGAGCGGACCTGGTACAGATTTATGATATCGGAACCCGTTTTATGATTGATTCCGGCTGGGTCATCCCGATGCAGGAGCTGATTGATGCAGATGGCTATGACATTTCCCAGATCGAGCCGAATATCGCTGCTTATTATACGGTAAACAATGAGCTGTACTCCATGCCATTCAATTCGTCCACACCGATTCTGTATTACAACAAAGATATGTTTGAAAAAGCAGGGATCACCGAAGTTCCGACAAGCCTGGAAGGGATTCTCGCTATCGGTGATGATCTGAAAACAAAGGGTGGCGCTGGTGAACCGCTGGCACTCTCCATCTATGGATGGTATTTCGAACAGTGGCTCTGCAAACAGGGACTTTCCTATGCGGATAATGGAAACGGCCGTGATGCAGCTGCTACTGCAGTTGAATTTGATTCTAACGGCGGAGCACTCAATATCTTAAATGAGTGGAAAGCCCTGAATGATGCCGACGTTGCACCAAACGTAGGCCGTGCCGGAAGTGATACCGCAACAACAGACTTTACTTCCGGAAAAGCAGCGATCACCCTTGGCTCTACCGCATCCCTGAAACAGATTTTACAGGATATCAACGGAAGCTTCGAAGTTGGAACCGCATATTTCCCGACAATCAAGGACGGCGATGAGGGCGGTGTTTCCATCGGAGGAGCATCTCTCTGGGCATTGAACAACAACGATGATGCAAAAGCAGCAGCTACCTGGAAATTTATCAAATTCCTGATTTCCCCGGAGTCTCAGGCATACTGGAATGCCGAGACGGGTTACTTCCCGGTAACAACAGCTGCTGATGAGGAGCAGACCTTTAAAGATAATGTAGCACAGTATCCGCAGTTCCAGACCGCAATCGACCAGCTGCACGATTCCAAGCCGCAGTACGCCGGCGCACTTCTCTCTGTATTCCCGGAGGCAAGACAGATTGTGGAAACAGAAATCGAGAATATGATCAACGGAAACGAGACTCCGGAGAAAGCAGTAGAATCGATGGCTTCCCAGATCAACAGCTCCATCGAGGACTATAATCTGGTAAATGAATAAGAGACAGGCTTTACAAAAATAAGATTTCGTCCTATAGTGAAGAAAAACGAGTTCCCAAAGCGTGTTTGAACGGTTTCTATGAAGGGGAAGATCCGAGTTACGGAAATGATTTTTCAGATATGACTGGAAATGCGTCGGAGACAAAAATCCGGCGCGCTTCCGAATCTATAGCAATCCCGCAGAAGATGTAAAAAATCAGCACCGCTTTTTTCGCTTGTTTTCAGGCTTACGATAAAAGGAAAAAAGCTGCAGTCGGGACAAAAGATAGAAAAGAGTGCAGATTTGGAAATGGGAACGGAAAATGGAGGACAGATACGAGATGAAAACAAAAGTATGGGCACACAGAGGAGCCAGTGCATATGCACCGGAAAATACACTGGAAGCGTTTCTTCTTGCAGCAGAGCAGGGAGCAGACGGTGTGGAACTGGATGTACAGCTGACAAAAGATGGCGAGATGGTTGTTGTCCACGATGAGGAAATCGACCGGGTCAGTGACGGAAGCGGATTTGTCAAAGATTATACGCTTGCGGAATTAAAGATCCTGAACTTTAATAAGACACATCCGGAGTATCAGGATGTAAAAATTCCGACGCTTCGCGAAGTATATGAAGCATTAAAACCAACGGGAATGACGATCAATGTAGAGCTGAAAACCGGTATTTTCTGGTATAAAGACCTGGAAAAAAAGGTACTCGAGCTGACAAAAGAGATGGAGATGGAAGATCGCGTGATTTATTCTTCCTTTAACCATTACAGCATTGCAAAAATTCTGGAACTGGATCCGAAAGCCAGCACAGGCATCCTCTACGCAGATATTATTTATGATGTCGTGAATTATGCGAAAAAAATCGGAACAGGAGCTCTTCATCCGGCAACCTTTCATGTGCAGATGGCAGATTTTCTTCAGCAGTATGTGGAAAGCGATCTTGCGGTGCATGTGTGGACGGTCAATGATAAGGCGGAGATCGAATGCCTGATGGATGCCGGTGTTGACGCAGTCATCACCAATTACCCGGATGTGGCCGTTTCCTGCCGCAACGCGAAGTGATACCGATTGGAGAAAAAAGGCTGTTCCTTTTGGATATCGACGGAACCATCTGCGTGGGGAACCGTCTGATTCCGGGAGCAGACCGGTTTTTAAACGGACTGTCCGAGTACGGTGGAGATTATGTGTTTATCACAAATAATACGACGATGAGCGTAGCAGATTACCGGAAAAAATTTGCAAAGCTGGGCATTCCGACAACAAGAGAGAACTTTCTGACAGCATCCGTTGCGACAGCTCATTACCTGAAACAGAAATATGGATCCCGTCCCGTCTATGTGCTGGGAACGGACTCTCTGATCCGGGAATTGGAGAGCTTCGGTGTGTGTACCACCCACGATCCGGAGAAAGAAGGAATTGCATGTGTGCTTGCAAGCTATGACAATGAACTGACGTATCAAAAACTGACGGATATCTGTCGGCTGTTGACAGAGCGCCCGGAGCTCGATTACGCTGCAACGAACCCGGACTATGTTTGTCCGATTGAATTCGGCTACGTGCCGGATTGCGGTTCCATCTGCGAGATGATCGGTCATGCGATCCAGCGTATGCCGACTTATATCGGAAAACCAGGCATACGGATGGTTGAGATGGCACTTGATATGACAGGCAGAACGCGCGATGAGGCTGTTCTTGTGGGAGATCGTCTCTATACGGACATTGCGTGCGCCAACATGGCGGGCATTTCTGCAGCACTTGTGCTTTCCGGCGAATCTACACGTGAAGAAATGCAGAACTCGCAGTATCTTGTGGAGTATATGTATCCATCCGTAAAAGAAATGTATTCGGAGTGGGTGTACGGACAAAAAAAGAAATGTTCTTAAAATTCCGAAACGGTTATGGTTTTGGAACAAAAAAACAGAAAGAAGAATTCTGAGAGGAGAACCTTTTTCCGAAGGAGTTCTTCTTTTTTGCTGCGGAAAAGGATACTTTCCGGATATGGGGTAAAAGCCTGGGACGGTATAGAAAAAGCTTGCCAAAGAGGGAATTTCCCTATATAATGATTCAGACTATAATAGGAAAGTAACTATTCAGAGCCCCATCTCATTCCGCTTACGCTGCATCTCGATGTTGCTTCTCGCCATATGAAAAGGAAGAAAACCGCTCATTCATGCAAGCATGATTCGCAATTTTCTTCCATTTTGCATGGCTCTGAATCGTTACATATGAAAAAGAAAACGATCAGGAGATCGGAGAATTCCAATACAACAGAAGAAGGAGAATTTATGCATGAGTATTTTAAATGTAGAACATCTGTCCCACGGCTTCGGCGACCGTGCGATTTTTGAAGATGTATCGTTCCGCCTGTTAAAGGGGGAACACATCGGTCTGGTAGGCGCAAATGGCGAGGGAAAATCAACCTTTATGAACATCATCACCGGAAAGCTGATGCCGGATGAGGGAAAGGTTGAGTGGGCCAAAAACGTCCGTGTCGGCTATCTGGACCAGCATACCGTTCTGGAAAAAGGTATGACGATCCGTGATGTGTTAAAAAGCGCTTTTCCTGGTTGTACGAGATGGAAGAGCGGATGAACACGATCTGCGATTCCATGGGCGATGCTCCGAGGACGAGCTGAATCAGATGATGGAGGAACTTGGTGTGATCCAGGAAATGATGGATGCACATGACTTCTATATTTTGGATTCCAGAATAGAAGAGATTGGCCGCGCGCTTGGCCTTGAAGAGATCGGTCTCGAACGCGATGTCACCGAACTTTCCGGCGGACAGAGAACGAAAGTACTTCTGGCAAAATTACTTTTGGAAAAACCGGACATCCTTCTTTTGGATGAGCCGACCAACTACCTGGATGTGGAACATATCACCTGGCTGAAACGATACCTTGAAGAGTATGAAAATGCCTTCATTCTGATCTCTCACGATATTCCATTCCTGAACAGTGTTGTCAATCTGATCTATCATATGGAAAATAAAGAGCTGAATCGTTATGTTGGTGATTACGACCACTTCCAGGAGGTTTATGCAGTCAAAAAAGCGCAGAAGGAAGCTGCCTATAACCGCCAGCAGCAGGAGATCAGTGAGCTGAAGGATTTCGTGGCACGAAACAAAGCCCGTGTGGCAACCAGAAACATGGCTATGTCACGGCAGAAGAAGCTGGATAAGATGGATGTGATCGAGCTTGCGAAAGAAAAACCAAAGCCGGAATTTCATTTTCGCACTGCGCGCACTTCGGGCCGTTTCGTTGTGACTGCAAAAGAACTTGTGATCGGCTATGAAGAACCGCTCTCCAGACCGCTGACCTTTGCGATCGAGCGTGGCGAAAAAATCGTACTCACCGGTGCAACGGCATTGGAAAAACAACACTTTTAAAGAGCATTCTAGGTCTGATCCCGTCCCTTGGCGGAGACGTGGAGCTTGGCGACTATCTGGAAATCGGATATTTCGAGCAGGAAATGCCAAAAGGCAACACCAACAGTTGTATCCAGGAAATCTGGGAAGAATTTCCATCCTATACCCAGTATGAAGTCCGCGCAGCGCTCGCCAAATGCGGTCTTACCACACAGCACATTGAAAGCCTGGTGCGTGTCCTTTCCGGCGGCGAGCAGGCAAAAGTGCGCCTCTGCAAACTCATCAACCGCGAAACTAACCTCCTTGTCCTCGACGAGCCGACGAACCATCTTGACGTGGACGCGAAAGAGGAGCTGAAAAACGCACTGAAAGAGTACAAAGGAACTGTTCTTATGGTCTGCCATGAGCCGGAATTTTATGATGGCCTGGCAACCAGCGTATGGGACTGCTCGGAGTGGACGACGAAAGTGATTTAATCGAATCAAGCAAGTTCCCTGCTTCCATTGCGTGGAGCAATAAGCAGTGGGTTGGGACTTGTTTGTATCAGGAGTGGTACAAGTCACTCCTGATAAGCTGCGAAGAAGTTATTCGGTTATGAGCAAGTAGCGAAACGGATTGCGAATATCCGCTTGGCTAATATTAAGAAGAAAAGTCAGCAGAAAACGGACTTTATAGAAAGTGTTTTCTGCTGATTTTTTGCATTTAACAAGTAGTTAGACAAAAAATGAATATACAGAATTGTGTGTATTTTTCTAAAAATAAGAAAATTCGAAAAAAGGTGTTGACTTTTGCTTTTGGCGGTGTTATTATAACTAAGCTGTCAGCGAGAGCTGATGCGAATGAGTTTCTTTGAAACAGAAAAACCTAGTTCGGAGCCGGGTGGCTGCCGCGGGTTGCAAAAACTGCTTCAAAAAAACTTGAAAAAGTTCTTGAACAAAAGTAAACGAGTTTGATAAAATAAACGAGTTGCTGATCGAGAGAACAGCAAAGAAGTTCGAAAG